>JAEEGL014881320.1_pt1 | contig 17690 bp, 10 predicted proteins | sample 9134231 | NCBI WGS metagenome assembly JAEEGL01 (sample SAMN16246548, study PRJNA631951) | gut metagenome | biome: gut microbiome; feature: rumen; material: fiber-attached | host: Bos | place: Iran: Karaj | collected 2018-10 | reverse complement strand
GTGATCCAACCCAGGCCCGCCTCGATGGGGCTGATGGTGTCGTCGATTTCGTGGCCATAGAGGCAGAAGCCTTTCTCCAGACGTAGGGTGTCGCGGCAGCCGAGACCTGCGGGCATGATGCCGAACTCCTTGCCGGCCTCAAACACGGCGTCCCAAACTTCCTTGGCGTGGGCGACGGGGATGTAGATCTCGCAGCCGCCAGCACCGGTATAGCCTGTCGTCGAGAAGATGACGTCGTCCACACCCGCGAAGTTGATGATCTGGAAGGTGTAGTATTCCATGTCGACCACGTTGGCCTTGGTGAGCTTCTGCATGGCCTTCAGGGCGTTGGGGCCCTGGACGGCGAGCTGTGCCCACTGTTCGCTTTCGTTCATGAACTCCTCACCGAGCTTCATGCCGAACTTTTCGGCGATCTGGCTCATCCAAGCCCAGTCTTTGTCGATGTTGGCGGCGTTGGGCACCATGAAGTAATGGTCGTCGGCGATGCGGTAGACGAGCATGTCGTCCACGATGCCGCCCTTGCCATTCGGTAGGCAGGTGTATTGCACCTTACCGTCGGTCAAAGCGGCCACATCATTGACGGTGCAGTATTGCATAAACTGCTTGGCCATGGGGCCTTTGGCGCGGAACTCGCCCATGTGACTCACGTCGAACACGCCAACGTTGTTGCGAACGTTGTTGTGCTCTTCGACAAGGCCGGTGTATTGGATAGGCATGTCGTAGCCCGCAAATTCAGCCATTTTGGCGCCCAGGTCGTGATGGATCTGGTTGTAAGGGGTTTTCTTTAATTCGATGTTTTCCATTGATATTTAAATTAAAAGATTCAAAGATTCAATAATGAGGTCTTCTCTATACTCTCAACTCTCAACTCTAAACTCTAAACTCATCTAGTCGTGTCATGCAGTCCTTTCTTGAAGTAGGGGCCGAAAGTCAGTTTCTTGTAGTTGAGGTCATACACGGTGACTTCGCGTGCGGGCTCGCCGTTGATCTGGCGTTTCAGTGTGCAGCCATTGGCAGGGTCGACCCAGTATTGGATCACCGAACCGTCTTCGTTGTCGACGAAGAAATGCCAGCAGTTCACGTCAAGTACTCTCTCCATGCCGACATAATACTTGGACAAATTGACTTTGTCCACCTCGTTTTCGAAGGCATCAAGAGGGAAGAAGCTCTTGCCGAGAGGTTCAAACTCCCATTTCACGTCGTCGGTCCAGCCTTGGGCTTCGGGACGGTAATACCAGTTCTCGCCATCCTTGATGTCCCAGAAGCGGTCAATCTCTTTGCCGTCGTTGAAAGCCTCCTTGTTGCCGATTTTGACGTAAGTCTCACGGCAGTCTCTGGCAGGATTGGTCGACGTGATAAAGAAGTAGTCGGTGGGTGGGTTGAAGCTGTAGACACCAGTGAAAGGCTGAGTGGCAGGTTTGACAGGGATGACGACTTTCACTTCTGGCTCTTTGACGAAAATCGTGGCATTAGATAGAGTCTCACCGAAAGTTGCGGTAACGACGGTAGTGCCTTTGTCTTTGGCAATGATTTGAAGCTCGTTGCCCGATCCAAGGATCTGGTACACAATGGATTTTGAATCAGAAACGCTGTATCTGATGCTGCCTGGCTTCTCGAAGGATTGCCAAACAAGGGTGTCGCCTATGTTCAGTTCAAACCTGGTTTCTTTGGTTTCTTGTGCAATGGCCATGCTTCCAAGGCACACACAGAATAAGGTGAATAGTAGCTTTTTCATTTTGCTGAAATTTTAATGTTATGGTTTTAGGCGTCAAAAATAGATAAAAAATGAATATGAAGGGGTGAAAGGACTATTATTTTTTGCGTTTTAGGCAAAGACCGTTGATGACGAAGTTGGCGCTTTGCATCTCGTAGCCTTCAGGTAGCTGCATGTTGGGGACGGGGATGTCTTCGAGGCAGAATGTAGAGCCGCAGTGTTCGCAGTGGAAATGTACGTGCATGTCATTGTCGGTGACATGGTCGTGGCTGTGGCAAAGCTCATAGCGGGAACCTTCACTGTCTTCAACCACATGGACGAGGTGTTGTTCTTTGAAAAGCGTCAAGGTGCGGAAGATGCCCGACTTGTCGATGCTGCCAATACGATCTTCGAGTTCGCTCATCGTAAGGGGACGGTCTCCATCGGCCAAGGCCTTGGCCACGATGATGCGGTTGGCGGTGGGGCGGATGCCGTGTTGCTGCAATAATAACATAATAAGGTGTTGTTCGTGTTGTTCGTCCATGGTGCTGCAAAAATACGGCTTTTTTTGTGATTTTATGCTTTTGCTGCCTCCTTAATAAGAATTGACTTTTTTCCCAAAAAGCCGCTATTTTTATTCTTACAGTCAAAAAAAATCTTATCTTTGTACCCGAAAATCATAAAAATTCAAATTAAATAAATGAAAATGAAGTATTTACTAAGAATCATGGGAGGAAGCAAATATATGCTTTTCCTCCTGACATTGGCGATCTTTACGCCTTGGAATGTTAATGCGCAAAAAGCCCTACCATATTCGTATGGCTTCGAAAACAACGACCTCACCGCCGAAGGGTGGACAAAAACTACTGGTAGTATTAATTCAAATGCTGCCCATGAAGGATCCTATGGTTTTAGATTCACCTATTCTGGAGGGTATCTAATGTCACCATTGCTCACTGGTACCGACAATGGAGTTGAATTGAATTTTTATTACACGGAAAACACCACGTCTTGGGGTGATGGACAGTTCCAAGTTGGTTACAGTACTGACGAGAGTACTACTGACCCAAGTGCTTTTACTTATGGCGAGAGGGTATATGTTAGTTCGACTTCATGGATTAGGTATGAGGCCTCGTTTCCGGAAGGAACCAAATATGTGGCTATCAAGCGTGTAGCAAACTATGGAGATAACATCTACATGGATGATTTCAGTTTCGCGGCTCCTTCCTCCTGTCCCAACCCTACGAATCTACAGGCATCACTTGCAGGCAGTAATGGAAACAACGCCACGCTGAGTTGGACAGAAAACGGCACGGCTACCAATTGGGTGCTTGAATACGGCACGGCTTCCGACTTTACGGATGCTACCTCAGTGGATGTGAGCGATACGCCTACCCACGCACTCACCAATCTTAGGCCTTTAACCACATACTATGCCCGAGTGAAAGCCGATTGTGGCGGTGGCGACCAAAGTGTGTGGAGTGATACTCGTGAATTCACTATGCCTGTCGCGACCCTTTTGGTAAACAACGGAGATGGTTATAGCTCAGTTGTGCCATTTTGCGGAAACTATGTTAATTACGGGGCATATAGCCAATTCATCCTGCCTGCAGAGAGTTTGGAAATTATGGTTGGCGGTACGATAGACAAGTTGACTTTCTATTCTAATTCCAATGTGAATTTGGGTAATGCCATGTTTAATGTGTATATGGCTGAAGTGGAGAATGAGGTGTTCGAATCTGCTGACTTTGCTGAATGGAGCGCGATGACCCAAGTGTACAACGGCTATCTCGACATTAGTGGTTACAAGATGACGATTACACTAAGCGAGCCTTTCTTCTATCAAGGAAACAATCTGATGATTGGTTTCGAGGAAACCGCTATGGGTACCTCTAGAAGTGTTTCGTGGTATGGTGTCATTGGCGACGACAATACTGCCTTGGCGGGCTATAAGACTTCTTCCGCTGGAAATCTTCAAATGTATTTATCCAAATTCCTCCCCAAAATGACTTTCGACTACACAGAATCTGACTATCTGAGAGTGGCTTTCATAGAGCAAGGCGATATTACTGCCACTACTGCCCAGTTCTCTTGGACAGCTCCAAGTAGTGAAGTCACTGGCTATGAATACCAGTATTGGCGTAGTTCCGAAACATGGCCTGATGCGTGGACACCTATTAATGCCACCACAGTGACGCTCAACGATTTAAGCCCGGTAACAGAATACAAGTTCCGTGTCAGGGCAGTTTATGGAGAGCACCAAAGTGCCCCTCACACTGTCGATTTCCAGACTGTGTGTCTCGAATATGCTTACATTCCTTTCTTCGAGGACTTCAACAGCTACACTAACTTTGTCAACTTCACCACCAACTATCTGCCCCCATGTTGGAATTATATCAACACGTCTACTTCAAGTTTTAGCGGTTGTCCTTTGGTTTGGTATAACAACTCCGATGACCGTTATTTGTTCTTCAATTGCTCAGCTATTAATAGCCCGCAAGACCAGTATGCCATACTCCCACCGATGGAAAACCTTGCCGAATTGAGGATCACGTTCTATGCAAGACTCAGACTTAGTAATATGCCTTCAAGCATCATCGTGGGTGTGATGTCCGACCCTGAGGATGCCACCACTTTCGTTCCGATAAGTTCGACTGGTGATTTGACCATGAACAATAAAAAATTCAAGGTGAAACTCGAGGATGTGGCTGACGACTACCACTACATTGCCTTCATGATGGAAGCAGCCACTACGCAACAAAAACAGGCGATAGTTGACAACGTCACCGTAGAGCCTATCCCGCCTTGCGAAGAACCTGATGACTTGACGGTTGAGGCTACTACGGGCCATGCCGTCACATTAAGTTGGACCGATGCCTTCACAACGGACGCCTGGCAAGTATATGTATCCACAGAAAGTGTAATTCCGGATGATTTGGTTGCCACCAATCTGTACGACGTGACTTCCAATCCATGCACTATCACTGGATTGGTACCCGAGACGGACTATTACGCTTGGGTGCGTTCCAGTTGTGGTGCGCCTGACGTTTACAGCCCATGGATGGATCCTGTCAGTTTCACTACCGACATAGCCTGCCCCAAGCCTAACAACCTGAGTGCAGACGAAGTCGATGCCTTCACTACCACCGTCAGTTGGGAAGCAGGTGGTGACGAAGATACTTGGAGATTGCAAATTGCCTCATACGATGCCTCCACGGGTGAATGGAATGACTATGTTGTCGTGCCTGAACCCGTAATCACCACCACCTATACTTTCAACGACCTGACCCCTGAAACCTCATACCGCGTGCAGGTGAAGGCTATATGCGGTGGCGATGACGGTGAAAGTGTTTGGACCAATCCGCTCCAATTCACCACTGCCGAAGCTTGTCCGAAACCTTATTACCTCTATTGCAATAGCATCAAGCACACTTCAGCCAGGGCGGTTTGGCATGGGACCAGCCAGAGTTACCAAGTGAGGTATTGGAGAGATCCCATCATGGGCAATCCTATATTTGAGGAATATTTCAATAATGGAATAGGCGATTGGACAATGCAAGAATGTAACAGTGAAACGGGTGTGTACAATGAACAATTCTATTTCAATTATAATGATTACTACACTCAATACTTGATTTCTCCTGAAATTTCGGCTTCGAATTCGAAGGATGATGATGGATTCTTGGTTGAATTTAAATATCATAACAGTGAATCTTATTATGATATATTTTATTTCGGGTATTCACCCACGAGCGATTTGGATGATTTCACATGGAATGAGATATACTATGATAATGAGACTGGTTGGGAGAAAGACAAGTCCCGCCAATTGCGCTCAGGAGTTGAAAGGTATTCTGGCATGGTTCCAGCAAACACCAACTATATTGCATTCATGTACGATGGTGAGGGTGGACTTTGCATTGATAACATTGTGATAGGTGCTCCAGACATCGACCCAGGACAAACGGTAACTGTCACGGAAACCTCCGCTATCCTTTCCAACCTCATTCCTAGTACAGGATACCATTTTACAGTGAAGGGTTTCTGCGAAGGAGGTTGGGAGAGCGAAGAAAGTGCTGTTCAAGATTTCTCAACCCGTTACGAAGATCGTCAGTTTGTTGGCACCATCAATGATGATTGGCATGAAGCTGACAACTGGCAACCTGTCGGTGTGCCCGACACTGATGATGAGATTACGCTTATTGCCAATGCCACTATCTATAGTGGTATAGCCTATGCTAGTTTTATCGATGAGAACAATCATACTCTCACCATCAACGATGGCGCTCAACTCGTCACATTCGCTACGGTTCCGGCAACTGTCAAGAAGGAGATCATAGGCTATTCCGACGGCGGTGGCTGGAACTTTATTGCTACTCCTTTCCGGACAGGTTGGCAAGGTGTTGCACCTACTAACATCAACAATTTGGTTAACCTTGATTATCCTAACGATTACGATTTATACAGATTTGTGCAGTGTCCCTTAGTCGTTAATGGAGCAGGTAAAGAATGGGAAAACTACAAGGCACATACCGAAGGATTCAAGCTCTATGATGGTGTGGGTAATCTCTATGCCAGCAAAAACACTGTCATGTTGTCCTATACGGGTGATATCATACCCGATGACAGTCAAGATGAAGTTCCGACTAATGGTGTGATTTGGTTGGAATATGAAAGTGAACAACCAGACCATGATATGACATTTAGAGGTTGGAACCTTATTGGCAACCCCTTCACTTTCAACACGAATGTCGATAGGAGTTTCTATAGGATGAATGCTGCAGGTACTGCCATTGAGGCAGTTTCGGAATATTGGAATCCTGAAAACTATATTGCTCCTTGTACTGGCATCATGGTAGAGGCTTGGGATGTGGATGATTTTGTCACTTTCAGTTTATCTGGAATCAATCAGCAGAACTCAATGGGTAGCCTGAACATCGCTTTGGCTCAGGCCAATGCGCGCGACATGGTTGTCATGGACAACGCCATCATCAGCTTCGATAAGGGCAGCGAGTTGTCGAAGTTCTATTTCGGCAATAGCAATGCTAACATTTATATCCCATCGAATAATAATGACTATGCCATTGTCTATTCCGAAGGCATGGGCGAGCTGCCACTCAATTTCAAAGCCAACGAAAATGGCAGCTACACATTGAGCTTTAATAACGATAAAATCATGTTCAACTATTTGCACCTTGTTGACAACATGAACGGCATCGATGTCAATCTGCTGCAGACCCCGAGCTACACCTTCGATGCCAGCATAACGGACTATGAATCTAGGTTCAAGCTAGTGTTTGTTGCCTCTGGGGAAGCGGATGATGACCATGGCTTTGCCTTCTTTAGCAATGGCAATTTCATCATCAATAATGAAGGCAATTCCACGTTGCAAGTGGTCGATGTCAATGGCCGTATCCTCAAAAACGAACGCATCAGTGGTAGCACCAGCATCAACATGGATGTCGCTCCTGGCGTCTACTTGTTCCGTCTCATCAACGGTGACAATGTGAAAGTGCAGAAGCTGGTTGTGAGATAATTTGGCTACTGGCTGCTGGCCGCTTCACCAAGGGCGTCATTGCGGGCAACGCCCCGCAAATCCTCGATTCGACGATGCGAAGCGAGTCAATCTCCTCCGAAAGGGAAGCAGACAGGAGCCAGAAGCGAATTTTAAATATTAAATCTGAAACAATTAAATAACAACATACAATGAAAAAACGGATAATAACAATTTCAATCATTCTCGGATTAGGTCTGAGTTCCTTTGCACAACAAGCTAAAGTTGAAGAAAACGGAGGCCTTTTTAGTCGCGGGCGGAGTGCTTCTGACAATCGTGATATAGAGTTGTTGAGATTCCCTACATATGGGAGTTCGTATGACTCTGATGCCAATCAGGGCCCCCTTGGCAGCGGCATCGCGATGCTGATGGGTCTTGGTGCAGCATATATGGTTGCCAAGAAACGCAAAGAGGATTAATTGACAGTTTCATTGAAAAGAAGGCCGATGGCGATTGCCACCGGCCTTCTTTCATTTATTTATTCCATTCCAATTCAAACGCTTCTCGCATCTTGTATTCGTCGCGGATAATCTTTCTTAACTCCTCCAACCTTGGTGCGTTCTCCGACTCGGGCAACCACAAACGTAGATAACCTGTGTCGGAATACTTTTCCAACAGATGAGCTTTGAAACGTTGGTATTGCCCTTCCTTGTCGAGTTCGGGATGATGGTCGAGACCGAACTGTATTGTTCGGCGGATGACTTTTTCAGGTAGGATGAGGCGGTCGGCTTCGGCCACAATCTTGCCGTAGATGCTGCGTGGCTCATGTCCCGATGAGGCACGGTGGTCTTCGACAGCCTGTGCCATGGTCTCGATTTGGGCTTCGTCAAACCAATTCCTGAGCTTTTTGTCCACGCGGATGATGCGTCCCGAGACGAGATGATGCGTGTCGCGGCCTTCGCAGAGGCCTGTGTCGTGGTAGGCAGCAATGGCATAGACCATGCTCCTGTTCACCTCATAATGTTTGGCCAATGCCATGCTTCTTTCGATGACTTCTTCGGCGTGGTTGCGCTGATGGGCAGCGTCAAAATGGTCGTAGCGGTGCAGTATGTCCTGCTCGATGTAGTGGATGAGATTTTTATCAATGTGTTTTAGAGAAATCATTTTATTGTACTGATGGAATACACCAACTTGAACCTATTCGAATTATCCGTAACCTTGGCCTCAAACGAGTAACTCGATGTTTGTAGCAGATCCATGTCTGCTTTTGTCTGGTTATCAATAAGGTGCAGGTAACTGAAATTTACGTCTTCGATGCTGGTGTTTAGCGTATAGGTGCCGTTTTCTGTCGCCTCAAAATGAATCGGCAATTCGCCTAGGCTGTCTGCATTGACCACTGCATAATCCTTGCCATCCTGTGGGATATAAAGCTTGGCATTGTGCCCACGGAAGCTAATCTTTTCAAGGGTGTTACCTTTGCCAAAGCGGATGATGGCATTATCGGTCACATGTTGTGCTTCTGGGTTATCGACATTCTTTACGATTCGCAGTTGAAGCTCGCTTCTAGTCCTTTCGGGTTGTTCCCTGCTGATGGTAAAGGACTGGCCGGCAGAATCGGCTTGCACGAAGAAGCCCTCCAGCGGACGTATGGCATCCGTGGCAGCCTCGTAGCCATCACCTTCAGCGTTCATTCTATAGAAGGCCATACCTTCGGCATCAGTGCTGAGGTAGGCATTGCATGTGAAGGGATTGCCCAAGAGATTCCAGCCGTCGAAGAGGTATCCTTCGGAGAAAGACGGTGTCTTGACCTCTGGGGTGTTGCTTGCCCTGACGGTTGCTGTGAAATTAAGTTCTACATCATTCGGGTTGGAATAAAGGTAACCTATGCCGTTCGACATGTTGAAGCTGTCGTTTTTGTAGTTGCGCCATTCCAAACCATCTGAAGCTGTGGCATCGAAACGGTAGAGGTCGTAGTCGCCCGTAAGGAGGCCACTCACCTGAGAGGGATCCGCGTCATCAGCAGTTGGAGTACTGATGAAGACATAACCACCGTCGTCTGCGCTATGTCCTATCACGTTTTTCTTCACTGTAGCCATAACACCATTGCTGTTGTGAATAAGCTGACCACCGTCCTCAATGATGATTTGCGCATTCTCTTCAGTGGTGACCCATTTCGAAACCAAGGTAGCACCTTCATTGATGGTCAGGTTGAAACCTTCATTCACAACTACATGAAACACCGTTATATCTGTGTTGATTTCGCAATCATGGGCGATGATCACAGCTTCGCCAGGTGTGGGTAGCACTTCAGGGTTGTTTGCCCAGTTGCTGAGGTTTGTCCATTGGTCGTCTTCGGTTCCCACAAAACGGTATAAGGAAGAATAGGGTTTGGGTCGGCTTTCCTGTGCGCCGCAATTTTGGCAGGTGCGGATTTCCAAGCCATCGTGAGTTTCATCGGGAAGCACGGCGGTTTCCCATTCGCCCCAAGTGTGTTCGATGTTGCCAAGCTCGTCTAAATCCTTTCCTATGATAAGTCTGGCATTATTTACAAATCTGGTAGTATATGCGGCAAAAGCTTTTTGATTATTCATGATATAGCATAGATAAGCAATGTTATTATAATTGTCAAACACATCCCCAAGTCTTGTATTTACATAATCTTTACCTAAGAATTCATGAGCAAGACGGAGATAATCATAATCATCAATACCTTCGGCAAGTTGCTTTAACCGAATTGAAACTATAGGCGTTTCGGCATTTTGTCCATATATTGTCCCAGGATAAAGCAGAATGCCGTCCCCATTTCCTGTTTGAATTCCTCCAGAAGTTGGTAATGTGTTTTTCGTCCAATTATTTGGCAAATATGCACAATTCCAAATCAAGATGCCATCGCTATTTAAAGCATATTGTTGCCAGAACAAGATACGACGCATGACTCCAACTGGAGAATACTGCCAAACCCAGAAGTGTATTCCACCAATCTTTGAATCACCTTTATATCGCCATGTGTGATTTCTGGTCTTAAAATCCTGAATATGATCTTCGGGTATGGTAATATCAGAATAGGCTAATGGATTAAAAGCGTTTTGGTTTGGACAAAGAATGTCAACTTTCCCTTCATATCTTTCAATGGTTGAATAATATTCGGAATTAAACGGAATAACAGCATGATATCCAGGCCAACTTTCTGACAAGGCAGCGCACACATTGTTGAATCTATCGACAATTCCTTGTTCGTTCCATTTTGGCTCATCCATAGGATAGAAAAACGCTTTATCTTTCAAGAATACATTGTCGTAAACAATATCCTTATACTGATTGAGTACCGACTGCCCCCATTCGTTAAATGACGAACCGCTTAAATCGCCCCAATGAACGGGCACTTCAAATACTTTTCTTCGAGGATCGGCCATCGTCAGTTCAGCAGCCTTGGGGTCGTCATCCATCAGCCAACGTGGAAGTTCGTATGTGCTCACACCATGTTCAAGCAGGCAGTCATGATAGCCATTCAAAATCTGTTTGGCCTCATCCAAATCACTGTCTGCAACATTGCCATTATTATCTACGTTGATTCCATTCAGTGTGAATAAACTGCTTGTGGATTTATAGCCTGAATTCCTATTGTGAAGACCCATTACTACCTCGGAATAATGGCTTTCTGGTAAAACGAAATTCCAAACCTTTGCTGTTATAGTCCGGGTATCAAGCACCGAGTCACCATCGTAGGCAGTAATAGTGGAAAAATACTCTCCTGGAGTTTGGTCTTTCGAGGATTGTAATTCAACATAAAACACCTTGTTGTGACCCACCGATATCATTTGGGGATCACCTGAATATGGAATCAGAGCTTCTGACAATGAATCTGGTATTTGATCATCAACAATGTCGCTCCAGAAAAACTGTTCCCAATACACCGAATGCCGCAATGTGTCGTTTTGGGAGTCAAGACGAAGAAAAGGACTTACCGTAATTTTCAAATTTCGTTCTTTTTCTTGTTCGCGGAAAAACACTTGAAATCCTTCCTTCTCGTTTTTCGCCAAACCAATAAAGCCTTCATTTCTAGGCCCGTTTCCATCACCCCAAATCCAAGACCATAATAGCTCTTCATTTGGTGGTAACAAATTACGGCGAATGGCATCGATTTTATTCCCCTCTCTTTCGGGAATTTGTTGCTCGCAAAATTGGTAATCGGCATAAACCAGATAAAACAGGTAGTTTTGTGATTGCTCCCAAGTGGATTGCGCCTTTGCCACCTTCGTCATCCCCGTCACACCCAGCAGCATAGCAATCATCACGGCTTTAGCCGTATATTTTAATAGTATTTTTCTTGTATTCATGATGTTATGATGTTATGATAGTTTTTTGCAAAAATAATAAAATACAAATAAGGAATACATTAAAAATATAAAATAGTGGAATAATAGGGAAATATTTGTATCCTGATAAGGGAAACAAAAAATCTGACACAAATTGAAAACTGAGTTAAAGATAGATTTGTGTCAGATTTATTACCAAAAGCTCAATGATTAGCTTCTCCTTACCATCCGCCACCTCCAGCATTCACCGTAGTGTACATTGAATTCACATTGACGTTAACGCTTTGTCCACCCGTGTAGGTGACATTGCCCGTGTAGTAGCCATGCCATTCATCACCGCCGCTAATGGTGCCGCCGTATTTTACGGTATAGCTTTGTCCAGTCTGCAATTGTGGGTCGGTGAAGAGCATGACCATGTTGTTGCCCCATCCGCCGCCACCGCCGCCAGTAAAGGTTGGGCATTGGTAGGTGCAGATGACCGTGCCATCCGACTTGAGAATTTGGATGGCGTAACCAGGTTGTGTGTTGATTTTCAGTGAAGGCTGGGTGCAGACATTCTGGGTGGGGTCGCTGGTGCCGCCACCGGTGCCGATGCTGGTGCTGCCCGTGATCTTAAACTGGTTCCAGTCACAGTCGAAGCCTTCCTCGGGTTGGCGCGAGCCATTGGAGATGTTGAAGCCACCGTTGATAAACATGGTGCCGTTTGAGTCGGTGCCGTCGTTATTGTCGCTGTGAGCGTAATAAATACCGCCGTTGATGGTGAGGTTCTGGGCTGCATTGACGGCGTCGTCTTTCTTGGAATAAGCCTCGATATTGCCTCCGTTGATGGTTAGAATAGCCTTGCTCTCGATGCATTCGCCGCCTTCGTTCTGCATCTGTGTGCAGTTGACGGTGATGTTGCCGCTATTGATGGTTAGGTTGCCTTGGGCCTTGATGCCTTTAGGGTTGGCGTAGTCGCCGCCACCCCAGGGACCGCCGCCGCCTTGCGTGATGGTGATGCGTTCACCGCTAGTAGTTACATTGAGGTTGAGGTCATCGTTGTTGGCCCCTTCCTGCCCGATGACCAAGGTGCCACCGACTTTAATACCCTTACCTCCCGTTCCTGAACTGCTGAGGGTGAAGTTTCCAGCAAGAATCTCCATGTTGCCGTCGCATTTCAGGCACGATGAGGTGTAGGCATCCTTGTTGTTGCCACTAATGGTGTAGGCGGCGCCGTTGCCTTGCGTGGTGATATTAAAGTCGCCACCGCTGATGGTCATGTTGCCGTCGGCGCTGATCGATTTGCCGCCGTGGTTGGTGGTGGGCAGCGTGATGTGGAAGGTGCCGCCCGAGATGTTGATATTGGCGTCACTCTTGATGGCGGTGCAGTAGGCAGGCACGTTTTGGTTGTTCACCACTTCCATGACGGTGTTACCCGAGGCAGTGATGGTGATGTCGCCGCCTGCAATAGTCACATCACCCGTAGCCGTGATGCCCTTGGAGATGTCGCCGGAGTGGGTGAGGTTGAGGGTACCGCCGTTGAGGTGGACGGTGCCGTCGCTTTTGATACATTTGCCGTCTTGTGACGAGGAGACAACGGTGATGTCGGCCGTGCCGCCGATGACGACATCGGTGTCAGAGGAGATGGCGTGAGAGCCTGTGCCCGACACTTGTACATCTATGGTGCCACCGCTGATGTTGATGTCAGCATCGCCCTTGATGCCCTTGCAGTCATTACCCGTGATGTTGAGGTTGAGCGTGCCGCCTGTCATGGTGAAGGCATTTGTCACCTTGATGCTTCTTTGGCCTTCCGCCGTTGTGTTGATGGTCAAGTCACCGTTGCTGATATTGATGGTGCCTGAGAAGTCAAGGCCATCGGAACCAGCCGAGACGATGTCAAGCATGCCGCCGTTCCATGTCAGGTTGCTGCTACCGTGGATACCGTCGCTGTCGGTTTCGAGGATGCGGAGGGCGCCCGAGTAAACGGTCATATTGCCCTCTACGGAGATGCCATGCTTGCTGTTACCCGTAACTTTCAGGAGACCCGTTCCGTTGATGCTGAGGTCGCCAGCCGCATAAAGAGCCCCATTGATGGGACTGTTGGCGTTGTCTGCAATCGTTGAGCTGCCCCTGAGGTTAAGAGTGACCGTGACAGGACTTGCGATATTGATGGCGGCAGTGTTGCCGCTGGTCAGCGACAAGTTATTTAATGCCATGAAGAACGAATTGCTGCTGTTGAATGTCAACGAGCCATTGGAAGAACTACCTGAAACGACATACGGCACGTTGGCCATGGTTGAGTTCACCGTGACATTGGCATTACTGTTCGTGATCGTCACGCCGTTGCTGGAGAATGGATTGACAACATTCACGCTCGTTCCATTATAAATAATGTAAACTGTGTCGCCTGGCGGAGGAAGTTCCTCTCTCACGAAAGTGATGCTGTCGAAATCAGTAAGAGGGAAAGAAACAGTTCCTGACTCACCGTTGATAAGCATGTTGGCGGGTTGGCTACCCTGGAAACGGATATCTTCAATGGTGTTCACGTCATTGTCGTAAACCACTGTACCGTTATTGTGAAGGTTGATGTGGTAGTTCTGTGCATTGAGGCCTATGCAACCAAGCAGGAAGGCCATGACAAAAAAGGTCTTTCTCATAGCTTGATCATTTTAAAGGTTTGGGTCTCAGTCTTGACAAGATAAAGTCCTATAGAGAGGTCAGAGATGTCAATCAGTTGATTTGCTGTGGCTTCCAATGACTTCACCAACCGGCCGTCAAGGGCATAGATATGAACGGTCTCTTTGCCGTTGAGGTCAGGAAATACGACGACATTATGGACGGGGTTGGGGAAGAAATAGTTCGATTTTCCTGTTGATTCCGAAACGCCTTCTGTCTCGCTGCAAGTGATCTTGCGGATGTCAGCCAGATTGATTCTGTCAGTTTTGGCGTTGATGGCGATTTCAACGACAAGTGACTCATTGTCTTCGAAATAGACGCGGTCGCTTTCGGTCATTTCATAGGAACGTTCGGTGCCATCGTACATGTAAATAGTCATTTGGGTGGATTGTGCTGTGAGGTGGAAGACTAACCCCAAGGTGAAGGCTATGAGCCACAATCCGCGTTGGAAGATGCGTTTCATAGGTGATGAATTATGTGTGCAATAAAGAGAAAAATGCAAAGATACACATTATTATTATTATGTGTGTCGCAGTTTTGAAGAAAATTAATTGAGTTCAGAGGTGAGATAAGGTCTTGTGACCGATTCCGAACAATGTAGCATTTCCATAGGTGTACCAGTGAAAATGACCTTACCGCCCATGGCACCGCCGCCGGGACCGAGCTCGACGAGGTAGTCGCAGGCCTTCAGCATCTCTAAGTTATGCTCGATGAGGAAGATGGTGTTGCCCGCCTCCACCATGGTGTCGAAGAGGTCGAGGATGCGTCGGATGTCGTTGAGGTGAAGGCCATCGGAAGGCTCGTCCATGATGAAGATCTTGCCTTCATCGCGGAGGTAGGAGGCCAACTTGATGCGCTGCAACTCGCCGCCCGAGAGGGTGGAGAGCGACTGGTTGAGGTGGAGATAGCCTAAGCCGACCTTGCGCAAAGGCTCCAGCTTCTCGGCGATGACGGTGTCTGCAAACGTTTCTGAGGCTTTGTTAGCGGTCATGTCCATCACCTCGGCGATGTTCATGCCTTGCACCTTGTAAGATAATACCTCGTTGCTGTAGCGCAGTCCGCCACAGGCCTCGCAGGTGGTCTCAATGGCATCCATGAAGGCCATGTCGCTGACGATGACGCCCTTGCCTTGGCAGACGGGACAGCCTCCCTTGCCGTTGAAAGAGAACAAGTCGGCCTTGGTCTTGTTAGTCTTGGCGAAGAGCCTACGGATGTCGTCGGCGACGTCGAGATAGGTGGCAGGGGTGGAGCGTAGGCTGATGCCGATGTTCTTTTGGCTGATGTAGACGATCTCCTCGGGGATGGGATAGGCCTTGCGGAAACACTCCATCAACGAGCTCTTGCCCGAGCCGGCCACGCCCGCGATGCCGCACATCACGCCGAGGGGCAGGTCGATGGTCAAGTCCTTGATGTTGTGTAAGGTGGCGTTCTCCAAATGGAAGAACGACTTGGGCAGACGAACTCGTTCCTTAATGGAACTGGTCGCGCTGAGCGAGATACCAGTGAGGGTCTGGCTGTGCAGCAGTTCGTTGTAGCTGCCTTCGAAGACGATTTCGCCGCCTTTCATGCCCGCGCCGGGACCCATGTCGATGACATGGTCAGCGATTTTGATCATCTCCTTGTGGTGTTCAACGAGGATGACGGTGTTGCCGTGGTTCTTCAGTTTCTGCACCGACTTCTGCATGAGCAGGATGTCGTGGTTGTGCAGGCCCACGCTGGGCTCGTCGAGGATATACATCACGTCGGAGAGGGGAGAGTTGATGTATTTGGCGATCTTGCAGCGTTGCGCCTCGCCGCCCGAGAGCGTGCCGATGGCACGGTCGAGGGTGAGGTAGCCGAGGCCAATTTCTTCCAAGGCGGCCAAGCGCTCGATGGTGGCGTGACGGATGTCGGCGGCCAGCGGGTTGTCGATGGTCTCCATCCACTGGCGGCAGTCGGCGATGCTCATGGCTGTCACCTCGGCGATGTTGACGCCCTTGATCTTGCAGGAGCGAATCTTCTCGTTGAGGCGGGTGCCGCCACAGTCGGGGCAGGTGCCCATGGTGAGCATGGGGTTGAGCACGGCGGCGTGGAGCAGGCCTTCCTCCGAGTTGATGATGCTGCGGTACATGCGCGGGATGAGGCCCTCGTATTTGGCGGTCTTGGGCCAGTTCTTTGGCGGGTCTTTCAACTTGATCTGCGGTGAGTTGAGGAACAGGTCGAGTTCTTCGGGTGAATAGTCCTTGATTTTCTTGTCGAGATCGAAGAGACCGCTGTGGGCATAACGTATCCAGCGCCAGCCGCCCTTGCCGAAGGCGATGTAGTGGATGGTGTCCTCGTCGTTGAGCGACTTGTCGAAATCGACGAGCTTGTGGATGTCCAACTCACGGATTTCGCCTAATCCTGCGCAACGTGGACAGCTGCCCGATGGGTGGTTGAACGAGAAGGCGTCGGAATAGCCCACGAAAGGCTGACCGATACGCGAGAACAACAGTCTTAGTAAGGCATAGATGTCGGTATAGGTGCCTACGGTGGAGCGGGAGTTGGAAGTCGGCTTACGCTGTTCGATAACGATGGCGATGGGCAGGTTTTCGATGTCGCCCACATGGGGACGGCCATATTTGGGAAGGTATTGCTGCGTGAATGACGGGAAAGTGTCATTCAGCTCGCGGCGGCTCTTGGCTGCGATGGTGTCCAACACCAACGACGACTTTCCTGAACCCGATACGCCCGTCACCACGGTGATTTGTCGCTTCGGAATCTTGACGGTGACGTGCTTCAGGTTGTTCTCGGTCGCGTCTTTGATGAGGATATAGTCGAATTCTGCGGAGCTTTCCATAAGGTTTTGGGTTGGGTTAGTGGATATGACATATCTTCACTTTGGCCAAAGGGATTTCATTTTCTGCCACAGTCATCAAGTCTCTATCAAGAATCACGAAATCGGCGTCTTTACCTACTTCAATGCTGCCTTTTCGGCTTTCGAGGAAGCATCCTTTGGCCACCCAAATGGTGATGGAACGCAAGGCTTGCTCGCGGGTTAATGCATTTTCCATTTGGAAGCCTTCGGCGGGCGTGCCGTCCAGGTGTTTGCGTGCCACGGCAGCATAGAAGGTATAGATGGGGCTGATGTCCTCGATGGGGAAGTCGGTGCCGTTAATGATCCAACCGTTTTGTAGCAGCAATTGTTGATAGGCGTATGCGTTCTTGATGCGCTCGCCCAGACGCTCGTCAGCCCAGTCCATGTCGGAGGTGCAGTGGGTGGTTTGTATGGAGGGTATGACTGATAAATCTCCAAAGCGTTGGAAGTCGGCATCGGCCACTGTTTGGTAGTGCTCGATACGCCAGCGGAGGTCGTTATGGCCTTTCAGGTATTCGGAGTAGATGTCCAGGATATGGTGCACGCCGCCGTCACCGATGGCATGACAGCAGACTTGATAACCTGCATCGTAAGCCTTTTGGCAGACGTGGCGGTAGAACTCGTCGCTTTCGAGAATTAAGCCGTCGTTGGACGGGTCGTCGGAGTATGGTTCAAGCAGTTTCGCACCTCGTGAGC
>JAEEGL015852311.1_pt1 | contig 17691 bp, 12 predicted proteins | sample 9134231 | NCBI WGS metagenome assembly JAEEGL01 (sample SAMN16246548, study PRJNA631951) | gut metagenome | biome: gut microbiome; feature: rumen; material: fiber-attached | host: Bos | place: Iran: Karaj | collected 2018-10 | reverse complement strand
GTTTTCTTTGTTCAGCAGGGCAAGCCCCCGCCGGAGCAGGGTGACCAGCGCCCGGTCGTCCAGCGGCTTGAACTCGAAGACCAGCGAGCGCGAAAGCAGGGCGCCGTAAAGATAATAGTACGGGTTTTCGGTCGTCGAGGCGATCAGGGTGATCCGCCCGTCCTCGATGAATTCCAGCAGCGACTGCTGCTGCTTGCGGTTGAAATACTGGATCTCGTCCAGATACAGCAGCACCCCGTCCTGCCCGAAGACCGTTCCGGTCTCGGCGATCACTTCCCTTACGTCCGAAAGCGAGGCGCTCGTCGCGTTCAGCTTCCGAAGCGCGCGGTTCGATTTTTTGGCGATGATGTTGGCGGCCGTCGTTTTTCCCGTCCCCGGCGGTCCGTAAAAGATCATGTTCGGCAGGTAAGAAGCGCCGCTCATCCCTTTCAGCGGCCCTTTCTCGCCGAAAAGATGATCCTGGCCGACCAGGTCGGAAAACTCCTCCGGCCGCATCCGGTCGGGAAGCGGTTTGTTCGCGTTCAATCCGTCCCCTCCTTTCGTCCGATCGGTAAAATTATAACATCCGGCGTCCGGTTCGTCAAGATTCCGGTTTTTTCCCGATCGTTTTCGCGTTCTTTTTCTCCCGTTTTTCCGAAAAACGGACGGCAGCGCGCAGCGCTTCGTTTTTCTCTATCCCCGCCAGACGGAGCTTGTGCGCGTAGGCCAGCGTCTCTTTGAGATCCTCTCCGGGTCTGAGCCCGGCTTCGATCAGGTCTTTTCCGGTCACGTGCGGTCTTTCCATCATTTCGCGGTAGACCCGTAGCCTTTCCTCCAGAAAAGGCGTGTGGTGATCGTTCACCTTCAGCCCCACGCTCCCCTTCGCGTCGGCTTCCGAAAGCAGGATCAGGTCTTCGGGGATCAGCGATTCGTCGAACAGCTTGTTGGTCTTTTTCACCGGCGCGTTCGCCGAGGCGATGATGTTCGGTTTCATGTGCAGCAAGGTGTGGTTGGAAACGACTTTTTTCAGCCGCTCCTCCCCGGTCAGCCGGGAGATGAACGCCTCGGCGAGCGGCACGCCCACCTCCTCGTGTCCGTAGGAATGGGTCTGCCCGTTCACGATCTCCGTCGTCACGGCTTTGCCGAGGTCGTGGGTCAAAGCGGCGCAGAGCAGACCGTAGGGAAAGATTGCTCTCTCCCGCGTCCCCGCGCACAGATCGAGCACCAGCAGCGTGTGCGTCCATACGTCCCCCTCCGCGTGATGCAGGGGGTTCTGCCCGACTCCGATCGTCGCTTCCAGTTCGGGGAACCAGTCGGTCAGTTTTCCCGCCTCGCGCAAAACCTCGAAAAAGACCGACGGTTTTTCCGCGCCCAGAAGGGCTTTTTTCATTTCCCCCTCCACCCGCTCCCGGGGGAGGTCTTTCAAATCGATCGTTTTGTAAAGGTTCATCGTTTCCGGCGAGGTCGAAAATCCGAACCGCGCGGCGAACTGCGCGCCTCGCAGCACCCGCAATTCGTCCTCGGCGAAAGATTTTTCGCTGACCCGCCGCAGGATCTTTTTTTCCAGATCGTCCCGTCCTCCGAAAGGATCGGCGATCTCCCCGCTCAATACGTCTTTTAATATCGCGTTGACGGTGAAATCCCGCCGCGCGGCGGCTTTTTCGATCCCGAGGAAGGGATCGACAAAAATAGCGAAATCGCGGTGGCCTTTTCCCGTCGGCCGCTCGGTGCGCGGCATGGCGATGTCGAGCGAAAGCCCTTTCAGCCCGAAAACGCCGAATGATTTTCCGATCGTGATCTTCTCCCCGCAGCCGTCCAATATTTCCGAAAGCGTTTCGGGCGGTATCCCGTGGACTTCAATATCGACGTCCTTGACCGGCAGACCGAGAAGGGCGTCCCGCACGCATCCGCCGACGTAATAGACCCGCCCTCCCGCGCGCGCGGCCGCAAGGGCGATCTTTTCCGCCGCTTCGATCTCTCTTTTTGCGTTTGCAGCCATATTTGTCACCTCAAATCGTCTTTGATTTTAGCACTTTCGCGCTTTTTTGTAAAGCGAAAGAAGAGGTTTTTGCCCGGAAGACCGGATTGGTTCGAAGGCGGGACGGAAAACGGATTTCATCCTTTTTTGAATAACGGGGCGCCGATCTTTGCCGACGGGGGATATCGGGTGATTTTTTAAGACGGCGGACCGGTCGTGTCGATGAAACAATGACCGGCGAAAACCGATTTTTTCCCGCTTTTTTGTTCGCATAGGAAGACTGTGCGGGAAAATACTTGACATTTTCCCCGGGATGGTTGTATAATGTAACAAGAAAGAGACTCTTCTTCCGTTTCGTCCCCTTCAGAGAGCGCGCGCCGCGGCTGAAAGCGCGCGCGGGGATTCGGGAGGCAGGGAACGCTCTTTCTTCGCGATCCGTTTGTTTCAAAAAAGAGGGCAGGGCGCGGCTCTGTCAAATCGGGTGGCACCGCGGGTTGATACTCGTCCCGGAAGCGGCTTTGACCGCTTCCGTTTTTTGTTTTTTCGAAAAAAAAGATGATCATATAAACGGAGGTTTCCCATGTACAGAACGCTCTATTGCAACGACATCCGCGAGGAACACATCGGCAGGGAAGTCGAACTGGCCGGATGGGTCGACGCCGTCCGCGACCATGGCGGCGTCATTTTCGTCGATATCCGCGACTTCACCGGCGTCACCCAGACCGTCGTCCACGACGAGACCATGCTCAAAAACGTCAACCGCGAGGCGGTTATTTCCGTCAAAGGCAAAGTCACGCTCCGCGACCCCGAAACGGTCAACGAAAAGCTCGACACCGGCAGGGTCGAGATCAAAGTCGAGTCTCTCGAAGTTTTAGGGCCCTGCAAAAATCAGCTCCCCTTCGACGTCTTCGATTCCAAAGCGACCAGAGAGGACGTCCGTCTCAAATACCGCTTCCTCGACCTGCGCAATCCCGCCATCCGCAAAAACATCGTCCTCCGCTCCCGGGTGATCTCCCGCTTCCGCAAAGAGATGGAAGAGCGCGGCTTCCTCGAGATCCAGACGCCCATCCTCACCGCCTCCTCTCCCGAGGGCGCGCGCGATTTCCTCGTCCCCAGCCGCAAGCATCCCGGAAAATTCTACGCGCTCCCGCAGGCGCCCCAGCAGTTCAAGCAGCTGCTGATGGTCTCGGGATTCGACAAATATTACCAGATCGCGCCCTGCTTCCGCGACGAGGACGCCCGCATCGACCGTTCTCCCGGCGAGTTCTATCAGCTCGATTTCGAGATGGCGTTCGCCACGCAGGACGACGTGCTCAAAGTCTGTGAGGAAGTCGTCGGCAACACCTTCCGCGCCTTCACGGACAAAAAAGTGTCTTCTTCTCCCTTCCGCCGTATCACCTACGCCGAGTCGATGCTCCGCTACGGCTCCGACAAGCCCGACCTGCGCAACCCGCTCTCGATCATCGATCTGACCGAGTTCTTCTCCCGCGTCGAGTTCCCGCTCTTCAAAGGAAAGCCGGTCCGCGGCATCGTCGCCGACTGCGCCGGCAGACCCAAGAGCTTTTTCGAGCATTCTCTGCAGTTCGCCATGAGCATCGGCATGAAGGGTCTCGGTTACCTGACCCTCGTCGACGGCGCCTTCAAGGGCCCGATCGACAAGTTCCTCACCCCCGAACAGAAGCAGGAGATCATCGCCCTTTCCGGCATGAAAGAGGGAGAGACGCTCTTCTTCATCTGCGACTCGATCCGCGTTGTCAACCGCCTCGCCGGGCAGATCCGCACCTGGCTGGGCGAGACGCTCGATATCATCGACAAAAACGCGTTCGAATTCTGCTTCGTCGTCGATTTTCCGATGTACGAAAGGGACGAGAGCAACGCCGTCGTCTTCACGCACAACCCCTTCTCCATGCCGCAGGGAGGGCTGAAGGCGTTGGAAGAAAAAGATCCTTGCGAGATCCTCGCCTACCAGTACGACCTGGTCTGCAACGGGATCGAGCTCGCCTCCGGCGCGGTGCGCAACCACAGCCCCGAGATCATGCGCAAGGCCTTTTCCATCGCCGGCTATACCGAAGAAGACCTCGAAAAACGCTTCAGCGCGCTCTATAACGCTTTCCAATACGGCGCTCCCCCGCACGCCGGCATGGCGCCCGGCATCGACCGGATCATCATGCTCCTCTGCGACGAAGAGACCATCCGCGACGTCATCGCCTTCCCGCTCAACGGCAACGCGCAGGATCTCCTGCTCGGCGCGCCCGGCGAAGTCACCGAGCAGCAGCTGCTCGAAGCGAACATCAGCATCCGCGAATAATGACATCATTGAGGTGACGATATGGATCAGAATTCTCTCGAAGCCCTCGAGAGTCTGAACGAGGTCAGACTCACCCCCGCCGAAAAAGAAAAAATGCTGTCTGTTTTCGACGCCATGCGCGCCGAAGAAGAGAAACTCGGAGAGATCGACACGCAAAACGTCGAGATCATGGTCCACGTGATGCCCATGACAAACGTCCTGCGCGAAGACGTCCGCTCCCAGCCCTTCTCCCGTTCCGACCTGCTTGCCGGCGGTCCCGAACATACCGGCGACAGCTGGCAGGTCCCCAGACTTGTACGGTAAAGGGGGCTGGCAAAATGAAAGAATACACCACCTCCGTCGCCCCCGGCGATCTCGCCGTGGACGATACCATCCTGATCTCCGGGGTCGAATGCACCGCGGGGTCGAAGATCCTCAAAGGTTTCGTCCCGCTCTTTTCCGCCACCGCCGTCGAAAAAGCCGAAAAAGCGGGATATAAGGTTTCCGGTAAAACGAACGTCGGCGAATTCGGGCTCGATCTGCTCGGCGAGTTCTCGGCGTATGCCGGAGGCGAAGAAAAAACGCTCCTCGGCGCCGCCGCCTCCCTGATCGCGAAAGGGGAGGTGACCTCCGCTCTGCAAGTCGATCTCGACGGCGCGCCCCGCCGCGCGGCGGCTCTCTCCGGCACCGTCTTCATCAAACCGACCTACGGGACCGTCTCCCGGTACGGGATCATCCCCTGCGCCTGCTCGGGCGAAACGGTCGGCGCCGCGGCGAAGACCGTTTCCGCGGCAAAAGACCTGCTTACCGTCATCGCCGGTCACGACGGCAAAGACGGCACCTCTCTCCCGGCCGAAAAATACGGATACGCGCCCAAAAAAGCGCTTTCCGCCATGAAGGTCGGCGTTCTCAAAAACCTTACCGCCGCCGCTTCTCCCGCCGCCGCGGCCAAAGTGGCCGCCGCTTCGGAGGCGCTCAAGGCCGCCGGCGTCTCGGTCGAAGAGACCGACCTGCCGATTGCGGGCGCGGCGAGGACCGCCTGGCGCATCCTGATGGCGGCCGAGACCTGCAACAACGTCTCCCGTTACGACGGGGTCAAATTCGGCTACCGTTCTCCCGACTATTCCAACATCGACGAGCTTTACGTCAACACCCGCACCGAAGGGCTGAACTTTCTCACCAAGTCTGTCCTCCTCTACGGTTCCGACGTGCTCTCCAAAGGCAGATATCTCACCTGCTACGACAAAGCGCTCCGTCTGCGCCGCGTCGCGGTCGACGCTCTCGGCGGCCTGTTCGGGAAGTACGATTCGCTCCTTCTTCCCGTCTGCTCCGAAACGTCCTATTCTCCCTATCCCGTCGAAGAAGCCTTCGAAAAGACCTACCGCGAAAGTCTTTTCACGGCGGTCCCGAACCTGACCGGGATCCCTTCTCTCGTCGTTTCCGGCGTCCAGCTGATCGCTCCCGCCTTCGGCGCGGGGGATCTGTTCGCCCTCGGCGCCCGGCTCGAGTCGTGAAAAAGGAGGGATCGAAATGAAATACGAGATCGTCATGGGTCTGGAAACGCACGTCGAGCTTTCCACCGATTCCAAGATATTCTGTTCCTGCGGCGGCCATTCCGCGCACAAAGAGCCGAACGACTGCGTCTGTCCCGCTTGCTGCGGGATGCCGGGCATGCTCCCCGTCACCAACAAACGCGTCGTCGAGCTTGCCGTTATGGCGGGGACGATGCTCAACTGCAAGATCAACCGCTACACCACTTTCGACAAAAAGAGTTATTATTATCCCGATCTTCCCTGCGCTTACCAGATCACCCAGTGGTTCCACCCGGTCTGCGTGGACGGCTGTGTCGAGGTCAGAACCAAAAACGGGTCGGGGAAGATCGGCATCAAGCAGATCCACATGGAAGAGGACGCGGGCAAGCTCGTCCACGACGACTGGACCGACACCACGCTCGTCGATTTCAACCGCACCAGCGTCCCGCTCATCGAGATCGTCAGCCGCCCCGACTTCCGCTCTTCCGAAGAGGTCCTCGCCTATCTGGAGATGCTCAAGTCCAACTTCCGTTTCGCGGGCATATCGGAATGCGAAGAGGGCGCCATGCGCTGCGACGTCAACATCTCCATCCGTCCCGAAGGGTCGGAGGAGCTCGGCGTCCGCACCGAGATCAAAAACATGAGTTCTCTCGCTTCCATCGAACGCGCCATCAAGTACGAAACGGCGCGGCATATCGACGCGCTCGAGCGGCAGACCGAGGTCCTCGTGCAGGAGACCCGCCGCTGGGATGACGTCAAAGGACGCACCTTCTCGATGCGCAACAAAGAGACCGCGGCCGACTACCGCTATTTCCCCGACCCCAACCTGATGCCGGTCGTCATCGACGACGCCTGGCTTTCCGCCATCCGCGCCGCCATGCCAAAAACGCAGGACGAAACGCGGGAGGAATACGCCTCTCTCGGCCTTTCCGAAAAAGACGTCGATTCTCTTCTGGCCGAAAGAAAACTCTGCTCTCTCTTCGACGCCCTGCGGCGGAAGGGCGTCCCGCCACAGGACGCAGCGGCGTGGATACTGACCGAGTGCGGAGGCCTCCTGCGCAAAAAAGGGCAGGTGATGAGCGATCTTTCGATCGCCCCGGACAAACTCGCCCGCGTCATCGAATTGTGCGCTTCGAACAAACTCAACCGCGCCGCCGCCCGCAAAGTCCTTTCGGCCGTGCTGGAAGAGGACGTCGATCCCGACGCCTATATCGCCGAGAATTCGCTCGAAACGCAAAACGACCTTTCCTCCGTCAAAGCCGTCGTGCGAAAGGTGCTCGAAGAAAACCCGCTCGCCGTGGCCGATTACCTCGGCGGCAAGACCAAGGCCTTCCAGGCGCTCTTCGGCGGATGCATGCGCCTTCTCAAAGGCACCGGAGACCCGACCGCCATCCGCTCGGTCCTTGAGGAAGAACTGGCGAACAGAAAATGATCACCGAAAAACTTTACGAGACCGATTCTCATCTTTCGCTCTTCCGGGCGAAAGTCCTTTCCTGCGCCCCCGCCAAAAAGGGGTTCGACGTCGTCCTCGACAGGACGGCCTTCTTCCCCGAGGGCGGCGGACAGGCCGCGGATACCGGCTTTATCGGGGAAGTTCCCGTCGCCGACGTGAAACTTCAGGGGGAAACGGTCCTGCACAAAACGTCTTCCCCCCTGACGGAAGGGGAGGAATACGACTGCCGCCTCGATTGGGATACCCGTTTTTCGCGGATGCAGAACCACTCGGCCGAACACATTGTTTCCGGACTTCTGCACGCCCTTTACGGCTGTACCAACGTCGGCTTCCACATGGGGAGCGGGTCCGTCAGCCTCGACCTCGATCTGCCCCTGACCGGGGAGATCGTGGCGGAAGTCGAAAAAAAAGCGAACGAGGCGGTCACGTCCGACCTTCCCGTCACATGCTGGTATCCCTCGCCCGAAGAACTCGCCTCCCTCGACTACCGGAGCAAGATAGACTTAAAAAGCGGCGTCCGTCTCGTCCGGATCGGGGACGTCGACCTTTGCGCCTGCTGCGCTCCTCACGTCAAAACGACCGGCGAGATCGGGCTCGTCAAGATCCTTTCCTTCTCGCCGAACAAAGGCGGCACGCGCGTCGAGATGCTCGCGGGGCGGGAAGCGCTGGCCGATTACTCTATGCTTCACCGCGCGAATTCCGACCTGATGCGCCTCTTTTCCGCGAAAAGGGGAGAAGTCGTCTCTTCCGCCGAAAAAATGCAGGCCGCTCTTCTGGAAACGCGCGGCGAGCTCAGGCGTCTCAAAGAAAAGATCGCCTGGGACAGTCTTTCGCTTTTTGAGAAAGACGCCCTGCTCGGCGCTTTTCTCTCCCCCTGCTCTTACGACGAGATGCGTTACTGCCTCAACCGTCTGCGCGAAGAAAAGCCGTCTTTCTCCCTCTATTCCGTCTTTTCCCGCGGGGAAGGGGAAGAAACGCTTTATATGGCGGCCTCTTCCGCTCAGAAAGGGGACGTTCGCCCGTTCGTGTCGCATTTGAACGGCGCGCTTCGCGGCAAGGGCGGCGGCCGTCCCGACTTCGCGCAGGGGAGGGTCGCGGCTTCCGAAAGGGAGGTCCGTGCATTTCTTTCCGATTTGTCCATAAATATCCCTTGACTTTTTTCTCACAATTTGCTAAATTAATTGAGAATAACTCAATCTTTCGGAGGAACAGAATATGAGTCTCAAAAGCTGCAAGGAACTCGAAAAAAATCAGGTCGAACTTGAGGTCGTCATTCCCAAGGCCGATTTTGACGAGGCAGTCACCAAGGTGTTCAGAAAAAAAGCGGCCAACATGAACGTCCCCGGCTTCCGCCGCGGGAAAGCGCCGCGCGCCATCATCGAAAAAATGTACGGCAAGGGTGTCTTCTACGACGACGCGCTCAACGACATCCTCCCCGGTTTTTATAGCAGCGCACTGGAAGAGTCCAAAGTCCGGGCGGTCAGCCGCCCCGAGTTCGATATCGTTTCCATCGACGAGAACGGCGTGCTTCTCACCGCCAAGCTCTACCGCAAACCCGACGTGTCGATCAAAGACTACCTCGGCGTCAAGGCCGAAAAGACCGTCGCGCCCGTCACCGACGAAATGGTCGATTCCGAGATCCTGCGTCTCAGAGAGCGCAACTCCCGTTCGATCGACGTGCTCGACCGTCCCGCGCAAAACGGGGATATCGTCACATTCGACTTCGACGGCTACGCCGACGGCAAGCCCTTCGAGGGCGGCAAGGCCGAAAAATATGACCTCAAACTCGGCTCGGGCCAGTTCATCCCGGGCTTCGAGGATCAGCTGGTCGGCAAAACGGTCGGCGGGGAATTCGACGTCAACGTCACTTTCCCCACTGACTATCACGCCAAAGAGCTCGCCGGCAAGCCGGCCGTCTTCAAGTGCAAACTGCACGCGATCAAAATGACCGAGCTTCCCGAAGCCGACGACGAATTCGCCAAAGACGTCTCCGAGTTCGACACCCTCGCCCAGCTCAAAGCCGACATCAAGGACAAAAAGACCAAACAGTTCGAGGAGATGGCCGACAAAGAGGTCGAAGGCAAGATCATCGACGTCCTCTTGCAGAACTTCGAGGCCGAAGTTCCCGAAGCCATGTACGAGACCGAGACCGAAAACCTCGTCCGCGACTACGACAACAATCTCCGCATGCAGGGGATGAATCTCACCGATTTCTTCAAATACACCGGCATGGATCTCGACAAGCTCCGCGCCGAGTTCAGGCCTCGCGCCGAGCGTCAGGTCAAAACGCGCCTCGCGCTCGAAAAGATCGTCGAGCTCGAAAAGATCACTGCCACGCCCGAAGAGATCGCCTCCGAATACGAAAAACTCGCCAAGAACTTCAATATGAAGGTCGAGGACGTCAAAGCCGGCGTTCCCGAAGAAGGCGTCCGCGACGACATCTGCGTCGACAAGGCGATCGCTCTCGTGAAAGAAAAAGCGGTCATCACCGAAAAAGCCCCCGAAAAGGACGGCGAAAAAGCCGAAGAAAAAGCCGAGAAACCCGCCAGAAAGGCCCCCGCAAAAAAAGCCGCTCCGGCCGATAAGTCCGAAAAGTCCGAAAAGGCCGAAAAGGGCGAAAAAGCGCCCGCCGAAAAGAGACCCGCGAAGAAAAAAGAGGCGGCCGGCGCCCCCGCGGCGAAAGAAAAGCCCGCGACCACCCGCAGATCGACTTCCAAAAAGACCGACAAGGCCGAGTGATAAAGACAAAATCGATACGCCGGCGGGTTCCGTCGGCGTATTTCATCGGCCGTCCCTCTTCGCCTTGAAACGAATGAAAACGGAAAGGAATCATTCTATGCCACTCGTACCGACAGTCATCGAAACCACCAACCGCGGCGAACGCGCCTACGACATCTACTCGCGCCTTCTCAACGACCGCATCGTCTTTCTGGGGGACGAGATCAACGACGTCACCGCCTCCCTTGTCGTCGCTCAGCTCCTTTTCCTTGAATCGCAGGATCCCGACAAGGACATCAGCCTCTACATCAACAGTCCCGGCGGTTCCGTCACGGCGGGCATGGCGATCTACGACACCATGAACTACATCAAATGCGACGTCTCCACCATCTGCGTCGGCATGGCGGCCAGCATGGGCGCCTTCCTGCTCTCCTCCGGCGCCAAAGGGAAGCGTTACGCGCTCCCCAACAGCGAGATCATGATCCACCAGCCTCTGGGCGGCATGCAGGGACAGGCCAGCGACATCAAGATCCACTCCGACCACATCCTCCGCACCAAAGCGACGCTCAACCGCATCCTCGCCGAGAACACCGGCAAACCTTTGGAGATCATCGAAAAAGACACCGACCGCGACAACTTCCTCACCGCTCAGCAGGCCTGCGATTACGGTCTCGTGGACAAAGTCATCGTCAAGCGCTGAGTTTCTTCCGTACCTGAAAAAGAAAGGGACCTCTCTATGGCAACTACGACAAAGGGGCCGCTGCTCCGCCGCTGTTCTTTCTGCGGGCGCGACGAAAAATCCGTCGAGATCCTCATCCCCTCCAACAACGGCGCCTGCATCTGCGATCATTGCATCGAAGCGTGCGGCGAGATCATCGACGAGTATTTTTCCAGGCAGAAGGCGGTTCCTTCCGCCGGCGACGGCAGTCTCCCCCGCCCCGCGGAGATCAAGGCGACGCTCGACGAATACGTCATCGGGCAGGACGAGGCGAAAAAGACGCTCGCGGTCGCCGTTTACAACCACTATAAGCGCGTCTCCCGTCTGGGGAGAAGGGGCGGAAAAAACAAAAAACAGCCCGAGGGGGTCAGCATCCAGAAGAGCAACGTCCTTCTCATCGGCCCGACGGGCGTCGGCAAGACGTATCTGGCGCAGACCCTCGCGCGCGCCCTGCAGGTGCCTTTCGCCATCTCCGACGCGACCACGCTCACCGAAGCGGGCTATGTCGGAGAGGACGTCGAGAACATCCTCCTCCGCCTCATCCAGGCGGCCGATTACGACGTTTCCCGCGCCGAAAAGGGCATCATCTACATCGACGAGATCGACAAGATCTCCCGCCGCAGCGAGAATCGCTCGATCACCCGCGACGTTTCGGGAGAAGGAGTTCAGCAGGCCCTGCTCAAAATACTGGAGGGCACCGTCGCGAACGTTCCCCCGCAGGGCGGGCGCAAGCACCCCAATCAGGAGTTCATCCAGATCAACACCGAAAACATCCTCTTCATTTGCGGCGGCGCTTTCGACGGGCTGGAGACCATCATCGAAAAACGCATGGGCAACCAGGAGATCGGCTTCAACCGCGCCATCCGCACCAAGGCCGAAAAAACGCATTCCAGGATCCTTTCGCAGACGACCTCGCACGACGTCGTCAAATACGGTCTCATCCCCGAACTGGTCGGCCGTCTTCCCGTCATGGTCGCGCTCGACGAACTCGACCGCGACGCCCTGGTCCGCATCCTCAAAGAACCCAAAAACGCTCTCACGCGGCAGTACGCCGAATTGCTGTCGATGGACGGGTGCGAACTGGAGTTCGAGGACGAGGCGCTCTTTGCCGTCGCCGACAAAGCCATCGAACGCTCCACCGGCGCGCGCGGGCTCCGCTCGATCCTTGAGGAAACGATGAAAGAGGTCATGTACGAGATCCCCTCGCGCCCCGAGGTGGAGAAAGTCATCGTCACCAAACGCGCGGTCAACGGCGAAGAAAAGCCCCGCTGTATCCTCCGCGCCGAAGCTCTGCCGGAGGGCGGGGAACAAGTTCTTCCGCAAAAGAAAAAACCGGCGGTTTAAAGGCAAGATCCGGATCGAAAATACAAAAAAACGGACAGGTTTCTGTCCGTTTTTTGTTTCAAAGAAATGGAAGTTCACTTCATCTGCATCTGCGCGCTGACCGGCTTTTCGATAAAGTCCGCGTAGTCGGCAAGGTGCAGCGGCTTCGAGTAATAATACCCTTGAATGACCATACAGCCGAGTTCGGTCAGCATTTTCAACTGTTCCTCGGTCTCGACGCCCTCCTGCGTCACTTTCAGCCCGAGGTCTCTTCCCAGTTTGATGGTGCTCTTCAAAATGGTAAGGTCTCTGTCGTCCGTGATGCCCTTCTTTAAGAACGAACGGTCGAGTTTGATCTCGTCCATCGGAAGTTCTTTCAAAACGGTAAAGGAGGACTCGCCCGTCCCGAAGTCGTCGATCGAGCAGCGGATGCCGTTTTCGTGCAGTTTGCGGACGATCTCGCGCAGGTGCTCGTAATCCTTGTAGGCGAAACTTTCGGTGAATTCCAGCGTCAGGAATCCGTTCGCGATCCTGTGTTTTTTCTTCGTGTTGATGTAAAAGTCGAGAAAGTCGCTTTCCGCGGCGGTCTCTCTCGAAACGTTGACCGAGACCGGATAAACGCGGCGGTTGTTCCTGTTGCATTCGTCGATGTAGGCGCACACCAGTTCGTACACGCGGCGGTCCATCTTGCAGATGAATCCGTTCGCCTCAAACAGCGGCATAAAGATGGCGGGGGGCATATACTCGTCTTTGTCGGGGTTGTACCAGCGGACCAGCGCCTCGCATCCGTCCTGCGCGTGGTTGGCGATATTGTATTTCGGCTGATAGAAGACCACGAAGTTGTCGTTGGCGAGCGCGCTTTCCATGTGGAGCTCGATGTACTCCTTCATGACGTGGCTCTTGCGCAGTTCCTCGCCGTAATAGCGGTAGGCGGCGAAATCGGCGGTGGTGGTCAGCATATCCTTCGCCTCGATGGCGAAATCCACCATCTCGGCGGGGGTGTTCGTGGAGGAGATAGAAGTCTCGAAGATCCCGCCGAACAGTTCCGCGCGGTAACTGCTCGGCAGTGAACCTTTATAATTGCGGATCAGCGTGCCGATATTGACCAGGCGCGTTTCCAGATCGCTCCTGTCGCGGTAGTGGAAGAGCATGGCGAACCGCCCGTGTTCCAGATAGCCGTAGGTCTCGTCCTGCTGGAGCGCTTTCTCAAAGATGATCATGCAGTGACGGAGCAGGCGGGTGACGTTCTCCGCGTCCAGCATGCTGCTGATATAGGCGAAATAACGCACCTCCACCACGATCACGGCGAAAGAGGTCGCCTTGTGCCTGTCCAGGATCGTCCCGACGTCCCGCTCGAATTTCTTTCTCGTCGGACTGCCCAGCCGTTTATCGGTGTCTTCCAGCGAGCGGAGCGTGCGGTCGGCTTTGCGGCCCTGCGCGATATAAAAGATCATAAAGGCGACCATCACCACCAAAAAGATGATCAGAACGGCGATGATCGTCGAGGCGAGCTGATACCGCTCGCTGTTCAGCGTGCGCGCGTTGTAGACCGAGATGATCGAGAAGGCCGATTTGGAATTCGCGGAGCAGCCGATGGTGATCAGCGTCTCCTCCACCCCGATCTGTGTCGGGTAGCAGGCCTCGCCGGAGTTGGCGGCGTGGGTGCGGAGCTTGTCGATGATCGATTTGTCGTTGATCTTGTTGCGCAGATAATCGTAAATGTTGTTGTGTCTGGAAAGGTCGTCCACGCGGCAGCGCGGCAGGTTCAGCACTTCGCCCTCCGCGGTGCAGACCGCGGTGATCTCCGAAGCGAAGACGTAGTCCGAGGCGACGTTGGTTATAAGACTGGTGACCAGTTCATCGTAATACAGCAAAACGATCGAATCGGCGAACTGCGAATCGATCGGCACGGTAAAGGCGACAAAGTTCGTGTTCTGCACGGGGTCGACGATATATCCGGCGCAGCGGGCGACCGGTTCGGCCGCGCTTTTGATGACGGCGGGGTCCTCTTTCAGCTCGAACAGATCGCCCGTCACGTCATATTCTTTTCCGTCCTGAAAATAGCGGACTTGATACAGATTTCCGAATCTTCCCTCATAGACCACTTTGTCCAGACTGACGCGCCAGTTGACGCGGTCGGATGAATCGATCGAGGCGACCGCCGCCTCCGCCTGTTTCAAATAGCCCGAGAGCGAAACGTCCAGCGACTTGCTCGACTCTTTCGAATAATAATCGGCCTTGACGCTTGCTTCCTCCGTCAGTTCGGAAGAATACTGCGCCAGCATCACGACGGCGCAGATCATCAAAATAAGACACATGACGGAAATGATGATCGTCGTGATCGTCCGTGAATGTTCTCTCAAATATTTCAGCATGGGCAACCTCGCACTATCGTCCGGCCGGGGGTCATTCGCCTTTTTTCTCCGGCTCTTTCTCTTTTTCCGGCTCGTCCGGGGCATCCCCGGGATCATCCGTCCCGCTCCCGGTTCCGCCGGTCAAACCGTTTTCCGGCAGTTTCGACCTGCCCGACTTCAGTTTTTCGATCTCTTCAGCGATCCTTTTTTCCCGCTCGGACAGTTTTTCTTCCTCGTCCGGTTCCGCGTCCTCCGGCGTTTTTTTCAACATATCCGGCAGGAAGAGCAGCACCACCGTCGCGATCACGACGCCCAGAACGGCGAAGATCCCGAACCGGGAATACAGCACCCGCCCGAGGACCGAAAGGACCGGCAGATTGCGCGAATAGATCCCGATCACGTCTTCGGGGGCGGTCTCGTACTCGTCCTCGACCAGGTTGTTGTCCCCCTGCGTCCGGAACATGCCCGTTTCCTCATCGATGCCGATGACGCGGTGCGTGTTGAAGGCCCCGTAGATCTTCGGGTCCCTTGACCGGAAGGTGATGACGTCGCCCACCCGCACGTCGCCTCCGTCGGCTTTCGCGACGAGGATATAACTCCGCGCGGGGATCTCCTTCTCCATACTGCCGGTCTCCACCCAGAAGGTGGCGTGACCGAACAGGAAGACCGGCTCGTTGTTGATCTTGCTGTAAACGATGAACGCGGCGACGGCGATCATGGCGGGAACGAGAAGTCCGCAGACGACGTTCAGGATCAGCCGGCCGGCGTTTTTTCTCTTTTTCATTCTCCGCTTTTCTCCGGCGCGCCGGCGTCTTCGGCCGTGTTTTCATTTTCCCGCCCGGAAGAGGGAAGGGGATCTTCGGCTTTTTCTTCCGCCGCGCTGTCGGGTTCCCCCGCGCTTTCGCTCTTCTCTCCGGAGGAGGGCGGGGGCGTTTCGGCTTTTTCTTCCGCTCCGGCGTTCTCGGGGGAGGGGTAGTCGTCTTCGGAAGGGATCCCGGCGGGATCCGGCTCGGGGATATAGGCGGTGCCGGTCTTTTGGTTCAGTTTATGGCCGCGGAGCACCTCGTCTGCGTCGAGCGCGACCTGCAGGGACTGCAGATACATCTTGTCCAGCGGGGTCAGCGTGCCGTAGCGGTTTCTGGCGGGCATTTCGGGCTTGCGCGGCTCGGCGCTTTCCGAGAACTCGTTTTCGGTGATCGCCTTCAACTCGTCGATGACCTTCGGGGAGATGACGTTGTCGGTGGTCTGTTCGGCCACGACGTTCTCCATCTCGAAATCGTTGCGCACGTTGTAGCGGAAGATCATATATTGCAGGGCGATGGTCGAATAGAGTTGCTTGAGATATTCGTCGTCCACCGACTCCAGCGTTTCCTGGACGAGCAGACTGTACCCGGCGTTTTCATAACTTTCGATGAACTGCCACAATTCCAGGCACTGATGAAGGTTTTTGTTTTTCAGAATGGCGTTGGTGCGCATGATCGGCGGGCGGACGTAGTTCTTTCCCATCTGGCGGACAAAATCGCATTCCGCGTAGGAAGAAACGATCCCGTACAGTCTTTCCACCCTGCGCCAGATGTCGGTCGTCTGGGTGTAATTGCGCTCGATCTCTTCGCCGCCTCCGCCTCCGACGTCTTCGGACACCTCGAGCCCGAAGTGGATCTTCCCGCGGATCTTTCCGTGGGTGAATTCCTGATTGAAGTTCATCGTCGTGCTCTTTTCGTCGCGGCCGTCGCGTTTGGCGATCTCATACCGGCGGCTGACAAAAAGATACAGGCGGTTGATCAGCGTGTTGATGAATTTATTTTCGTAGGTCTGCAGCGTCTCTTCTCTTTTGACGTTCAGCAGTTTGGAGGGGGTGATCTTGTCCCCCTCGACCTTGGAGATCAGGTTGGTGTGCATGCTCAGATGCTGGAGCGAGCGGGTCGAGACCGTCTTCGTCCGCTCGATGGGGAGGATCTCCTCCACTTCCTCGATGTATTTGGAGGGGGAGCGGATGACGATGTCCAGCGCGGGGAGCGATTCCTCGATCGCGCTCACCCAGGCCTCGTCGATGGCGCGGAGCATGTACCGCTTTTTCATTTCGATGGTGGCCTTGCCCTGACGCATCACGCCCAGGATGTTCGGGAAAACGTCGTATGAGCTGATGAGGCTGTCGATAAAGTACACTGTGTCGTCGTACACGTCGCGCATCGAATTTTTTTTGTTTTCTTCAGCCAAGCCGGCGCCTTCCTTTCTGACTTTCCGGAATAATGACCCTTATGCCGGTCAGTACATCTTCTGCAGTCTCTGCAGGTAGGAGATGCACTCGACCATTTCCCCCTTGCCGAACAGGTTGTCCATGTAAAGGATCAGCCCGCGGATCTCGTCGCGGATGAGCGAAAGGTTCAATCCCTCGAATTTGCGGAACACTTTGGTCGCCAGCAGATAGTCGACCCCTTCGATGTCCGTCCCGCCGCAGGCGACGTAAACGGGGACGAAGATCTTGAGCTGTTTCATGATACGGTTACCGAAAGCGACGCGGAATTTCTCAATGACGTAATTGTCCAGCTGGGCGATCTTGTCCAGCATCTCGTCGCTGACCGGGCTCTCGTTGATCGCCTTTTTGTAAAGCGACTCGATATAGGGATAGCTCACGAATTTAGGCGGCGTGTCGGGCGCGTCGAAAGGAACGCCCTTTTTGTCCAGGTTGATGACCAGCGCGCGGTCGTACACTTTATCCGAAACGGCGAAGGTCGAGTCGTCGTTGTTCGCCGTTCCGATGTACCAGACGTTTTGCGGGATCTGGAGTTTGCCGTCGATAAGGTGTTTGGGGTCGTTGTCCCAGGAGGAGGGGACCAGTTCGATCTTCCACTCGGCCGGGTCGGGCATTTCGAGGATGGACAGCATCTCGGCGAAGTAATACTCCACGCGGGCGATGTTCATCTCGTCGAGGATGATGATGTTCACGTCGTCGTTATAAGACGACTCGTAAATGCGTTTGAGGACTTCCGTCTCGTTGAACTTCTTCGTGAATTCGTTGAAGTAGCCGAACAATTCCGCGCGGTCTCTCCAGGAAGGCTGGACCGAAGCGATGGTGGCGTTGTTCTGGAAATATTTGCCGAGCATGTAGGGCAGCGAGGTTTTACCCGTTCCCGAGATACCCTGCAGCAGGATCAGCTTGGTGGACGCGAGCCCGGCGATCATCAGCCGGATGGTCTTGATCTCATAGTAAAGATGCACGCGGGAGCAGGCGAAATTGCGGATATCGTCGCAAAGCTGCTCCAGAGACATCGACTCGTCGTATTTGGGCGGCACGTAGTACTGATACTTGTCGTCCACGGCCGAAAGACGGAAAAACCGTTTCGACTCG
>JAEEGL015775522.1_pt1 | contig 17691 bp, 7 predicted proteins | sample 9134231 | NCBI WGS metagenome assembly JAEEGL01 (sample SAMN16246548, study PRJNA631951) | gut metagenome | biome: gut microbiome; feature: rumen; material: fiber-attached | host: Bos | place: Iran: Karaj | collected 2018-10 | reverse complement strand
TTTATTTAATGAATTAGCTAAAAAAGGTGTTCATAGTACGATAGTATATTTTCCAGAATTTCTTCGTAGTTTAAAAGCTAGTTTTTCGAATATTGATGATAATTATGAAGAAAGATTTGATATTGTTAAAGAAGCTAAGTTATTACTTCTTGATGATATTGGTGCAGAAAAGTTAACTGATTGGGCAAGAGATGAAGTATTGGGAGTAATCCTACAATATCGAATGGAAGAACATTTACCAACATTCTTTACATCTAATTTATCGTTAAGTGAATTAGAAGAACACCTACAAATAGGTAAAAGTTCAGAAGATAAGATTAAAGCAAGAAGAATTATTGAAAGAGTTAAATATCTAACAGAAGAGTTAGAGATGAATAGTGTAAATAGAAGAGTTTAACTCTTCTTTTTTTTATGATATAATCATTATAGTAGAGAGGTATATATGGATAAACAGTTTGAATTAATGTATAAAGAATACTTAAATAATACATTGGATATTATATTTAGTGATGATGCTGGTGTTAAAACTAATAATCCATGGTATGAAGAACCTTCTAAAGATGATAAAATAAAAGAGATTGAATTAGACTATGAGAATGTTGGATACGATAGCGATTCAGGAACTACTATTGTTGAAAGAGATAGTATAAAATATAATTTACTAGATAAAAATGGTAATTTGGTATTTGATCATTGGTACCATACTTCCGATGGGAAACCTCTTAGTTTTCATGATGGCTATGCGTGTGTAAAAAATAAGAATGGCTGTAATTATATTGATAGAAAAGGAAATCTATTATGTAAAGAAAATTTTTATGATGTAAAAGAATTTCATGATGGCTATGCAGTTGTTGAAACTAAAAGGGGTAAATTTACTTATATAGATACAAAGGGTAATCCAATCAGTGATAATTATTATGAAGAAGCTGAAAACTTTAATGAAGGTTATGCAAAAGTTGTAATTGATGGTAAAGACTATTTTATTGATACAAAAGGAAATCGTACTTTTGATGAATCATATTATAAGAATAATCCTAATATTAAATATGAGAATTTTTCATCATATATAGAAAGTGATCTTGTTGAAGGTTATGCTATTGTTTGTGTTGATAACAAATATAACTATATTGATGTTAATGGTAATTTATTATCAAAAGATAAATGGTTTTCTAAGGCCTATACTTTTAGTGAAGGATTAGCAAGAGTTAAAATTAATGATAAGATAGAAGTTATAGATAATAAAGGAACAATTGTTAGTGATAAATGGGATTTGCCAAAAAACTCAAGGATTGAGGGAAATTTTCATGATGGATGTGCTCGTATATCTATTGGAGGAACTTACAACTATGTTAATAAATCTGGAAGGATTTTAGTAGAAAAAACTGATTTTTCAAAAGAAAGTGATTTTAGTAATGGTTATGCTGCAGTTTATCGTGAAGTTCCAAATATATACAAATACGAATTTTATGAAGCGTTTATTGATACAAAAGGAAAATATATAATAATTGACTATAAAGATAAAGCATCTAAGTGTGTTGATAGTGCTTGGGGTTTAAATGATAAATATATAGTATTATGTTATGACCCAAAATACTATTATAGCAAATGTAAAATTGTAAATTCTAAAGGAGAACCTTTGAGTCCATTTTTATTTGATATAGTAAATAAAACAAAAGATGGTATAATTGTTGTAAAAAAAGATGGATTCTTTTATTCATTAAATTCCAATGGTAAATTAACTAGTTTATCTCCAGTTATGAAGAGTATTGTTAAGAAGTGTCCTGCTTTTATTAAAACATTTACTATTAGTAGTGAGGAGAAAGAAATACCTAAATATTATTATGCTAATAAAAACATAGTTAATGTAAGTAGAGTTTTTGATGGTTACGAAAAAATTACTGAAGGTGTTTATAAAGTAGAAAGAGATGGAAAATATAATTTGCTTTATACTAAGGATAATATACTTTTAAATAATTGGTATGATGATATTAGAATAAGCGGTAAGTTTGCCCTAGCGACAAAAAACTATGAAATATTCCTTATAAATATAGATACAAAAGAAGAAAAAAAGTTAACTTATTCATATGATGAATTAAGACATTTTTTTGATTGGAAAGAATATTCTATATCATCTTATGAAAATGGTTATGCAATAGTTAGAGTGGTTCCAAGAGGTTGGGATTCAGCACCTCGCTGTAATATCATTGATGCAAAAGGGAAATGGTTATTTGATAAATGGTATAGAGGTGAATTTTTAGAATTAAAAAATGGCTTTATAAAAGCAGAACAATATTATGATGATCATAAAGGTATATTAGATTTAAAAGGTAATAAAGTTGTTCCTTATAAGAAACATATAGATTATAAAAAACTAGAGATATATAAGAATTTCTTTAACATAAATGGTAATCTATCTCCAATAAAAATAGATATGGAAGGATTATCTGTTACTCAAAGGACATTTAGTTATTTAGTAGATGATAAAACACGTACTTTTAAATTAAAACATCGACCAGTAAAAAATTATGATAATCAACATATTATATGTATTGATAAAGAAAATGTTATTTTATATGATAGAGAATCTGATTCATATGAAAATCTTGGAACTAATGTTGAATATGATGATAATTTTATTAATGTAAATTCTGGTCAAACTATTTATTTTATGATAAATGGTCAAAAAATAGATATAACTGATTACTATAATAAGAAATTAAAAAACAGAAAAGAAATCGTATTTTCAAAGAAAATTACAATAAAAAAACGAGATGATTTTTATGGTGAAAATGAAAATGAAATACGTGAAAAATTTAGAGAAAGTATAAAAGAAAATGAAAAATTAATACAAGCAAAAAAACAAGAAGAAAACTTAGAAAAATTAAATAGTTTAAAAGAAAATGTTGAATTAGAAAAGAAAAAAGATGAACTTTTACTTAATGATGCGGTTTATCAAATAAAAAAATATACTAAAATATTGAGTGAAAAATCAAAGAAATTAGGACATACACTAAGAATTAAAATTGAAGATATGTTTGTTTCAGTTGATGAGAATAAAAAAATATTTAATCCAATATATGTTAAATCAGGATTAATAAATTTTATTGATTTTAGTGGTGAAACTTTTGAAGATGTAATGGTTAGTGGTGTAAATCTTAGTATATATAATATAGATTCTTTAGATCCACAAAAAGTATATCATAGGGATTTAAGTGGATGTGATTGTCAAAATATATACTTTCCAGTATCAGCTGATTTTACTGATGTAGATATTAGAGGAGCTAAATTTAGTAGTAAACAGAAAAGTACAGTCTTTGATATTAATGAAATAGGTTTAGCTAAAGGTATTTATGATGAAACAACTTTGTTTAATGGTATACCTTTGGTTGATTATTTTGATGAAAAAAAAGATCATGGATCTAAAAGTGCATAGAAGAGTTTAACTCTTCTTTTTTTGTAAAATATATAAATTATGAATAAAAAATTCTTTAAAAATAGATCATTAATGTTATAATTAAAATAGGTGAGAGAAATGATAGATGATTTATACAAAAAATATGTAGATGAAAGAATTAAGGATATATTTAAAAATACGGATACTATAGCACCTAATTTTGATATGGAAGAATTAATTGGTTTCAATTCAAAAAGTCCTTATGAGTATTTTTCTGGATATGACTTTGCTAAAGTAATTAAAACAAAAGATGGTTCAAAGGGTCTTTTAAATAAATTTGGTTTTTATATAGCTAAACCTATTTATAAAGAAATTAAAATAATGTCAGATGGTAAAATAAAAGTATTTTCAAAAAATGGTGATAATAAATATTATTATCTTTCAGAAAATGGTGAAGAATTATTTAAAGATGGTTTCGATGATATAGGTGAATTTCATGATGGTTTCGCCCCAGTGAAAAAGAATGGGGTTTGGTTTTATATTGATGAAGAAGGTAATAATTACTTTAAAGGGGAATTTGATAAAACATTTGAGTTTAGAAATGGTTTTGCTATTGTTGAAAAGGGAAAAAAATATAATTTTGTAAATACAAAAATGAAATTGGTTTGCGATGAATGGTATGATGAAGTAGAAAATTTCTCTGAAGGTTATGCTATAGTTGGAAAATTTGAGAAAAATAAAGGCTACAGAAGTATATATGGATGTCATGTAATTGATTCTAGTGGAAAAAGAATTGGTGATAAACATATCGGTGAATGTTATGAAGGATTCAAAAATGGCTATGCAATAATTCGCGGAGAAGATTCATTATACTATTATATTAAAAAAGATGGCAAACTTGCTTTTGACCAAGGATTTCGTGAAGCAGATAGTTTTATAAATGGAATGGCTTTTGTCTATCCAAATAATAAAGGATGGTCAGATACCTATAGTAAGGGATATTTATTTGAAGATGGAAGAATTTTATCACCTGATAAGTTTATAGAATTAGAAAAATTAGATGATGAAGATAAAGAGGGAATTTATCTTGATGATAATGCAGAACATGATTTTAGATATCGATATAGATATATACCAGTAAAAAAGCCTTCCGATCATTATACATATAGAGGCTCAAAAATACGCTGGTTAAATCATAATAACTATTTTGATATTGTAGAGAAAAAAATAGTATTAAGTGAATGGTTTTCTAATAGAAATAGAGTAAATGACCAAGTAGAAATAATCGAAGGAAATGATGGTAAATTTAATTTCTTTAATAAAAAAACTGGTACACTTGCATTTAGTGAATGGTTAGATAAAGTAGAAGAATACGAAGATATAGTTCGTAGGGATAAAAAATATAATGTATATAATAGATACAATGGAAAATTAGCTAGTGAAATATGGTTTGATTATGTTGAGAAAATCTTTAATACTAATTATTATATGGTAAGACTAAATAAAATATGGAATATTACTGATTCAGATGGAAATTATCTATTTAATCAATGGAGTTCAACACCAATTGATATTGATGGTATTTATTCACCATATAGTCCAAATTTTGTTACTCTTAAGAAAAGTATTTTTCCTGATTATAGATTTCATGATGCTGTGCCTTATAGTCGTAAATTATTCTGTATAACAAAAGATTTAAATAATTATAATGTTATAAATAATAGGGCTAAGTCTAATTATACTTGCTATAATGGTGATGATTCTTTTGAAATTGATTATGAACCAGTAGTAATTTATGATAGTAATAATGTATTATGTGTTCGTAAAGATAATAAAGATGCATATAAAAGAGAAGGGGAATTATGTTTATTTAATCGTATAAATCGATCATATCGTCGTTTAGGTTCTATTTCGGATGTTAGATTCTTGAAAAATATGATTTTTGATAGTAAAAATCAAAAAGTATATATGGTTTATGATGGTAAAGTACTTGATATATCAGATTATTATAAAAATAATTTGGTTGGTAAAGCTCAAATGTATATTAGAAATAATGTTTATATTCTAAGTAAAGAAGAATTTAAAGAAAAATTTGATGAAATAAAAGATATTATATCTAAAAACGTAAAACAGGGACATAATCATACTGAATTTTTCAAAGAAGTAGCAAATCAATTAGGTGAGATTGCTAAAAAAGAAGGTGTACTTCCTAAGACAGATCTTGGTGAATACTTATTAGCAGCTTATGGTGATAATCCTGAAATAAGAAAAGAAATAATTGATTCTGGTTTACTAAAATATATAGATTTATCTAGTGTTAATTTTGATAATATGCCTTTAGATGGAGTAGACTTTTCTGATGTTCCAGTTAAAGGTGTTAAATAAACATTATAAAAGGAGAATGGTATAATTCTTCTTTTTTTTATGATATAATGATTATGATAGAGGTGCGTATGCAAGAAGAGTGGGACAAATCGTATGAAAAGTATTTTAATGATATGTTATCATTGATATTTAATGATAAAATGGGTACTAAGTATGATCATAATATAGAACTATTACCTAAATATAACGAGATACACATCGGTAATGGTCAATACAACTTTGTTGATCGAGATGGTAATAATTTGTTTAGTGAACACTTGAAAAATTGTTATAGCTGTGAAAACGGTCTCACATCCATTATAAATAAAGAAGGTATGGCAAACCTGGTAGATGGAGAAGGGAATTTATTGTGTGATGAATGGTATGATTATATTTCTTATTTTAGTGAAGGTGTAGTGGTAGTAAAAAAAGAAGGGAAATATTCAGCAATTAATGATAAAGGAAAGCGTATAACAGAGGAATGGTTTACTAATTTATATGCATTTAAAAATGGATTTGCTGAAGCGTTTTTGGGTAATAAACATTTTTTTATTGACAAAGAAGGCAATCATATTCTTGAAGATAAAATTCCATCAGGTTATAAGATTTATCAAGGTTTTTATCATGGATTTGCAGTAATACAGAAAAGAGAAGATAGAGGAAGTAAACTCGCATTTATTGATAAAAATGGTAAGATAATTGATAATGAAGGAAAAGGCTTTGATGAGGTACAAGGCTTTAAAAATGGTCGTGCGGCAGTAAAATCAGATCATCTATGGTATTTTATTGATCGAGATGGTAAGATAATTACTAATGAAAAATATAGCTATTGTTGGGAATCACATAGGAACATTATATTAGAAAATGAAGATAATCCATATGTTGTTGTGCTTGATTCAGATTTCAAAAAAATAAGCGAAAAACCAATTAGTGCATATTGTATATGTGGTGGTGCATATTATATAGTTATAAAGTTATCTCCAGATGATGAAATACATTATTTTCTTGATGAAAACGGGCGAATTACTGGTAAAGAATGGCGTGGAAAAATAGAACAAATTAAAGATACCAATCTCTATACTATTAAAAATGATACAATTAAAATAGTCAATAAATATGGAAAACCAATTAACAACGAAACATATGATTATGTGCATAATGGAGAAATAGATGGTGTTTTATCAGTTAAAAAGGGTGAAAAAATTTATTTTCTTAAGACGGATGGAAAATATTTACTGGATGAGGGATTTGATCAAACTTCATTTTATAATATTGTTAGTTGGGTAGTATTTGTAAAGAATAAAAATAAACACAATATTTTAAATCTTCAAACAGGCAATTTTATTTTTGATAGGTGGTTATTACGTGTTCCTCCATATCCAGAAATAATATCAAAACATTTTGTAAAATGTAATGCTAGTTTTATATGTATCGATAAAGATATGGGAGACTATAAAGTTGATAAGAAATTATCAGGATATAGATGTACTAATCAAAATGATTCGTTTACACTTAATCGTCTACCAATTAGGCTATATGATTCATTAGTTTTATGTCATGATAAAGATAAAGTATATATGTATGATAAAAAATATAATACATACGAAGAATTGGGTTTTATTAGCGATATAAATTATGATGATAATTTTATAATTAATCAACGAAAAAGAACAATTAAATTAGTATATAACAATAAATTAGTTGATATTACTGATTATTATTTGAAGAATATCAAGGGTAAGAAATCAGTAACAGTTTTAAGTGGTGTAAACCTTTATAGTAAAGATGAATTTTTTCAAAAAAATGAAACAAATATTATAAACAGTTATAAAGAAGCAGAAAGAGAAAAAGCAAGAATTAAAGAATTACAAAATAAAACTGAAGGATTAGAACAACTATATGAATTAAAAAAACAAATGGAATTTAAGAAAAAAAGACTAGAATTACTTGAGCAAGAAGCACGTTATCAAGCACAAAAAGCTTTCAAACAACTTGCTGAACTTGCTAAAGAAAAAGGTGTTGTTGAAAAACAACCGTATGATGGTGTAATTATAGAAAATAACGGTACAAAATATATTAGTTCGGAAGCAATGGAACCTGGAATTAAAGAGCAAATTGATTTTAGTGTAATAAATCCATCTGAAGTAGTATTATCAGGAGTAGATTTAAGTAATACTAATGTACGAATTGATCCACAGAAAACATTAAATAAAAATATGAGCAATAGTAATTTTGAAGGAGTGTTTTTCCCAGTAAGATTTACATTTGAAGGGATAGATATTCGTAATAGTCATTTTACTAGTGATGCTGATCCAGAAGCAATGTCAATAAGACTAGAGAATTTTGTTGGATCTATTTATAATGAAAATACAACATTAAATGGAATACCAATAGGTGTATTATTAGATCAATTAGAAGAAGAAAAAGATCATGGATCTAAAAGTGCATAGAAGAGTTTAACTCTTCTTTTTTTTTATGATATAATCATAATAGAGGTGTCTATGGATTCACGAATAAATAAGTTATATCAAAATTATGTTAATAGTAAATTAGATTTAATTTTCGATAGACGAATATATTTAGATGGTTTAAAGGGTAATAAACCAGAAGAGTTAGGTGAAAATCAAATATATGATATTGATGGTAAAATAATAGATGTTGATAGTATAGGTGAATTTCATGATGGTTATGCAGTTGTAAAGAAAACTTATTCTGTAAAGAATCAATATTCAAGTGGTTACTTGCTTCGTGCTATTAATGCTAATTATCCACATCCAGACACTACAGAATATATAAAATATAATTATATTAATCAAGATTACCAATTATATCCAGATTTTATATATCCAAATACTGCTTCGGAAAAAGATAAAACTATCGATCATTGGTTTGATAGTGCAAGAGATTTTCACTATGGTATAGGAGTAGTAAGTGGTTACGATCATGAATGGTATGTAAGTAAAGGATGGGGTATGGTAGGTAACACATCTTTTAATAAAGTATATGATTTTATTGGTAATGCAGGTCTTATTATGGGAGAAACTGGCTATTGGTTTATGGATAGAACTGGTCATTGGCCATCATTTAATGTAACAGGTGATCATCATACCACTATTTATGAAAAAGAAAGTATAAAAACTCCTGTTAATCGATGTATTCACTTTGTTCAAGGAGCTGACAGATATAGTGGAATTCATACTTATATTAATATGAATAAAAGTTTTATACTAGCCGAAAGAATAAATACTGAAAGTGGATCAAAAAATAATATTACATACCAAGTGGCTTGTACAGCTGTTGATTTAAAAGATTATATAATTACTAAAAAAACATTTGGTTATGAATTAAAATGTCGAAAAGATAAATATAATGTTAATAAAGAACCAATTAAAATTTTTGATAAAAGGTTTACTTTATGTTTAGATAAAAAAAATATATTTTTATATGATCGACTAAATAAAAAGAGTAGTTTAATTGGTGATGTTGAAAATACTTATTTTGATGATAATTTAATTGTTAAATATGATGAATATGGTAATATAATAAGTGCTAAATTAATATATAATGAAAAAGAATTAGATGTTACTGAATATTATAATTCTTCTTTAAAAGGTGTTGAAAATATAAAGATAAATTATGGTATTAGGATACCAACTATCGAAGAATTTGTAACTGAAAATGCAGAGTATATAGTAAATGCTATTAAAGTAATGGATACTGAAGAAGCAGCTGCAAGTTATGAAGCTGAAAAACAAGCAGTAAAAGATTCTATTCAACGTGGATTTGAAACTATTGATAATAAATATAGTAATAATAAAGAAAGACTAAGAGTAGGATATGATGAAATACTTGAACCATATAATGGTCATAAAAGAATAAAACCAGTTTATTTAAAAGAAGGATATTTAAAGAAGTTAGATTTAAGTAATGTATCATTTAATGATGTAGAAATGAGTGGAATAGATTTTAGTGGATGTAATATTTATTTTTATCCTCAAAAAGTATATGATCAAGATTTAAGAGGATGTAACTTTGAAGGAGTATATTTCCCAGTATTTGCTGAGTTTCATGGTGTAGATATTCGTGGAGCTAAGTTTACTAATAGTGGTAATCCAGCTACTTTTGATATTAATAAAGAAGCTTTATCTTATGGAATATATGATGAATATACAACATTAAATGGAGTACCCTTAGTAGAACTACTTAATAAAAAAAGAAGAAGCATGTAATCCTTCTTTTTTTATGATATAATCATAATAGAGGTGTCCATGGAAAGATCAGGAATAATAGTATACGAGAAAGAAATACAAGATGCATATAATGAATATTTAACCAAAAAGTTAGACTATATTTTTAATAAGAATAAAAAAAATAAAGATAATACTATGGCATGGCCATTTATAAAACGTCGTTGTGTTGGTGAACCTAAATATAAAGAAGGTATAGCTAAACTAAGATTAAAAGATAGTGATGAGTGTATTTATATTAGTCCTAATAATGAATTATTAGGTGGTAGAATTTTTAAAAATAGTGAAGAAGATTTTCATTTTGGTCTTAAGTTAGTAGAAGATAATGGTAAATATAATTATATCGATAAAAATGGTGAATTAATTAGTGATAATTGGCATCGTGTTGCTTATAATTTTCATGGTGATTATGCCATTGTAGCTGATGATAAATTCTATTTTATTAATCGAAAAGGTGAAAAAGTTAGTGAAGAATATGACTCCATTGATAAAGAAGCTACTGGTGGATTATATAAAGCTTATAGAGATTATATTAGATATAATGATTATGGTAAATATTATTTTCTAAAACCTGATGGTCAACCAATAAATGATGAAGTATATGATTGGGCATATAAGTTTTTCTATGGATATTGCCAAGTGTTAAAAAATAATAAAATAGGTTATATAAATCAAAAAGGTGAGTTATATGGTGATAAATATATTAGTAAAAATAAAGCGAATAATTCAAAACATGAACCACCAAAAATTCAATTTGGATTTATAAGTAGTTTTGTAGAAGATGTAGCTTTAGCCAATCCTAATAATAATGATAGTTTATGGATATATATTGATAAAAATGGTAATCCATTATTTGATAAAAAATTTTCTTATGGAGATTATTTTAATGAAGGATTTGCTGTAGTACGTGAAAATGGTTATCAGCCTTCTATTATTCGTAAAGATGGAAAGATAATATATAAAAGTGATTATGGTCACATACATGACTTTAAAAATGGTCATGCAGTTGTTAATCATGGTGATTCATATATTTTAATTGATTCAGAGGGTAAAATTATAGGAGAAAAAACATTTTATAATGTGCTTGAAGATTTATCTTATAGTCGTTTTGTAAAAGTAGCTTTAGATGACAATAAAACTATAAATTTTGTTGATGGTCATGGAAACTTTGTCTTAAAAGAAAATATTATCGAACAACACTTTAAAGTTTCAATAACTGAAATCAGTAAAAATGTCATTAGAATATGGTATCGTAAACATTTTCCTATTATTGAAGAAAATAAGTTACAATATGATCAATATTTAGGTCCTTTTGAAGGTATAAATTATAAACAAGTTTTTCGTGAAAATGGAAGAACATATTACGACTTAGTAACAGAGTATGATATATTAGCCATATATGATGAATATATATTATGTATAAAAGATGAAGATATATTTATGTTTGATGTAAAAGAAAGTAAATATACTCATCTAGGAACAATATATGAAATAGAATATGATAAGGACTTTGTTTTTAATGGTTTAAATAATAAAATGTATTTCATGTATAGTGGTATGATGATTGATATTACGGATTATTATGAAAAAAAATTATTATTCAAAAAGAAAATTGGTGTTAGAAATAAGTGTCCTCTTTATACATATGAAGTATTTAGAAAGAATTATATCGATAATAAAATCAAAGAATTTGAAGAAGATATGCTTACTAACGTAGATAGTGAAAAGACTCCCAAAAGAAGCTTTGATGAATTAAAAGATGAGAACAATAGACTTGTTAATGATTTAGAAAAGAATATTCAAAAAGATGAAATAAGTACAGATTTTGAATATACAAGTGATGATATATTAAAAGAAAAACTTGCAAAATTAGATGAATACGAAAAGAAATATGGTGAGATAGAAAGATTTAAAGTAAGGGACATATTTATTTATCGTGGTACTTATAAAGAAATAAAACCAATTTATCTTGAGAAGAATTTATTAAGACGTATTGATTTAAGCAATCAAGATTTTAGAAATGCTAAAATGTCAGGAGTAGATTTTAGAGGATGTAATATATTTTTTAATCCACAAGAAATTTATGAAAGAGATTTAAGTGGTTGTAATTTTGAAGGAATGTATATTCCACCATTTATGAACTTTATAGGAGTAAATCTTAAAGGAGCTAAGTTTAGTAGTGATAATGATCCATATACTAAGGATTATGGAAGTAGTTATTTCCCACTAGCTATATATGATGAAACAACAACATTTGATGGAATACCATTTACTGTTAAATATGGAGAGTGTAAATACCAAGAAAAAGATAATAATAGAAGAGTTTAACTCTTCTTTTTTTGTGTTATAATTATAATAGAGGTAATTATGGATGAGACGGCTAGAAGATTATATAATAATTATTTATCTAAACAGTTAGATTACGTTTTTAATGTAGAAAAAAATGATATTCCACAAAAACCAGAAGAACTAGAAAAGAATCAAATATATAGTTACCATGGAAGAATACTTGATGTTGATGAAATAGGTCCTTTTAAAAATGGCTTTGCTATTGTTAGAAAGACTATTTGTAAAAAAAATAATCTTCCTGAGTCTGTTATACGTGATTTTGAATTACGTGGTCGTTTTCATATTCCAAGAGTTGAAACTATAAATTATTATCACTATATTGATAAAAATTATCGTGTGATATCTAATGAGTTAGACTTTGAATCATGGTACTTAGAAGCAAGAGATTTTTGCTATGGTATGGCTGTTGTTAAAAGTGGAGACAAGTCATTCTATATAAAAAGAGATGGTAAACCACTTAGATATAATAAGCTTCATGATACTAATAGTTTATTTCATGATAAAGCTTATGATTTTCTTGGTGATGTAGGTATTACTTTAAAAAATGGTTATGCACTTCTAGTAAATAGAAAAGGTGATTGTTATGTAATTGCTAATAATTACTGGTTTTCTGTTGGAGAAGATCCTGGTAAAGATTATATTAGAACACGTTTTTATCAAAGACTTATTTTTATTAGAAATCTTGGTGAAGAAATAGTTAGAAAAGCTAGTATTTTTAGTAATAAGAGTTTTATTGTAGTTAAGAATTATGATGTTAAAAAAAGAGGTAATACTAGTTTATTAAATGAAGTAATTCCATTATCAAATGATTTAAAGGATTATAAAGTAAATAAATTATTCATTAATTATGAAGTATCTAATAAAAAAGATAAATATACTTTAAAACATGAACCAATAAAGATTTATGATAAAAGATTTACTATATGTCAAAAAAATGAACAGTTATTCTTATATGATCGTTCTTTTAATAGTTATCATAAAATAGGTAGTTATTATACTACTTGGTTTGATGATAATATAATAGTAAATTATGATGGTGAACGTGTTGAAAAAGCTTATTTAATATATAATGAAAAGCTAATTGATATAACTTATTATTATCAAAGTAAAATAGCTAATGTAGAAGAATATGGTGATATTAATAAAGATGTTAATTTAATGGATTATGATGAATTTTACCATCTATATGAAGATAAAGTTAAAAAAGAATATCGCGAAAGAAGATTAATGGAAGATGCAGAGAAAACTAGATTAAGTGATGAACAGATATTATCTGAATTAAGTGATAAAAAGAATACAAGAGAAGAACTTATAAAAGAACATGAAGAAGCTAAAAATGATGCATTAGAAAGTATTGCCAAAGGATTAGAAGTACTAGAAAATTATGAATTAGTAACTGGTGAAATTGTAAGAATAAAGTATGATAATATTTTTGATGAAATTAATGGTCATAAAGAAATAAAGCCAATTATTTTAAAAAAGAATTTATTAAAACATATTGATCTAAGTAATCAATCATTTTTTAATGCTAAAATAGCTGGAATAGATTTTCGTGGTTGTAATATAAGTTTTAATCCACAAGAAGTATATCCACAAGATTCACCAGATTTAAGAAATTGTAATTTAGAAGGAATTTATTTCCCAGTATCAGCAAATTTTACTAATGTTCATATTGAAGGAGCAAGATTTACAAGAAATGAATCAATTACTACTTTTGATATTAATTACGAAAATTTATTAAAAGGTTTTTATGATGAAAATACCACATTGAATGGTATACCAATAGAAGAATTAAAAAAAGGAAAGAAAGGTCGAAAAAGAGCTTAATTCTTCTTTTTTTATGATATAATAGTTTTATAGTAGGTGACTTATGTTAGAGAAAACTAGTGAAGAAGAATATCAAAAATATTACAAAAAACAACTAGATACTATTTTTAATCTTGATAGTTATTATGAAAAAAGAAAACCAAATAAGCCATTAGGATTAGCTGATAATACAGTTTTAGACTCTCGGGGAAATAAGATTAAAGTGGTTGAAATTGGTGATTTTAAAAATGGTTACGCAATTGTAAAAGCCTATATTGATAATTCTGGTCAAATTAAAGATGCTGTTACAAATGATAAATATGTAATTGATGATATACTAGAAATTGCATCAATTTATCATGAACCAAGTTATAATTATATAGACAAGAATTATACATTAATTGTTTCAAAAAGAAATTCAATTCCTAATAGACCAGAAGGATATGACTGGTTTAGGGAGGTTAGTGACTTTCATTATGGCTTTGCAGTAGTTAAATCGTATGGAAAATACTATATAGATGGTGAAGGTAATAAGTTTACAAATTATACTGGCGAGACAGCTTTTGATTTTGTTGGTGATTATGGGATGCAGTTATCTTTTAGCGATATTGTCCTTTTAGATCGTAATGGTAATTCAATAAAAATACAATATTCTTCTAATGGGAGTTATGATGCAAAGAATGCCAAAATACATAAAACACCAATTGGTAATGTAATTAATCTAGAAAAAAATTCTTGGTCAATACTTGGCTATTATAAGAATATTGATATATATCAGAATAAAAGCTTTATAGTAGTTGATAAATTTGGCCCAACACACGCAGATGCGAAAAAAGAAATATCTCATTTTGTATATTATCTTAATGTAGATTTGAAAGATTATAAATGTACAAAGAAGTTATTTAATTATGAATTAAATAATGGTAAAACTAAATATAATGTTAATAAAGAACCAATTAAAATATTTGATAATCGATATACTTTATGTATTAAAGATGATTTTGTTTATTTGTATGATCAAAGTAATAAGGAATATACAAGACTGGGTAATGTGAGAGAAGTTTCTTATGATAATAATGTTATTGTCACTTGTAATAAGGATGAGCAAATTGAAAAAGTTAGGCTTATTTATAATGAGAAATTATTGGATATTACCGAGTATTATAAAAATAATTTAATGGAAGTAGAAGATTATGAAATAAATAATAATGTTGAACTTCTTTCTAAGAATGATTATTTTATAAAAAATGAAAATGATCTTATAAAAAAAGCTCAAGAAGAAAAAGCTCGAAAAGCTCTTGAAGAAAGAAAGAAAATAGTAGCTGGCGACATTGAAGCCATTGAAAAAGCAAGAGCTAATAATAGTAATTTAGAAGAAGAATTATTAGCATATGAACGAGAAACTGGTGATTTGGTAGATGAAGCAGTTAATAGAATAGCTTTTATTCAAAACCTAAAGGGAAGCACAATGATGGTAAAAGCAAAAAGTGCTGTAATTGAAGTAGGTGAAGGTAATGATCGCCATAAAGAAATAAATCCAATATTTATTGCCAAAGGACTATATTCATCATTGGATTTAAGTGATGAAGATATGGTTAATGTTAAGGTAAGTCACTTAGATTTAAGTGGTCATAATGTTCGTCCATTTAATCCTCAAAAAGTTTATAAAAAGGATATGAGTTTCTCTAATTATTCAGGAATTATTTTCCCAGTAACAACGATATTTAAAGATGTAGATGTACGTGGTAGTACATTTACTACTGATGGAATAGAGAGAACAATGGATATCAATGAAGATAATTTTATTGGCTCAATATATGATGAAACAACTACGTTAGATGGTGTACCATTAACTGATTTACTTGATCGAAAAACAAATACTTCAAGAAAATAAAGGAAACTACTGTTTCCTTTTTTATAATAATATTTATTAAATAAAAGAAATATGATATATTATTAATAGTTTGTATAGGAGATGAGTTTATGGGCGAGAAAACAGATGAATTATACGAAAAGTATTTAAATGAGCAACTAGATATAATATTTAATCGAGATAAATCTATTCCTGTACTTGTTTGTATAAATGGTAAATATAATTATGAAACAGCTGATGGATCTTATTTAAGTGATATATGGTTTGATAAAGCATGGAAGTTTGATGATGAATATGCAATTGTTGAATATGATGGTAAACAATATTTTATTGATAAAAATGGTCACCCATTAGTTAAAGATATATTTGAAAATGTAGAAAAATTTAGTAATGGTTTTGCTATAGTTAATTTATATGATGATAAATATAGTTTCATTGATAAAAATGGTAGATTAATTGGTAAAAGATGGTTTAAAAATGCAGAAAGTTTTACTAAAGAAGGATTAGCTTTAGTTCAAACTGAAGATGGTAGATATAACTATGTTAAACTTAATGGAGATCTATTACTTGAAAAAGGATATGAAAGTGCAGGATCTTTTGTAAATGGTTTTGCTGTGGTACAAAGAGATTCTACATATACTTACATAGACGTAACAGGTAATCCGATTGGTCCAACTTGCTGGTTTAAGGAAGCTTATGATTTCAGCGATAATGGTCTTGCACGTGTAAAAAACAAAAATAAATACTATTTCATTGATACCACGGGAGAACCAATAAATGAAAAACGCTACGCGATGGCAAATAATTATGCAGGTGATCGTACTATTGTAGCAGTAGATACTCGAAAATGGGGAATTATTGATGGTAAAGGCAATTTAATAAGTGGTGAATGGTATAATCATATTATGGTTAACGATTCTAAAGGCCATTTGTATGATGGAAAGTTTGTTGATTCTATTAAAGATGTTGAGCACAAATATGCCTATGTTGTAAAAAATAATAAATATAATTTTTTAAATATTTATAATGGACAACTAATGGATAAATGGCGCAAGCTTAATGAGTGTGATGGTTTTATTTCTCCAAATTTCCTAATAAGGTGTAAAAGTGTTATAGATAATATAATCTGCATATCAAAAAATTTAAATGGTTATACAGTTAAAAAAGGTATTAAATATAATTGCTCAAAAGGAGATAAATCATTTTCTGTTGATTCAGAACCAATTAGAATATATGGTGATAGATATGCATTATGTTTGTTCCATAAAGGATTATATTATCGGTTAAAATTATATGATACGGTAACTAACGAATATGAACAAATTGGCACTTGCTTTGTATCATTCTTTGATGATAATTTTATTGCTTGCGATTATAATCCTAATGAAAATGACTTATCAGTTGCTGAAAAAATATACTTTATATATAATAATCAAAAGATTGATATAACAAAATACTATAAAAAATATCTTGATAAAGAAAAAGCATCACATATAACTCAAGGTATTGAATTATTATCAAAAAACGAATATTTTATAGAGCATGAAAAACAAATAAAAGATGATTTTAAGAAAGATAAAAAACTTGAAGAAGAAGCAAAAGAACAGAAAGCTAGAGAACAAGAAAATAAAGATGTTTTAAGTGCAAAAGAAGCAAAT
>JAEEGL015755433.1_pt1 | contig 17691 bp, 10 predicted proteins | sample 9134231 | NCBI WGS metagenome assembly JAEEGL01 (sample SAMN16246548, study PRJNA631951) | gut metagenome | biome: gut microbiome; feature: rumen; material: fiber-attached | host: Bos | place: Iran: Karaj | collected 2018-10 | reverse complement strand
GTCGCAACCAGTGGCATAATAGTTTTGGGGAAAACAACGCACACCCGGAAGGACGCCATGAAAGATTATAGCATACACCATGTTCCTGGGGAACACCTTAAGTTCGAAGACCGCCAGATTCTGGCGAGGGACTGGAACAGGCAGGTTAACAACGGCCCCAGGCCGACGATACGGGGGTTCGCCAGGGACCACGGACTTCCGGCCGCCACCTGGCATCGCGAATACGAACGGGGGAAAGTGGGCGCCTCCGTGCCGGACCAGCGGGACGGGCGACGCCGGGAATACAACGAGTACGACCCGTTCAAGGCGCAGGATGCCGTCAACGAGGGCCACGGGAACAAGGGTGCGGCCATGCGCGTGACAAACAAGCTGGCCGCGATGTTCGAGGAGCTCGTCCTGATGCAAAAGCTCTCGCCCGACGACGCCGTCCGCCGCATCAGGAAGGCCCTGCCGGGAACCTGCGTGCCATGCGTCAGGACATGGTGCGACCACATCGCGCACGGCGACCTCGCCGTCAAATACGGCCAGACCCCGTACCATCCGGACCGAGGCAGGCCGAAACACCCCGGGCCGCATCCCGCGAGGACCGTGCCGGGAAGGCTCGGCATCGCCGACAGGCCGAGGGAGGCTGATGAACGGCTTGAACCCGGCCACTACGGGATCGACACCGTCGTATCCTGCATCGGGGGGCGCGGGGGGCTGCTCGTCCTCATCGACCGGATGACGCGCAGGTACTTCATCGCCCGGATCGGCCGGATAAGCCAGAGGGCCGTGAACAGGGCGCTCGCCCGCATGGCGAGGGACGGAACCCTCGGCGAGGTCAAGTCCGTCACGGCGGACAACGGCAGCGAGTTCCTCGACCCCGCGGCAATCAAGCGGATCGTCGGATGCAATGTCTACTACACCCGGGCGTACGCCTCGTGGGAGAAGGGGTCGCTCGAAAACGCCAACCGCATGGTGCGCAGGTGGCACCCCAAGGGAACCGACTTCTCCAAGTGCTCAAAGGCCGAAGTCGCCGCGCTCCAACGCACCATCAACTCCATCTGCAGGAGGCTCCTCGGAGGCCGGTCCGCCGACGATTCCCCCATTTGGAATCTCTGGTCAGGTCGGGATTTTATTGACGCACTTATCGTGAAATGATATATTTTAGCTCCATTTTTTTAAAGAAAGTTCGCTCATTTTTGACCGCAAGTGTTTGAATCCGATAAATTTCTGCGCCTTACAGCTGCGCCTCCGCCTTCTTCGGCGGCGGCGTTGCCTCTGCACGAGGCGGTTCCAGGAATGGTGGAGCCCGCTTTCTTTTCCAAAAGTCTGCAATCTTTCTGGTACATCGCCGCCAGCTTGCTTGCAACACTGTCGGTCCTCCTTTTTCCCTGTCCCTCATGTGGAACGCCTGATGCGGCTTCCGCAGCGCCCCGGTCGTCCGTTCCCGCCGCCAACGACGGATTCAACGACGGCATCGACCGTTCCGATCCCGACTTCGTCAAGGCTTTTCTGCTCATCATGAGTCCCGGCGACGAACTCTACTCCTGCGCGGGCCATGCCTGCCTTCGCCTCGAGTGTCCGACCTTCAACCTCGACTACTGCTTCTCCTGTGAAAGCGAGTCCGTGAAGGAGAAGGTTCTGACCTTCTTCATGGGCAAGTTGAAAATGGGCATGTTTGCCATCCCGACGGCGGACTGGCTTAAGCAATACGAGGAGGTGGGAAGGGGAGTGACGCAATATTCCCTGAATCTTCCCCCCGATGCGAAGCAGAGGCTGTGGAGACTATTGGACGAGAAAGTCGCCGAAGGTCCGAATCTCCCGTACGACCATCTCAAGAGGGGATGCGCCCAGTCAGTCCTCGTGGTTCTCCAGGAAGCGCTCAGGCCCTATCGGCTGTCCGCAACCTCCTGGCCACCGCAATACAAGAGGACACGTCGGGAATTTGTCATTGACCTCATACAGTACACCCATCCGTGGAACCTCTTCTTTCTACAGGCCATCTGCGGCGCGGAATTGGACCGAAACGTCCCCAACGCACAGAAGGTTCTGCTACCAGGCGATTTGCTCGCATTGCTTCGTGGCGCGAAGGTGAACGGAAGTGCGGTAATTGACGGAGAAGGCGTCGAGTTGCTCAAGGCAAAGCCGGTGACAGCACCATCCGTGCTTACGCCCATCGTCGCCTCGGTTTTGTTCTTCGCCGTTGCGGCCGCCAACATCTTCCTGAAATCGACGTGGCTCGATGTAGGCTTTCTGGTTTTCCAGTCGCTCGCTGGTGCCTTTTTCACATACCTCGTCTTCTTCTCAAAACTTCCCGCCACAAGCTGGCACTGGCTCATCGTGCCATTCAACCTTTTTCCGGCCTTTTTCTGGAGGTGGCGTCGGAAATGGGCCTTGTGGTTTGCGGCGACGCTGACGCTCTGGGCGTGCGGGATGATCCTCTATCCGCACCGTCTCACCGATCCGGCGTATCTGGTTCTGGCAGCAGCTTATGTTTTGACGTATGTGCGAATCGGCTGTCCGTGGCGAGTGTCGCGGCACGGCATCGCATGGATTGGTTTAGGTTCCGATAGGGACGCATCCGCGATGCGTCCGCCTGCCGAGTGAAGGTGCGTTGTTCCAAACATTCAACATACGGGACGTCTTCGAGAAAGAGGCAAACAAGATGAAGAAGATTCACATGATTGCGGCCTTGCTGGCGATGCTGGTGCCGACGATGGTGTGGGCGGGGGGTGGTAATTCGACGACCTACTATGCCGCGCTCAAGGCTTCCGTGTCATCGTCCGGTGGCGGAAAGGTCTATGCCGGAACATCGAATTCGGCACCGGTGGCGAGTAGTTACAAGTCGGATTCCTCGCAAAGTAGCAATCAGAGTTCAACGACAGAAAACGAATCCAGGAATTTCTATGCATTTGCATCGGCTAATGATGGCTACGAGTTCAGCCATTGGTCCACAAGCAATGACGGAACGTCCGCCTCAACGGCGAATCCCTATGCCGTGGCCGTGAAATGCTCGTCATCGACCGAGTCAAGCCCGACACTGGCAACGGTATATGCCGTATTTAGGAAGAAGACATTGGCGCCTTTCGGCATCACCTTTGAGACCACTTCCGCTGGTACCTATACCGTCGATGGTGCGGCACCGGCCAACAAGACAGGATTGACAGAGGCGACGTCGGTTGTGTTAAAGTCGACCGATGCGAACTTCTTGAATTGGAAGGTGAATGGAACTGTTGTAAATGACAATCCCTACACGGCGACTTGCGTGGCCGATACGACCATCGGCGCAGACTTCCTGACCGCCGACCAGGTGACGAGCGTCACCACGTTCTCCGACATGGCGGCGGCGCTTTCAAATGCCGAGTACAAGAAGATTGTCATTCCTAGCGGTACGTCAATTGCCGTGGCGAAGGGAACGACGGTTGCCGTTCCGGCTGGCAAGCGGTTGGTCGTTGATGGAACGCTCAATGTGCTAGGCACGGTGTCGAACAGCGGTGTCATTTCCGGCAATGGAACGCTCTACAAGGTTTCGCAACTTATCACGCAAGGCGATGTCAAGACACTTTGCAACGGAAAGGGCGAGGCGTTGGGCAATGTGGCGTTGCGCAACAATACGGGCAAACCCGCCAAGTATCGTACGACGACGGTCACGGCCAATTCGCCTACCGTCAGCGGGACGATTGGGTGCACGACTTCGTGGGGTGCGATGCTCAATGGCGGAACGGTATATGCCATAGGCGCCCAAACGCCTTATGCGCTCAAAGTGACTCTGAAAACAACGGATTGCGTCAACGAGATTGCGGCGATTACCGGGACGATTACGAGCAATGCCATCGATGCGAACGGCGACTATCTCCTGATCCAAAACTGCAATTTGAAGGGGCCGATTGTAGTTGAATCGAGCAGGTACAACAGATTGCGTTTTTCCGGCACAATTGATCTGGCAGACAAAACGCTGACGGCGACTTCCTATCAGATGAGTTCAAGCTTTACAGGACTTTTTGTGAATGGCTCGATTGATTTCTGCACGAGGTCCAACTATCTTCAGCAAGGCCATGCGGCATTTTTCAACTGCTCTTCCGTTACATTGGCAGGAATCAAGAATGCGGGTGCAACATTCTACTTCTATGATTGCGGCACGTCTTCCTCTGCCGCCTCCATTGCCTTCACCTACTATTCCAGTACGCGTACCACAGACTATCGAAACGCCCATTTCTATTGCGGTTGCTACAATTACACATTCAATTCAACCGACGACACCGGAATGTGCCATGTCTACGGCGGTAGTTTCACGAAAGATCCGACGGCCTATCTTGAAGGCAACGACCTTGAGGCGCCTAAAATCGGCAACTACTACGTTGTCCAAAAGTATGTTCCGCCAGTGCATGTGGCACAGATTGGCTCTGTCCAGTATCTGACCTTGCAGGCCGCGGTGGATGCCGCCGCTTCGTCTGGCGGCACGGTTGAGCTGTTGCTTGCACTTCAGGAAACGGGCCTGGAGGCTCCTGTCACGATAGAGAGGGGCAAGACCGTGACAATCGATCTGAACGGAATGGTCGTATCTGCGCCGAACGGGGCGATTGTCAACAACGGTACGCTCTACCTTCAGGACACATCCACGAAGACCATGCCGGGCACATTGGCCACGGCATCCGGCAACGTGATTGTCAACAATGGCACGCTGGATGTCGCGTACGGCAAATACGACGGGAACATTCTCCTCAATTCCGGCACCTTCATTTCTCACGGTGGAAGTATCTACACCGGTTCTCTCACGGCCGCGGACGGGGTTGACTTGAAGGAAGTCGCGGACATACGTGGCGGCAAGTTCACCAAGGATCCGTCGGCGGCTCTTCGTCCAGGTTTCGCCGCGCCCTACTGGCATTACAATGCGAACGATCCGATGTACTATTGGGTCGGCGAGGTTCCCGCGCCAATCATTGCGCCGTCTGCCTATTCGGGGACGGACAAGGCGTGGGAGCTTAAGTTCCTCTCTTCCGAGATCAAGGCGCCATGTTCCATTTCCGACGCGGCTTTGTTTGCAAAAGGAACGGATCGCAGCGCTCATGCGTCCGATGCTGATTGGCGCCGACGCGCGGAGCTTGAAGCTTCGATCTACCCGTATCACAATTACATTTTCGATTGCGCGCTCATTTTTGATCGCGATGTGGCACAAGGTTCCGTGGCATTCGCCGGGAAGACGCAAATGGCTTTGCCGCCGGAAGATATTGACAGGGATCTTCCCGCTAACACGTATTATCCAGTCGTGGCAACACGCATCCATGCGAGCGGATATACGCCATACACGTTCAAGCGGACGATTGATGAAATTAAAACCGCGACGGCCGGCGTAAAGAACAATTCAACGGCAAATGCCGGAACCGTCTGCGCGATTGAAGTTCAAGTCTGCACGCAGGATGGAAGCATCGTCGGCAAATACAACAAGCTTTACGCCTTTGCCCAGGTCCGCTACATGCTTGGCGGGAAGAAGGCGGCGATTGACCGGGGCGCGAACCGCCTGGCGTATGATTCGCTGGCGGCGGCGGTGAGCGCGGCGCAGGGTGGCGAGACGGTGCTTGTGGGCGCGGACACAGACGCAGACGTGACGCTGGCCAAGGCCGGGACGGTCACCATCGACCCGTACGGGTTCAACTGGACGGGAACGGCTTCTGCCGGTTCCGGGTTGAAGATCGTGTCGCAGACCGAGGTTGATTCGGTCGCTGTGGCGCAGGGCGTTGCATCGGCCAAGGCGATCACCTATGTCGTCGAGCCGTCCGCCGTCGCCATGGTTGGCGAGACGCCGCATGATACGCTTGCGGCGGCGGTGGCGGCGGCGAACGGCGCGGTGGTGACGCTGGTCGCCAACTCCGGCGAGACCATCACGCTGGAGACGGGCACGACGCTCAAGCTGGCGATTGCGAACGGCGCCGCGTTCACCGGAACGGTTGTGTCCGGCGATGCCTTGTGCTACGTGGTTTCAAGCGTGGCGGACGGCGTGACGACATATTCGCTGAGGGCGATTGTCGCCGTTCTGCCGCCGACGGGCGAGGTGCAGGGCGCGGCGGTTTCCGGCGAGACCGCCCCGACCGCGGCTGAGGTGGCGACGGCCGTCGAGACGTTGACGGAGAATGCGGCGGTCTCGCTGGTCGATTCCGGCATCATCTCCGTCAATGAGGCGCTGTCTGGCGACGGCAGGATACGCAACGTATCCATCGTGCCTCTGTCCGTCACGCTCAAGACCGTCGGCAATGTCAAAGTCGTAAAGGCCGCCACCTTCGACGTGGCGCCGCTCGACGCCAACGGCAATGTCGTCTCTTCGCTCCCGCAGGGCAGGGAACTCACCTTCCGCCTGCCAATTGACGCCAATGCAACGGCGACGCATGCGCGCGCGTTCCACGGCGAAGAGGCTATAGGCGTTTTTGGAATCGAGACGGACGAGGGGGCCAAGTACATCGAGATTTCGGCGTCATCCTTCAGTCCCTATGGGTACGAAACGCTGGAGATCTCGGCGGACATGATCACCGTCGCGAACACGCTCTACGACGGAACCGCGCAGGAGCCGGCCGTGACGGTCGTCGACGGCGGCACGACGCTTGTGGCCGGCACGGACTACACCGTTTCGTACGCCAACAACAACGCCATCGGCACGGGAATGGTGACGGTTACGGGCGCGGGCAACTACGCCGGCTCCTCCGCGACGAAGGACTTCGCGATCGCAGGCGCGGGCTACGCCGGCGAGGCGCTGCCCGCCGCGCCGATCATTGACGGCGACACGATCACCGTCACGCCGGCGAACATCCAGTACGCGCTCGACGGCGCCTACGGCTCCATCGACGGCAAGACGATCCTCCTTTCCGAGGGAACCTATCCCAGGCTCCACTTCGCTCGCGCCACGAAATTTCCGGCGAGCGGCACCGCGTATTACAAGCAGCAGGGCGGGACGCGGTACACGGACCTCGCGGACATCCAGGCCCACCGCGACGAGTGGGGAACATGCCACTACAACCGCACGATGCTGAATGTCACGTTCAGACCTGCCGACGGAGCCAGCGTCACGGTCGCGGGCGTCGAGTGCGCATCCGGCCATGTCACCGGACCGGCCTACGACTACCTGCTCGACTACGCCAAGGATTCGGGGAGCCTGTACTACCTGTCGCAGACGGTCTCCAACATCAGGTTCGACGGGCTCACATTCACAGACAGAGTGAACTTCGAGACATCCGCGTCGGGCGACGCGTACGACACCTGGCACACGACCATCGCCGGCGTGACGTTTGACGGCTGCACGTTTACCGGCTCCGGCACGACGAGTACGAGCGCACAGGCCATCCGCTACTACAGCGAAGCTCAGACCGGGTATGTTTCGGCTCTCACGGTCACGGACTGCACGTTCACGAACTGGTTCCAGGGCGTATACACCGGCAACGCAAAGGACATCACCGTGACGGAGAGCGAATTCGACACAACGGGCCACAATGCGATCCAGGTCATGACCCAAGCGGCCATGAACGTTGGCGGCATCACGATCACGAACAACGAGTTTGCGAACATCGGCGACCGCGTGATCCGGTTTGGAACCTTCGCCGCCGGCACCGCGATCGTCATTTCCGGCAACACCGCGACGAACAGCGGCGATGACGACGGACAAGTGATCAAGGCGGCCGGCATTGCCGACGGCGTTCCCGTCACGATGTCGTCTAACACGTGGGATCCGGGCGCGACATCCGGTTCTGCGGAATTTGGTGCCGGGGGCATCGGCAGCACCTACTACATGACGTTCGCCGACGCCATCGCAGCTGCAAACGAGTCCAACGTGGACGAAATTGCGATTCTCAACGGCGCGACGGAGTCGCCGGACGCAGACTGGAAGGTCTTGGGCGAAAAGCTCGTTCGCAAGGTCCATGTTGCGCAGATCGTGCACAACGACGAAGTCGTCGGCAAGTACGAGACGCTGGCGGCGGCGATCCTCGCTGCGCAGGACGGCGCCACGATCGAGATCCTCGACGGCGTGTGGGGTGCGGATGCGGTCGGCCTGCTTGACGAACCCGGCAGGCACACAAACGCCCTGTCGGTTCGCGGCAAGTCCCTGGCGATCCAGCCGGCGGAGGGCGCGGCGCCCAAGTTCACGGCGGACATCTCGCTCGGCTACGACGACTCGAAGACGGCGAACGCGGCGATGACGGTGAAGGGCCTCGCCTTTGAGAACGCGAAGCTGTCGCTCGTCAACTACGTTCAGGCGACGGTGGAGGACTGCTCGTTCACGGGCAGCGGCGCGAACGCGGCGCTCCACGTGGGCGACTCCTGCGACAAGAACCACCTGACAGCCGGCGACTACATGTCCGACCAGGTGACGATCAGGAACTGCTCGTTCGACGGTACGCAGGCAGGCTCGCCGGCGATCCGCGTGCGCAACGGCGGCAACGTGACGATCACGGGCAACACGGTCAGGAATTCCGCCAGCAACGGCATTCTTCTCGAGAGCAACAGCTCGCTTGATGCCGCTCCGGTCAAGACGGTCGCCATCACGGACAACGCGATCACCGAGTGGAATGCGGGCAATGTCGCCGAAAGCGGGCGCGGCATCCGCGCGGCGCTCGGCGGCCTCGCCGAGGGCAGCACGGCCACGGTCACGGGCAATGTCTTCCGCAAGGAGACGCTGGGCCTCGACGAACCCGACTTCGCGAAGATCACGGGCGCCGGCGGCGCGTCCGTGGACATCTCCGGCAACGACTGGAACGACATGCTCCTCAGCGAGGTGAAGGGCAATGCCGGCATCTACACCTGCGACGCGGCGACGACGGCGATCACATCCGTCATCACGACGCGCAAGGAGCCCGTCGCGCGCAATGTCATGACGGGGCAGGGCTACGAAACGCTGCATTCTGCAATCTCCGAAGCGACGGCGGGCGATACAGTGGCTTTGCTTGCCGACGTGGCGGAAAGCGTGGCGATACGGAAGAGCCTGACACTGACGGGCGCGCACAAGATCACGGGAGTGACGAAGGTGACGGACGGTGCAACGGTTGCGATGAACGGCGTCACGCTCGACGCGGACGGCATGATCTACGCGCTCGACATCGCGGGCGGCGCGACGGCAGCGATGACGAACGCGACTGTCGGCGGCGGCCAGTGGTGCAACGTCCACGTGAACGGCGGCACACTGGCCGGCTCGGGCCTGACGATGCTTGGCGACGAGGTCGTCGTGGCGGCGGACGGGCAGAGCTACACCTACCGCGGCGAGACGCTTGACGCATCCGAGGCGCCGTTCGGCATGGACCTCTCGAAGGTCAAGGGCGAGACCGTGGCGCTTCCGTTCATGGACATTGTGCGCGCCAGCGGCGACGAGACCGTGAGCCTCGCCGATCCGCTGACGCAGGCGGGCTCGATTCTCTTCGTGGCGAACATGCCCGGCACCAGGACGCAGGCCGGCGTGACGCTTCCGTCGCGCTTCGGCTGCTACACGCTGACACTCGGAGTCGGCATCGGCTTCCTGGGCGACGCCGAGACCCCGACCACCGGCTGGGCCGACGGCAAGTGGAACGAGATCATCGACACCGGCGTAAAGGTTCTCGAAGCAATCGGCGAGGACTCGGCGGCGGTGCCGGTGGCGCTTGCACTGAACGGCGGCACCGACCTTGGGGACGGCGAGTTCGAGTTCCGCTACGGCAACCTGACGATAGACGGCAACGGCAACACGCTTTCCGGCACGGTCGTCTACACCGACAACGCGGGCCTCGTTTCGAACGCGGTGCTCGGAACTGCGGATTCGGCGCTCACCATCGACCTGGCGCAAACGACAAGGAGCGTGAGCCTCGGCGCCGGCATCGTCGTCGAAAACGTGGTGGTCCTGGTCGCAGAGTCGAACGCGACGGCCGGCAGGGTCGTCTTCTCCTGGGATTCGGAATACGCGCCGACATTCGGCGAGACGGGCAAGCTCGAGGCCGCCCTCGTGGACGCGGACGGCAACCCGACCGAAGGCGAAGTCACGCTCACCTTCGACATGGAGGCAGGCATCGCGTACATCGGTACGTGCCAGGCGCGCCTGACAGGGCCGACGCATGAAAAGCCAGTCTACACGACGCTCGCGGGTGCGGTTGCCGCCGCAGCCAACGAAGGCGACACAATCACGTTGCTCGCGGACATCGTCGACTACGCCGGGACAACATTGGTCAGCAAGTCGCTGACGCTGGACGGCGCCGGCCACGCGATCACCGCTGCGGCCGTTCCCGAAGGCGGGCATCGTGACATGATGCAGGCCTTTTCAGGCGGCACATCGATGCTGAAGATCAGCGGCGGGGCCGTTACGGTCACGAACATCACCTTCGACGGCCACGCGACCCACGCCTACACGTACCTGCTCCAGGTCGTCAACCCAGGCGCGTCATTGACGGTCGGCGACATCAGCCTCGTCAACGGCGGCGAACTGGACAACAGTGGTACGCCCGGCTCCGGTTATGGCGCGGCCATCCACGTTGACAACGCCTCCCTCGTCGTGAAGGACGGCTTCTACGCATGCTCTGGCGGCGCTGAAGCGGGTGTCTTCCCGTTCACGGGCATCCTGCCAGAAGGCGACGCGTCGGTCCGGTTCGAGCTGACAGAGGATACGGACGAGAATCCGACCGTGGACATCTGCGACGACTTGCTGCTCGTCGGCATGATTGGCGCAATCGATCCGGCGACCGCGCAGGCCATCCTCGACTACATGCAGGTGCCGGCCCGCTTCATTCCATACACGCTCACACTCGGCGACGGCTCCGCCTACGCCTTTACCGGCGTGTCTCCCCGCACATGGAACGACATCATCGACTACGGCAAGGAGATAATGGACGTCTCCACGTCCCTGGGCTACGAAGGCCTGGACAAGAACACGACGCCCGTCGAGGTCGGCCTCCTCGCGGACACGGCGCTTCCCGCACCCTTTGTCTTCGAGGACGCCAACTTCACCGTCAACGGCAACGGGCATGAGCTGACCGGAACCATCCGGTACGCGTCGGCCGAGACCGGAGCGATTCGCAACGTCGTTCTCACCGAGGACACGCTTCTCGACATTTCCGCGCCTGGCACCTTCATCAAGTTCGGCGATGACGTCGCCCTCAGGGACGGCGAGGCCGTCACAATCGTGGTTGGCGAGCTCAAGGCCGGGCAGATTCTGATTGCACATGCCGACGGGTTCTCAGCGGACAATGTCGCGCTCATGACCGACGACGGCGAGGGCAACCTCGTTGACGCCGTCATCCCCGACGGACTTGTCCTTGCGAATGTGAGCGGCGACCTGGTCATGGCCCCGACCTACCGGATCACATGGGTTTCCGAGGAGGAAACGCTTGCGACCGACATCGTCATTTCCAATGCCGTGCCCGTGTATACGGGCGAACTGCCCGCCAAGCGCCCCGACGAAAACGGCTTCTACGCATTCGCGGGTTGGACGCCCGTTCCGGAGGCCACCGTCTCGAACACGACGTATGCGGCGACATTTACCACCGTGGGAACCTGCGAGATCCGCTGGACGGCGGAAGGCAACGTCGTAAAGGCGGTGACCGTCACGAACGGGACGCCGGCTTCTGCGATTGCCGCGATGGCCCCTTCCGGCGCCGACATCGGCGTCGGAGCCGACCTTGATCCGTTCGCATACCGCAACAAGCGGTTCACGGGCTGGAATCCCGCCACCTATTCGGACGCAACGGAGAACGCCGAATACGCCGCCGTTTTCGAGGACATCTACCATCTAACAGGCATCGTGCCGGACACACTGCGCTTCACTGGAATCAAAGTAAATGGACGGAAGGTCGCGGTGACGTTCGAGTTCAAACCCACGGGCATGGACGCCGATGTCTACCGCCTGATCTACAAAACGGAGATCGACTCCGAGGAGACCTTTGTGAGCGACACCGCGAATGTGACCGTGACAAGCGGCGATGCCAACGTCTGGACGGCCATTGCGGAGGTCATGCTTCCCGAAGAGTGCGAAGCCAAGGCCTTTTTCACGGGCCTCGACTTCGCCGAGTCGGGGGAGGATTAGCGTCGCGTCCGCTGACCTGTCCGCCTGTCCTGATTCCGCCATGCTTCGTCTTCATCGTTCAACGCGGACAAGTGCGCTTCGCGACTCGTCCTCGCCTGACGAAACCGATTCTGCGCGACGAGGTCGGATTTTCTCGCACAGGACACCAGTCGGCCGCCCGGCCACGGAACAATAATCAGAGGGAGACAATACGGCGCCATAAAAAGGCAAGCCCGCATTGCGCCGGGCCGATCGGTCAACGGATGGCGCAGCATCGTCCCGCAGCGCCCGAAAGAAGGAAACACATGGTCGTCTACTTTACTGGAACAGGCAACAGTCTTGCGGCGGCGCGGCGGCTCGCGCAAAGAACCGGAGATCGCGCCGTCCCCTTGCGTGCCGTCCGCGACGCGGATCTCGCCGCGGAGCGACGAATCGGCATTGTCTTTCCCGTGTACTGCTTCGACGCGCCGTTGCCGATTCGAGAATTTCTGTCCCGCGCCACGTTCGCCCCGGACGCCTACGTCTATGTCGTGGCGACCTGCGGCGCGAGTGTCGGCCGGGCCATTCGGACGGTCATCCGGCTCGTTGCCGAAACTGGCGTCGATGTGGCGCTGAGCCGCAAGCTGCGCTATCCGGATTCCGCTTCCGTAGCCGTCGGCGCGGACGCGAACAAAAAGGCGGACCGCTGCGTCGCGGCGGATGCCGAAATCGACGCGATTGCGCGTGACATCGAAGCCGGTCGCCGAGACTTGCGCGAAGTCCACGGATCGGTTGCGGCGGCCCTCGCCGAAACACGGGCGGGCGAGGCGATCGTTTCGTGGGTCTTCCGGCAGGAGCCGGATCCCAAAGTCTGCAATGGCTGCGGGCTTTGCGCGAAAATTTGCTCCTGCTCGAACATCGAGGTCGCGGACGGCCATGCGCGAATCCTGAACCGTGCACATTGCGCGCATTGCATGGCCTGCGTCCAGTTCTGCCCGCGTCTGGCGATAACGATCCGCGGACGCCGCGTCCGGCCCGAGCTTCAATACCATCACCCCGGCGTGACGGACAAGGATCTCCAGGCCACTTGAGCCATGGGACACCACCACGTCGCCGCACTTCATCCTCCGCCGCTCCATCCACACGCACTGAAGAAACAACCCGTGAGCATCAAGACCCTCTCCGTGCTCTCAGAGCCGTTTTCCGTCTGCAAGGTAGCGTCCTACGAGGGCGTCGACCTTTCCACGCCCTTCGTCTTCACGGGATCGACGGACAGGGAGAAGTCGCTCGTCTGCCCGACATGCCGCGTCCCGGAGGCAACGCTCGCCCGCGAGGACGGCTGGCGCGCATTCCGCATCGAGGGGTCGCTCGACTTCTCGCTCGTCGGCATCCTCGCGCGCATTTCTTCCGTCCTCGCGGCGGAGGGGATTGGAATTTTCGCTATCTCCACCTTCGACACGGACTACATCCTCGTCAAGGCGGACAATCTGGAACGCGCCCTCGCCGTCCTCGCTGGCGCGGGATGGGCTGTCAACCTTTTCGCGTGAAAGGAACCCAGGAAATGAATGGACAAGGCAACTTCAGATCTTTGATCCATGCGTTCGCCCTCACGGTTGTCACGGCCATGACCGGGTGCGCGCACATGGGCGCGGATGGCGGGCGGGACAAGTTCGTGGCGGTCGGCGAGGCCGTGCCCGACGCCATCATGGAAATCCGGTACTACTCGACGTACAATTTCGTGGGCGAAAGAATCGACGGCTACGAATGGCCGTGCGCCTTGCTCACGAAAGAGGCGGCGAAGGCCCTCAGGAGGGCGAGCGACGAGTGCGTCAGGCGAGGCTACCGCCTGAAAATCTACGACGCCTACCGTCCGCGTCGTGCGGTTTTGCACTTCATGCGCTGGGCGAAGGATGTCGGCGACACCCGCATGAAGGCCGCGTTCTACCCGAACCTCGACAAGTCCGTCCTCTTCGCGCAGGGCTACATCGCGGAGAAGTCGGGCCATAGCCGCGGCAGCACCGTCGACCTAGCGCTTTTCGACATGAAAACCGGCAGGGAGGTGGACATGGGCGGCACCTTCGACTGGTTCGGAGAGGAGTCGCATCCCGACTGCAAGGGCGTGACGAAGGAGCAGCTCGCCAACCGCATGCTCCTGCGCGACATCATGTTCGCCCACGGCTTCAAGCCCCTCGTCGAGGAATGGTGGCACTTCACCCTCGAGGACGAACCCTATCCCGACACCTACTTCGACTTCCCCGTCACATAGCTGGCGGGATGGCGCCATGTCAGCGAAGGGAAGCAAAAACGCACAGAAGCTATTCGGCGAATGAACCATCAGCACAACTATGGCACACCCAAGGGCTTTGACGACCTCGTCATGTCCTCCGACGGCGAAGTTTTGACGGGTCTTTGGTTCAAAGGGACGCGTGACGGGGGCGGGGAAACAGGCGGAGCCGCAAGCGACCTTCCCGTCTTCCGCGAGACGCGTCGCTGGCTAGACATTTACTTTTCCGGCCACCAGCCCGATTTCATGCCGCCCTACCGTCTGGTTGGCGCCACGCCGTTTCGCGAGGCGGTTTCGCGGGAAATGCTGAAGATCCCATTTGGCGCGACGGCGACATATGGCGGCATCGCCGCAGCGATCGCGAAGAGATGTGGGATGGCAAGAATGTCGGCGCAGGCCGTCGGGCAGGCGGTCGGGTGGAACCCGATCTGCCTCGTCATACCCTGCCATCGCGTCATCGGCGCCGGCGGCGCGCTCACCGGCTACGGCGGCGGCCTCCACAACAAAGTCGCGCTTCTGGAACTTGAGAAATCGTGGTGATCTTCGGCGCAGGAATCGGCTTGCATCTGCAATGACACCCCATGGAGCAACATCATGAACATACGCCGAGCATGCGCGGACGACGTCCCGAGACTCATCGAACTGCTTCGGCAGGTCAACAACGTCCATGCGGACGGACGTCCCGACCTGTTCAAGCGCGACAGGACCAAATACTCCGCCGACGAGCTTGAAACGCTAGTGGCGGACGCCGGAAAGCCGATATTCGTCACCGTCGACGACCAGGGGCTTGTGCTGGGCTATGCCTTCTGCAGGTTCGAGGTCGAAAATGGCGAAGGCAACCTCGTGCCCGGCAAGGATCTGTATGTCGACGACATCTGCTTTGACGAGAACTACCGGGGCAGGGGACTCGCAAAGGAACTTTTCGCGTGGGTCGAGGTTTTCGCCCGCCGGGAGGGCTGCCGGCGCATCACGCTGCATGTCTGGGAATGCAACCCCGTTGCGGCGGCATTCTACGCCGGGCGCGGCATGACGCCCTATTTCACCGCGCTCGAAAAGGCAATCGGGTGAAGAAGCGACTGCTTGCACATGCCGGACGATGCCAGCATGACGCATGACGAGGCATTTGTGAAACTGGCGAAGTCGCCGTTCCGGTCGAGGTTCCATCTCTCCCCGGCGGATCAGCGCTACATCGCGGAAAAGGGGCTTGCGACGATCCGCAGCCATGCGGCCGACTTTGTCCGCGACCGCCTTGCACCGGCGAATCCTCCGAACGACGGCCGCCAGACGCCCATGCGCGGCCATCCCGTCTTCGTCGCGCAGCACGCCACGGCCACCTGCTGCCGCGGCTGTCTCGAAAAGTGGTGGAAGTTCCCCAAGGGGATTCCCATCCCGCCGGAACGACAGGCTGGCCTCGTCGATTTTATCATGGCGTGGATCGGGCGCGAGAACGCAACATGAAAGTCGCATAGAGCGGAGACGAATACCGTAAACCCGCGGCTTGGGCCCTTTGTGGTTAAAAAGGACATTGAAAGGAAAACGCCAATGAAGAAACAGATGATGGCGTTTTGGTGCGCGGCGATGGTCGCGGCGGTTGCGGCGCAGGCGGAGACGGGCAGCGGCGCATTCGGATTTCTGGATGGGTCGGGCGATGCTCTGTCGCTTTTCGGCGTGCGCCTTGGGCAGAAGATGGATGCCGCCGAGGCCAGTCCTCCGTTGCACAGCAGCATAAAGGCGAAATCTGAGCAGTATGAATATTGCAGGTTTACGCCATCCGCCGAAGCAGGCGATTCTCGCTTTTGCAACTACACCGTCTGCCTCGACCGCACGAACCGGCAGGTTGTCGCCGTGTTTGCGTCAGCAGGATTGAAGTGCGGAACTTTGGGCGAAGCTGAAAGCAGACTGACGGATTTCTTCGGGCATGTGTTCGGGAAATTGGGAAGTTGCGAAACGCGCATCGCCGAGGAATTATGGCAAAGCGGTCTTATGGAGTGGGTGTTCTTCTTCCCCTCGGCAGGCTCGGGATTCGTCGCCTCGAGCCACGCTCAGTTCGGCGAGGCCGTATGCCTCTACGATACGAATGCCATGGTGTTTGACAGGTCTGGTTTCGCCATCTTCGTCCCAGACAAGCCCTGTGACGTAAAACCGTGGTGGGGCCATCATGGTCCGGCGGTAGAGCTGTACAGGAAGTGCCAGTGCGCCGACAACAACACGGCATCCTTGTTCGCACGCCATTTAGCCGTGTCGGAGAAGCTTCTTAAATCCGGCCGGATTGCGGCCACGACAAATCAATTTGCCAATGCGAAGAACGTGGGGTGCTTCGACAGGGTCCACGTAAGCGGTAATTCGACATACGGTAGCGGTGCTAGGGCGGCATACGGCTTGGTTGGCTATAATGATAATGCAATCTCGATTGATGGCTGCTTGTATCTGTTCAAGTCCAACGAGGATGCCTTTAATTTCGGAATGGCGCAATTGGTCAACGAGCCGCTCCCAGCGGCAGTTCTAGCCGGTAAGGTGGAGAGGCTGAAAGAGATTCCCGATATATGCTTTATCAGACGCGAGGGCTTGACACCATGGCAGCGTCGTAACGGACATCCAGGTGCCATTCTCATTCGCGCCAACGCGGTGCTTGTATGCGAGATCCGCGGTGAAACAGGCGATATTGGCGCAGGTCTTTCAACGCTTCTCGAATTTTACGGGGAGTTCGCGGGAACTGGGCCGCAAGAGGTGTTGAAGTGAAAGAGCGAAGTTTCAAGTGCCGGATGTGCGGGGCGTGCTGCCGCATGCCGAACGGGATTGTGCGCGTCTCGGACGCGGAGATCGCGCGCATTGCGGCCTTCCTCGGAATGGGCGAGACCGAGTTCATCGAACTGGAAACGGAGGTCGCGCCAGACCGAGAGGGCCTCATCCTCAAGAGCCGCTCGGACGGCGCATGCGCGTGGCTCACGGAGGACAACCTCTGCCGAATCAACCCCGTGAAGCCCGACAAGTGCCGGACCTTTCCATTCGAGTGGGTCAACTCCGACTCGTCGGAGGTCTGCCCGGGGCTGAAACGGAATGGAGAAGAAAAGAGCATTCAACACCACGGGAACCGACATGAACATAAGACAGGAACAAAAAAGTGACTACCGCGAGGTCGAGAACCTCGTCCGCGAGTCGTTCTGGAACGTCTATCGTCCGGGGGCGCTTGAACACTACGTCCTGCACCGTTTGCGCAACGATCCGGCTTTCGTGCGGGAGCTGGACTTCGTGATGGGGCTCGGCGGCCGCATCATCGGGCAGAACATCTTCGTCCGGGCAACGATCCGCGCCGATGACGGGCGCGACATCCCGATCCTGACGATGGGGCCGATCTGCATTGCGCCGGCATACAAGCGGCAGGGGTACGGTAAAATACTGCTGGACTACTCTTTGCAGCAGGCGTCGTCGCTCGGCTTCGGCGCGCTCT
>JAEEGL012074020.1_pt1 | contig 17691 bp, 10 predicted proteins | sample 9134231 | NCBI WGS metagenome assembly JAEEGL01 (sample SAMN16246548, study PRJNA631951) | gut metagenome | biome: gut microbiome; feature: rumen; material: fiber-attached | host: Bos | place: Iran: Karaj | collected 2018-10 | reverse complement strand
CACTGCGGCAATACCTGTTCTTCCAGGCTTGCATTCCGCGCGGTGCGGTATGAGACGATCATGGCTAGTACGCTTCCTATCGAGGTTACCAACGGAACGCTTGAAGGCGACATCGCGCCCGGCGACATCACCTTCTACAGACTCCAGTCTACCGCAGACAACAAGCTTCGTGCTTACCTTGCAGAAGGCGAAGTACTTCCCGTAGCTACCAAGTCCTTCGGCGGCATCGGCGTATTCGCTATCAAGGAAATGGGACGCTTCTATCGTCACGTGCTGATCCAGAAGAACTTCCCTCACCACGGCGCAGTTGCATTCGGTCACTACGGAAAGGCTCTCTTCGAAGTATTCAAGTACATCGGAGTACCCATGGAAGACCTTAACTACAACCAGCCCGCAAGTCTTCCTTATCCTACCGAGAATCCTTTCAAATAAGGTTCATTAAGGACATTAAGGCTCACGTCTCGATCGAGGCGTGAGCTTTTTTTGTACACTGAAATAAAGTTTATAGTTTTTTTACTGGATTATATTTACAGGGTTTATTAAAATGTGATTACCATAAAGAGGAGGAAATCATGAAAAAACCCATATCAGCGGGCTTTATAACTGGCCTGACGCTATTGTCACTTTTATACATCGTTCTTCTTGAGTTTTCTAAGAACAGGATATTTGGCTGGGTGATCACAGTGTTTGCTATAGCAGGTGTCGTTCTTTTACGCCTGAGGATGAAAAGGCATGGGTCATATACAGCTAAGAGAGGATTCGCACTGTGGATTTTCTTTCTGGCGGTTTTATTCTGTAATTACTTTATTTCGGAGCCTCAGCCTGCGAGAGTTCCCGCTTTTGAAGGTTTCAAGCCTTCGGTTACGGAGCCGATAAACATAGCGCAGGGAAGTCTTACCGGCGTATACAACGAGGACAAGTCTGTAGAGATCTTTGCAGGTATCCCTTATGCCAAGGCCCCTGTTGGGGATCTGCGCTGGAAGGAGCCCGAAGCTCCCGGCGATTTTGACGGAATCCTCGCTGCCGATCATTACGGCCCCATGGCCATGCAGCAGGTAAACAGTCCCCTTTATTCAACCCTTTATGACATAATCGGATTCAAGCGTTTCAAAGTAAGTCTTTTTGACAATTACAGACCTGCAGTCAGCGAGGACTGCCTGTATCTTAACGTATATACTCCCGCAGACAGAGGTGAAGAGAAACTACCCGTTATCTTTTATGTGCATGGCGGTTCCCTTACTACCGGCCAGTCCTATTACACCGAGTACCGCGGGGATGATCTTGCGAGGCAGGGCGTGGTTTTTGTTAACTTCGCTTACCGCCTCGGAGTATTTGGATACTATGCAAATGAAGAGCTGGCGGCGGAGTCTCCCAACGGAACTACCGGGGATTACGGGCTTTTAGACCAGATCGCAGCTCTTAAATGGGTAAAAGAAAACATTGCCGCTTTCGGAGGTGACCCCGACAACATCACGATAGCAGGTGAGTCCGCAGGTTCTTCTTCGGTTAACGCACTTTGCGTATCACCTCTTACGGAAGGGCTTTTTGAAAGAGCGATAGCTGAGAGCAGTTCAGTACTTGCACATAAGCCCTATCACACCTTCCGTACCATGGAAAGGGCGTTAGAGACAGGCAAGCGTGTCATGTCCGAGTTTGGAGCGTCAAACATCGAAGAACTGAGAGCTGTCCCCGCAGCAAAGCTTGTTACCACAAAGACAGACAATTCAGGGATGACCATCGACGGATATGCCATCATCGAGGAGCCATACAAGACTTATGAAAGAGGAGCCAATCACGAAAAGGCCCTTCTTAACGGATTTAATGCAAAAGAAGCCGATGCCTTTCTTTTAAACCGAAAGGCGGACAGGGACAATTACCAAGAGCTGTTAAAGCCCATCAGCGGAGCCTACAGCGGTGAGCTTGCTTCCATTGTTCCCTGGGACAGCATAACTCAGGGCCAGAGATTCATAATCGACGCAGGCGGTGAAGCCAAGGGTTCCCTTAACCACGTTTATTCGGCAGCCTGGTTTACCTACAGTCATTACCTTTGGAGCAACTACATGGCTGATCTTGGAAGGCCGGTTTATGAGTATTATTTTACCAAGGATAATAAGTCCCTCAGTAATTTCCATGCAGGAGAGATCCCTTACGCATACGGAAATCTATGGCGCAACAAGGCTGTTTACGATCAGGAAGATTTTGATCTTTCAAAGATCATGCAAAGCTACTGGGTCAACTTTGCAAAGACCGGAGATCCAAACGGTGACGGACTTCCTACGTGGACGCAGTATTCAAAAGAATCTCCGTTACTCATGGAGTTTAACGTAAATCCTGCCATGACTGAGGATCCTTACACAGAGATTTATAAAGTCCTCGACAAGTATCAGAACAATCAGTAAAAAGAAAAAAACACACTTAAGTAAAAAATCCTTACTTCTTTTTCCGGCCTGCGCTTCGTACAATCGAAAGCAGAATAGAGGGGGATCAAAGTGAAAAAGAATCTTATGATCGGAGCCTGTCTTGTCCTGGCAATAAGCCTGGCAGGATGCGGCAATGCAGGAGGTAAGGAAATGACAGGGACCACTTCCCAAGAAGGTTTTGAAGCATCCGCAGAGGTTTCCAAAGAAGCAGAGGTCACAGTGACCGAAGCACCTGAGATAGAGGGTTATGAGCTTTTTTGGCATGATGAGTTTGACGGAGAAAAGATCGACACCAAGACCTGGACCGTGGAGGCTCACAAGCCGGGCTTTGTCAATAATGAGCTTCAGGAATACAAGATCTCCAAAGACAATCTCTTTGTAAGAGACGGAAAGCTTGTGATCAAAGCCATCAAGTCTGTGGACGATAAGGGCATTACTCATTACACCTCGGGCCGCATGAACACCAATTATGCCATGACTTTTCTTTATGGCAAAGTGGTGGTAAGCGCAAAGGTTCCAAAGGGCAAGGGTCTTTGGCCCGCAGCCTGGATGATGCCTGCTTCGAGTGCAGAGTACGGGCAATGGCCTTTAGGCGGAGAGATCGACATCATGGAAATAGTCTGCCATGATACTAAGACCGCTTATTCTACCATCCACTACGGCCTTCCTCACGAGCAACAGCAGGGAATACTCAAGATTCCTGACGGAGAGCCCGATTACAGCGAGGCATTTCACGAGTTTTCGGTTGAATGGGAACCGGGAGAGATCAGGTTTTATATAGACGGACAGCATATTTATACCGCCAATGAATGGTTTACCAAAAACTTCGGACAGGTACCTGCCAAGTTCCCCGCTCCTTTTGATAAGCCTTTCCACATCATCTTAAACATGGCGGTGGGCGGTGACTGGCCGGGATCACCCAATTCGGCTACGGATTTTGAGAACGCCGAGTACCTTGTAGACTATGTAAGGGTCTATCAGAAAAAAGAATAGGCTTATAAAAAATCGACACTGTTTTGATAAAAAGAACCTTTTTAGGAAGGTTCTTTTTTTTTACCCTAGTAACGTAGGAAACTATCACACAAAACCGAAAGGATGAAAAACAATGATCTTTAGCGAGGATTTTGGTTCTTTTACTCTTGAAGGTGCTGACCGGGTTACGGGACTTTACTATCCGTTAGCAAGTGAAACGGGGCTTAAAGCAAGCATCACGCCCACGCTTTCAGGGGACAGTAAGCTTGATCAGAATACATTTCTTTTTGAGCCTGCAAGCATCGAGGATCTGACAGAAAAAAGATACTCCAGGAATTTCTGGGTATTGCGTGAAGGTAAAAACCCCTGGTCTGTTACCGGCTCATCGGTATGGCAGATGGCAGAGGGCTCAGAAACCACGTCTGTTACCGCGGGATTTATGTGGCACCAAACCGAAAGGACTTCTTTTGACAAAGAAATTAAAGCTTCGGTCTTATCCTTCATTCCCGTTAACAGAAACACCGAGATCCATGTGGTGACCATCAAAAACCTTTCGGAAAAAGAACTTAAGATCAGCTTTTGCACCGCCTTTCCCATTTACGGAAGGAGTGCAGACAATCTGAGGGATCACAGGCATGTAACAAGCCTTTTAAACAGGATATATGTAACGGAGCGGGGTGTAAGCGTAACTCCCACTCTTTCTTTTGACGAAAGAGGGCACAAGGTAAACAAGGTGCTTTATTACGCAGAAGCTATCGGTTCAGACGGAGAGAAGCCGATCGGATTCTTTCCCGAGGTCGCTTCCTTTGTAAAAGAAGGAGGGAACCTTGAAAAGCCGGGAGCTTTAATATCAGGTGATAAGGGCGTTAAGCCGGGAGTAAAGATCGCAGGCGGTGAAACAATGGGAGCCTGCCTCTTTAATGAAAAGACCCTTGGTCCCAAAGAAGAAGCGGTATACATTGCTTTTGCGGGGATCCGTGACGAAAATGAGCGGCCCGAAGCATCGGTAACAACGGATTATAAGGATCTTTCGGACGTTAGCAAAGACTTTGAAAAAACAAAAGAATACTGGCTAAAGAAAGCCTGCCTGAAAGTTAATACAGGAAATGATGAGTTTGACGGCTTTATGCGGTTTACGGCATTTCAGCCTGAGTTAAGAAGGCTGTTTGGCTGTTCCTTCCTTCCCCATCACGATTACGGCCGGGGCGGTAAGGGCTTCAGAGACCTGTGGCAGGACTGTCTTGCGTTAGTTTTGTTTGATCCCGGCAAGACCGCAGATCTTCTTTATAACAACTTTAAAGGTATCAGGATAGACGGTACAAATGCAACGATCATCGGTGATAAGCCCGGAGAATTCAAGGCAGACAGAAACGGTATCCCGAGAGTCTGGATGGACCACGGATTCTGGCCGTTACTTACCACAAAGCTGTTTATCGATCAGACCGGAGATCTGGAACTTCTCCTTAAGACCACTACATACTATAAGGACGCGCTTGTTAAGAGAGGCACTTCCCAGGATGCTGAATGGGACAAGGTAACGCTCAATCAGGAGACTTCAAAGGGAAAAGCATACGAAGGAACGATCCTTGAGCATCTTCTTTTGGAGACTCTTACCGAGTTTTGGGAAGTGGGCGATCACAACATGATAAGACTCAGGGGCGCTGACTGGAATGACGCTCTTGACATGGCCTGGGATAAGGGAGAAAGCGTAGCATTTACCCATGCTTATGCCGGAAATCTTTTGACTCTTTCCGAGCTTATCAACAAGCTTTCCGAGAAAGGTCATGCAAGGATCGAGCTTTTGGAGGAGATAGAGCTTCTTCTTACAGAGGATGAAGAAACCTTTAAGACTCCCGGATCCAAGAAACAGGTGCTTGACAGCTATCTTGAGAGCGTGACCCATTTCATAAGCGGCAAAAAGCACGTCTATGAGACCGGGGCGCTTGCAGAAAACTTAAAGAAAAAAGCGGATTTCCTGTTTGAACTTTTAAGAAAGCAGGAATGGATCGAAGAAGACGGATATAAGCGCTTTAACGGTTACTATGACAACAAGGGACGGGCTTTGGAGAGAGTAAATCCTCCGCAGATGACCCTTACAGGCCAGGTATTTGCCATCATGTCAGGGACCGCTGATCAGGAAAAGACCCGGGAGATAGTTAATAGCGCAGACGCCCTTCTTTATGATGAAGGATACGGCGGATACCGGCTAAACACCGACTTTGGAGCAGGATTACCCGATATGGGAAGAGCTTTCTTCTTTGCATACGGGGAGAAAGAAAACGGTGCGGTATTCTCCCACATGACGGTAATGTACGCAAATGCCCTTTACAGGCAGGGTTTTGTAAAAGAAGGCTTTAAGGCGCTGAATGCTCTTTACAGACAGTCCATGAACTTTGGGGTAAGCGCCGTATATCCGGGACTTCCCGAGTACTTCGGAAAGGGCGGAAGAGGCTTTTACCAGTTCCTGACAGGATCAGCCAGCTGGTACGTTCTTACCGTCGTTACGCAGATGTACGGCATCAAGGGCGAATACGGAAGTCTGGTAATTGAGCCAAAGCTTTTAAAGGAGCAGTTTGACAAAGAAGGAGTAAGTTCCATCACGATACCCTTTAAAGGCGCGGATCTTACGGTCATCTATACAAACAAAGAAGGCCGTGACTACGGAGAATACAAAGTACTCAGCGCAGTACTTAACGGAAAAGAAGCCCTTGTTATCGAGGGAACGGGTAAAGCAATACTCAGAGACACCGGAACACTTAACAAAAACAGCAATACGATCAAGATCGAATTGGGATAAGGAGAACAGCCATGAAAGATTATGCAAGAAAAAGCACATTCGCAAGCTTCCTTCCGGGTATCGCCGGTATCAGGGGAATACCTATCTGGTGTTATTACGCAAATCGCGGCCAGGCTGTGATGAGTTTTGGTTCCAGGGACAAAAACGGCGCCATCATGGAGTTTTCTCCCGCCCATATAGCTTATCAGAATGTAAAAAGAACGGGATTCAGGACCTTCATCAGAAAGGACGGTGTATTCTTTGAGCCTTTCAGCGACGAGACCGTTTCTCATGAGATGAACGTGGAGATGAACCTTCTTGGGATCAGGGAGGACTGCAAAGAAAGCGGCCTTTCCACCGCCGTTACATACTATGTGCTTCCCGAAGAGCCTCTCGGAGCCCTGGTAAGGGAAGTGACCATAACAAACAATTCAGGGAGTAACGCTCATCTTGAGATAGCGGACGGAATGCCTGCACTCATCCCTTACGGCATCTCCATGGAAAATATGAAGAATATGACCGAGACCGCAAAGGCATGGATGCAGGAGGAGACCACTCCCGGCGGAAATTCCTACTATAGAGTCAGGGCAAGTCTTGAGGACTCTGCAGCGGTCCATGAGGTAAAAGAAGGTAACTTCGCTCTTTGCTACGGGTCTGACGGCGAAATGATCTATCCGACAGTGGATCCCGCGGCGGTCTTTGAATACGACAATTCTTTCGGCTGCCCCGTGACCTTTAAGAATGAAGGGATCAAGGGCGTTAAAGCTTATCGGGAAAACCATACGAATCTCTTCCCTGCGGCTTTCTTTTTGAAAGAGGCGGATCTTAAGGCAGGCGAGTCCGTTTCACTTTATGAAGTATACGGTTTTTCAGAGAGCATGGAAAAACTTGATGAATATGGGAAAGGCACTCACGACAGAGAGTATTTTGCGCTTAAGAAGGGCCGCGCAAGGGAGCTTACCGATGAGCTTACCAGGACCATTTATACAAAGACCGGTGACAGCAGATTTGATGAATACTCCCGCTACACCTTTATGGATAACTGCTTAAGAGGCGGCGCTCCCATAAGGCTTGGTAACAACAAGGTCTTTTACGTATATTCAAGAAAGCACGGCGATACGGAAAGAGATTACAACTTCTTTTCCGTGCTTCCCGAATACTATTCCCAGGGTAACGCAAGCTACAGGGATATCAACCAGAACAGGAGGATGGACGTATTCTTTGCTCCTTTTACGGACAAAGAAAACATAAAGGAGTTTTACAGTCTCATTCAGCTTGACGGTTACAACCCTCTTGGGATCGAGAAGCTTACATACAGGCTTTCCGGCGACAAGGCAGATACTCTTCTTAAAAGGCTCACACCTGAAGGAAGGGAAGCTGTCAGAAGCTTAGTTACCTCCGAATACACTCCCGGAGCACTTTACTCCCTTCTTTTAAAAGTATGTGACAGCGACAATCTTGAGGATACCTTTACGGGGATAATCGATTTCTCCGACAGCTTGGTAAACGGCAGGTTCAACGAAGGCTACTGGTGCGATCACTGGACCTACAACATGGATCTTGTAAAGGAGTACTTAAGCGTATTTCCCGAAAAAGAACGAAGCCTCCTTTTTGAAGAGAACATGACCTATTTTAAGTCAGAGGCTTTGGTTCAAAGACGTTTTAAAAGATATGTGCAGACCGAAAACGGCATAAGGCAGTATAACGCTCTTGATCAAGCCAAAATGCGTACAAACGCCGACAAGCTCGTAAGAGCCGATTACGGTAAGGGCGACACTGTAAGGGTTTCTCTTTTGGAAAAGCTCATACTGCTTTCCGTTATCAAATTTGCGACCCTTGACTTTTACGGTATGGGAATAGAGATGGAAGGCGGCAAACCCGGCTGGTACGATGCGCTGAACGGGCTTCCGGGACTCTTTGGATCTTCTGTCGGTGAGACCTGTGAGCTTGCAAGACTCCTTCATTATACCGTTAGCGCAATAAAGAAATACGGAGACGATGTAAGGTTATCCGCAGAAGTTTCCGGGCTTTTAAAGGATATTAGCGCTGCGGCTAAGAAAGAAAAAGATCCCTTTAAGAGATGGAACCTTGTAAATGACATAAAGGAAGATTACAGGGAAAAGAGCTACGAAGGAATTTCGGGAGACAAAGAAGTTCTTTCCGGCAAGGCTGTTTCGGAAATGCTTGAGGTTCTTTGCGAAAACGTGATGCTTGGCATCGAAAAGGCCTTAAAGTACGGAAAAGGCAGCTGCCCCATGTACTTTATGTATGAGATCACGGCTTTTGACCAAAAGGACGGACTGATCATCCCTAAGGATGTGGAATTGAAGACCCTTCCCGCATTTTTGGAAGGACAGGTTCACTTCTTAAAGCTTCCCGAGTCAAAAGAAAGAAAACTGGCGCTTTACAACGAAGTAAGGTCCGGAGATCTCTTTGACGGGAAACTAAAGATGTACAAGGTAAATGCTTCTTTGGAAAGCGCAAGCTATGAAGTGGGCCGTGCAAAGGCCTTTACTCCGGGCTGGTTAGAAAACGAATCCATCTGGCTTCATATGGAATATAAGTATCTCCTTGAACTTTTAAGATCAGGACTTTACAGAGAGTACTTTGAAGACTTTAAGAATGCGGCGATCCCCTTCCTTAACGAGGAAACCTACGGAAGGAGCACCATGGAGAATTCTTCTTTCATAGTAAGTTCCGTAAATCCTAACGAACGGATCCACGGAAAGGGTTATGTTGCAAGGCTCAGCGGTTCCACGGTGGAATTTATGAACATGTGGAAGATTATGATGTTTGGAAGCGAACCCTTTAAGAGCGTGGGAGGAAGGCTTTCGCTTCAGTTTGTACCTGCGATCCCTTCATACCTTATCGGAAGCGACAGGCGCGTAGAGGCAATGTTTCTTGGAAATACCCTGGTTTCTTATTCTTTTGACAAAGAAGAAGATTATATACCGGGCGAGTACGAGATCAGGGAAATGAAGCTTACTTACAAAAACAACACCATCATAAGCGTATACGGAGAAGTGCTTGAATCGGACGCAGCTGCGGACGTTCGTGAAGGACGAGTTAAGTCTATAGAGATCACCGTAGTAAAAAAATGAAACTAAAATATCGACACCAAATAAAAAAATAGTGTCCTTTTTTTGGATCCCCGATCTCATACAATGAAACCATCTTAAGGACACACCTTTATGAAGGAGGAAAAATTGTTATGAAAATGAAGAAACTTGTTTCTTTATTACTCGCAGGCGTGATGACATTCTCACTTGCAGCATGCGGCGAGAGCGGAAACAGCAATGCAGGTTCTACAGCAGGAAACAGCACCAGCACTTCCAAGAAGGCTGAGACTTCTACTTCAGTAGAAGAAGCAAAGGCTGAAGATGTTGTATCAAAGGCCATTGCAAACGGCGACAAGCTTGTTATCTGGACTCTTGCAAAAGACCTTCAGCAGTTCGCAGATCGTTACACCGAAAAGACCGGCGTTCCTACAGAAGTAGTTGTAATCGAGCCCGCTGATTACCCCACCAAGCTTCAGACAGCTATCATGGGTGGCGAAAAAGAGCCCGACATCGTAGTAGGCGAGCCTCAGATGCTTCCCGACTTCTTTGACAACGGATTCTTTGCTGACCTTGATGCACTTGGCGCAGGCAACTACGAAGGACAGATCGTTGATTACGTTTGGGAAGTTGGTAAGGATTCTCAGGGAACCACCAGAGCAATCTCCTACCAGATCACTCCCGCAGGCTTCTATTACAGAAGAGATATTGCAGAAGCAGTATTCGGTTCTTCCGATCCTGAAAAGGTTAAGGATATCTTCTCTTCTTATGACAAGATCCTTGAAGCAGGCAGAACCTTAAAAGAAAAAGGATACAGAATCTTTGCTTCCGACTCCGAGCTTAACTATTTCTCAGGCGACTCCGCTTGGGTTGTTGATGGAAAGCTCAATGTTGACCAGGCTCGTTTTGACTACATGGATATGGTAGTTAAGCTTTATCAGGAAGACCTTACAGCTTATGCTGCACAGTGGTCCACTCCCTGGTATCAGGCAATGAGCGGCCCCGTTCCGGTTCTTACCGCTGATCTTCAGTGGGGTGACTGGGGCACCGACGAAAACGGTAACACTAACCTTAACATCTGGGATGCTGACAACTACAATGCAAACGTAGGCAACTACACCGATACTTACGCAGAAGTATTCGCATTCGGTCTTCCTGCATGGGGCGTTCTTACCATGAGAGACAACGTAGGCGACACCGCAGGTAAGTGGGGCGTTTGCCAGGGTCCTGCATACGGCTTTGGCGGCGGTACCTTCATCGGTATCTCCGAACTTTCCGAAAGAAAAGAACTTGGCTGGGATTTCATCAAGTTCTGTACTCTTAACGAAGAAACAGCTGACTGGTGGATCGAGACTTCCGAAGGTGACACCGTTTCCCTTCTTTCAGCTCTTGAGAAGCACAAAGATGACACCAACTCCGTATACGGTGGTGAGAAGATGTACGCAATGTGGCTTGACCTTGCAAAGGGTATCGACTACTCCAAGGTTACCAAGTACGACAAGTCCATAGGCGATGCATGGGGCAACGCAATCTCCAAGATCAAGACAGGCGAAGCTACCAGAGAAGATGCACTCAATGAGTTCTATGACACTGTTGAATCCACATTCGCAGGCGAGATCGTAGTAGAAAGATAAGTTTTTTAAAACCCGGGGCGGGGAAGTATTCCTTCCCCCCTCGGATTTGGTTTCTTTTTAGAGGGAGAAGCATTTATGGCTAATACAGAGAAAGTTAAAAGAAAGAGGAGCAAGCTTACAGCATACAACAACTGGGGCTATTTCTTTGTAGCTCCCTTCGTGATCGTTTTTTTGATCTTTAGCGTTTATCCCGTACTCAGAACACTTTACTTAAGTTTCACCGACTTAAAGGTTGTGGGTACTCCCAAGTGGATATGGCTTGACAACTATAAGCGTGTTTTCGGTGACAAGTTCTTCTGGAAGGCCCTTGGCAACACAATGCGCATCTGGATAGTCAACATCATCCTGCAGTTAGGCCTTGCCTTCTTATTGATGGTAATATTCAGTGATGTTAAGTACAAGATGAAGGGACTGAGAGTGTTCAGGATACTGTTCTACCTCCCCAATCTTATCGCTGCAACATCCATCGCGTTCTTATTCAGTACATTTTTCATGTTTCCTTACGGAGACTTCAACAACATGATTTCCGCAGTAGTCACTTTCTTTGGCAAGGTATTCCAGAGAAAAGACTGGCTTGGTTCTTCGGATTCCGCAGGTTATGTGATCGCGGTTATCCAGTCCTGGATGTGGTTTGGTAACTCTTTCCTGATGCTTATGGCGGGTGTTCAGGGTATTTCAAGAGATTACTTCGAAGCTGCTTCCATCGACGGTGCGGGAAGATGGTCCATTTTTTCGAAGATAACATTGCCTTTGATCCGTCCCATTCTTATGTATGTGGCGATCACATCGCTCATCGGCGGTATCCAGATGTTCGATCTGCCTTACCTTATGATCAGTCCATCTACGGCATCCTACGGCAAGGTGCAGACGGCAATGATGTACTTATACAAGTTCGGTTTCACAACAGGTACCACTCAGACAGGTTATGCATCAAGTATCGCATACACCATGTTCCTTATCATTCTTGTGGCATCCATCGTGGAATTCAGGCTGTTTAACAGAAACAAGGAGGATTAAGATATGCATCATTCAATCGGATATCATATTAAAAAATCGCTCATTTATCTGTTTTTGATAGCCCTTGCAGTTACCTGTATGATCCCTTTCCTCATGATGATGGTAAATGCCACCAGAAACGGAAATGAGATCCTGACCGGTTTCTCCCTTATACCCAGTACCCATTTAAAAGAAAACTGGGATACGGTATTTTCATACTTTAACCTGTTCCTTGGTATGAGAAACAGCCTTATCGTAGCGATACCCGCTACACTCCTTGGGGCATACTTCTCATCACTTACTGCCTACGGTCTTGCTTTTTACAGATTTAAGGGCAATAAAGTGATCTTCATCACGATCTTGGTATTCATGATGATCCCGGGACAGCTTTCACTGATAGGTTTTTATCAGCTTTGTTCTAAGCTTAAGCTGATAAACTCATATATCCCTCTAATCTTGCCGGCCATCGCAGCACCGGGAACCGTCTTCTTCTTAAGACAGTACATATTGTCGTCGCTTCCAAAATCCCTGATAGAAGCGGCAAGAATGGACGGAGCCAATGAGCTGTTCAGCTTTCATCGGATAGTTATCCCGATCATTGCACCTGCTGTGGCTACCATGGGAATCATGGGTTTCATCGGAAACTGGAATAATTACCTCCTCCCCATGATTCTCATAAGCAAGAACAAAAAGATGACCCTTCCTGTAATGATGGCAACACTTCGTGCCTCACAGGATATTACAAGAAACCAGGGAGCAACTTATTTGTCCGTTGCCATTTCCGTTATCCCGATCCTGCTTGTATTTGCTGTATTCTCAAAGTACATCATAAGCAGCGTATCCGCCGGAGCGGTAAAAGAATAAGACTAATTTCTGACCGAGAGTGGTTTTCCCCTCTCGGTTCAGGTTTTTTTGTAAACAGTTTTGTTATATAATGTTCTAAAAGCACTTTCGGAGGCATAAGTGAAGAGAAAACCGGCACTTCTTCTGATCGCGGTCATGATCCTTCTTTTGACGGGCTGCGGACAGGCAGGAAGCAATAATGAAAAGAATGTCAAAGAAACTGAAAAGGTAACCTTTGACTGGTATATAAACTACTCTTGGTTTGTTACTTCCTGGGGCGGAAATGTAGTATCCGACGCGATCACCGAGGAAACAGGGGTTTCCGTAAACTTTATTTCTCCTCCCGGTAACGAGGCAGAAAAGCTAAATGCCCTTATAGCATCGGATTCTTTGCCGGACCTTATAACCCTTGGATGGTGGGAGCCGCAGTACGGTGAGATAGTTGAAAAAGGCATGGTCTATGCCCTCAACGAACTTGCGGACAAGTACGATCCCTTATTTTACGATGTGGCGGATGAAGCGGTCAGGGACTGGTATACCTGGGCTGACGGAAACATCTATTGCTATCCCAATTCAAGTTTTACCCCCGCAGACATCAGCTCTCATAACGACATAGCTTCCAACCAGACTTTTCTTGTACGAAAGGATATCTACGAAGCTATCGGGAGCCCGGACATGACTACGCCCGAAGGCTTTTATAAGGCGGTAAAAGAAGCAAAGCGGCAGTTTCCCACAGTGGGGGATGAGGAACTTATCCCCATCGGCGCTCATGTTTTTGATGATACGGGCTGTGTTTCTTTTGACCAGTATCTCCAGAATTTCCTCGCTATCCCCTATGAGAAGGACGGAAAGTATTACGACAGATACACTGATCCTGAGTATATCACCTGGCTCAAGATGCTAAGAAAGCTTTCAAGTGAAGGTTACCTAAGTCCCGATGTTTTTGTGGATTCAAGGACTCAGATGAGCGAAAAGATCGCAAACGGCAGATACTTTTGTATGCTCTATCAAAGAACGGACCTTGCGGATCAGCAAAAGCTTCTTTATGAGAAGGATCCGAACAGCATATATATCGCTGTGGACGGACCCAAAAACTCAAGGGGCGACGATCCGGTGCTTCCCGCAAACGGAATTACCGGCTGGACCATAACACTGATTTCCAAAAACTGCGAGCATCCTGACAGAGCTATCAAGTTCCTGACCTACCTGATGGGCGAAGAAGGCCAGAAAATGGTTTATCTCGGAGTTGAGGGCAAGACCTACACAGAGGAAAACGGGGTGTACACCCTTCTTCCTGAAGTCGAGGAGCTTCTCAATTCCGACAGAGAGAAATACAACGCACTATACGGGGCTGACGATACTTACTGGATGCTTCAGGATAATGTCATGCAGCTTAAGTGGAAGCTTCCCCTTAAGGAGCCCATGAAGCAGTTAGAAGAATGGACTTACCCTTATACCAGGTATCTTGGGCAGTATGAGGTCATGGTACCAAAGGATCCCGAAATCTCCGGAATGCTTGCAAAGTGCGACAAGCTTTGGAGCGAAACGCTAAAAGAGCTTCTTTTGGCCGATTCAGACGAAAGCTTTGATGAGATACTTGAAAGGTACAAAGAAGAAAGAAAGAACATGGGATATGACCTCGTCATGGAAGAAAAGACCAGGCAGATGAAAGAAAACAAAGCACGGCTTAAGATGGAGTAGATGAGAAAACACGGTTTCTTTGAAGGGCTTAAACTGAATATCAAGTTTACCGTAGTCATCCTGATCACCATTGCCATCACAATGGCGGTGCTTGCTTCCGTGCTCTTTTATCAGCAGGAGCAGGGCGTTATCAGCGAATCCATGTCCTACATGGAACACAAGACCGAGCGTAACGAAAGCCAGATCGATACCTGTATCGACTCGATAAATATGTCTACTCAGTTCTTTTTGGCAGATGAGGAGATGTTAAAGGTGCTTAACGCCGCTGCGGAAGGAAAGAGCCTTGATCTTCAGCAGATCGTGTACTTTAAAGAAACTGACGTCAAAAACCTCGAGCGACTGGTAAGTAACAACCCCCTTCTTTACGGAGTGAGGATCTATGCCGCAGAGGACAGCGTATCCGAGGTCATGCCGGTCCTTTACAAAAAAAGCCGTATGAACAACCTTGAGTGGGCTTCGGAAGGAAGGACAGGTTGGGTTTTTGGCTACACCGACACTGCTTTTTCCGCTCTCATAACAAGCCACAAGGAAGAGCTTGCGGGACTCATCACTCCCATATCAGATTATAAGAACGGTGTCATCGGAACCGTCGAGGCCGCTGTTTCCATGGAAACCATGTTTCCGGCGGTCTTTGAAGACAAGGCTGCGGAGTTTGGCTTTTTTGTAACCGATGAAGGCAAGGTGTATGTGGACGAAACAAGGGATGAAGGCACAAAGGCCTTGATGGAAGTAGTGGCACAGGCTCCTTCTTTTTCCGGTAAAGAGACAAAGGTCGACTACATAAAGCTTCAGGGAAGAAAGCTTGTAGTATCGGCGTTTTACAGTAAAAAGCTCTCGGGTACCCTCATCTGCGTTATGGATATCACGGAAAATGTTAAGAAGGTGTATGACACCCGTAACATTTTTGTGGCTGTGATGATCGTGGTGCTCATTCTCCTTGCTTTTGTGATAGATTTTATAGTAAAAAGGATGCTCAGACAGTTCTATGTGATCCTTGACAGCATGGAGCGGGTGAGGCAGGGTAACTTAAGCGTACGTATCTCGGAAGTAAGCTCCGATGAGATGGGTGTTCTCGGAAACGCCTTAAATGACATGCTTGACAAGATCGAAAACCTGATGCATGAAAACATCAACAGAGAGGTCTTAGCAAAAAACTCCGAGATCAGAGCCCTTCAGAACCAGATAAATGCGCATTTTATCTACAATGTCCTTGAATCCATCAAGATGATGGCGGAGATCGAGGAAAAGTACGATATTTCCGATGCCATCACTTCCCTTGGCAAGCTCTTAAGATACAGTATGCGCTGGGTTTCCGGTAACGTTTCTGTAGGTGAAGAGCTTGATTACATTCAGGATTACATGGCGCTAATTAACTTAAGGTATGATTATCCCATACACCTTGGAGTCAAGCTGGAGCCTGAGCTTCTGAGCCTCCAGATCCCCAAGATGTCACTTCAGCCTCTGGTAGAAAACGCGATACTTCACGGTATCGAGCCGTTAGGCATCGAAAGTACGCTGTATATAAAGGGACACATAGAAGACGGAGACTGTGTCATTGAAGTATCCGACAGTGGACGCGGCATGTCCGAAGAAGAAGTTGCGTTACTCAGAAAGCGCATAGAGAGCGAGTTAGAGGTTAACGGCGGCAAAGGAAACGGCATCGGACTTAAGAACGTTCACGACAGGATCGTAATGGCCTTCGGAAAAGGTTACGGTCTTTCCATGTATTCAAAGCAGGGGCTTTACACCAAGGCGGTAGTGAGGATCCCCGCAAAGCGGATGGAAAGGCAGGATACCATCAAAGGCGGAGGGACAAAGTGAAAAGTATACTTGTGGTAGAAGATGAAAAAATGATCCGCAGGGGCATCTGCACAATGGTACAAAGAAGCGGCGTACCTGTGGAGATGATCATGGAGTGCCAAAACGGGGAGCTTGCCTGGGAGATACTAAGGTCCAAAGAAGTGGATGTGATGTTCACGGATATCCGCATGCCCAAGATGGACGGTATCGAACTTGTGCATCTTGCAAACACCCTCGAGAAGCCTCCCCTTATCGTAGCCATCAGCGGTTATGATGATTTTTCCTATGCGGTTGAAATGCTTCGAAACGGGGTGCGAGAGTATATCCTTAAGCCCGTGGAGCGTGAAAAGATCGCGGAAGTCCTTAATAAGCTCAATGAAGAGATAGAAGGGCGCAATCTAAAGGACCAAAAGGACAAGGATTTTGGGCTAAAAGAAGTAAGGCAGCTTTTGGAGCGTCCCACTCTCCCCGAGGGCCGCGAAGAGGAACTTGCGGAAAGATACGGAAATATCTTTCTTGATGGGGAGTACCGCGTATATGTCGCTCCGAAGGGAAGCTTTAAGGACGAGCAGGAAGGGCTCGTTTTTTCGGATGTTTATGCTTCCGATGCCCTGGTAATAGAAGAAAATGCCGACTTTGACAAGGACAGGCTCATGGATCTTTGCGCCGGTTCTTCCGACCTTCACAAAGGGCTTGAGGAGCTCCGGGCGGCCTATCAGGAGGCGCTTTTACGAAGAAAGCGTGCATTTGTAACGGGACAGCCCGTTGAGTCTGATGAAGGATTCAAGGAGCCCCCGGAGCTTTTGCACACACAGGCCCTCCGGCTGGTAGAGGAAGCCGCATTAATGCAGCGCCTTCAGCTTATCGGCACCAAGCGCGAGGATGAGCTTGATGAGCAGTGGGGAAAGCTCTTTACGGAGGCTAAGCGCGGGAATCTTTACTATGATGAGTTTGACGCGGCCATAAGTGACTTTACGGAAAATGTAAAGAAGATCTACAAAAACAGCATCAATGAAGAGGCAGAGACCGGGCTTTTGAGGCTTAAGGATGTGCTTTCTTTTACCTGTATAGATGAATACCGTGAGGCTTTGATGGAGTGGATCATGAAGCTTCGTGAGTCGATCTGCGAAAGCGACGATACCGAGGCCAAGATGAAGCTTAAGGCAGCGGTTGAGTATGTAAAAGAAAACTATATGAAGGATCTGAACATGGCAGTAGTGTCAAATTATATCTCCATGAACTATTCCATGCTCTCATATCTTTTCAAACAGTATACGGGTACCAATTTCGTTAACTACTTAAAGGGGATCAGGATCAGCGAAGCAAAGAAGCTTTTAAGCGAGACAGATCTGAAGATAATCGAAGTAAGCCGTGCCGTGGGATACGACAACGAAAAGCATTTTATGAAGACATTCAAGGCTGAATGCGGGGTTTCTCCCGGAGAATACCGCAAGAACATGCAGAGGCAGTAGGGGCGTCCTTACCGCCTCTTT
>JAEEGL013657263.1_pt1 | contig 17692 bp, 16 predicted proteins | sample 9134231 | NCBI WGS metagenome assembly JAEEGL01 (sample SAMN16246548, study PRJNA631951) | gut metagenome | biome: gut microbiome; feature: rumen; material: fiber-attached | host: Bos | place: Iran: Karaj | collected 2018-10 | reverse complement strand
CATCAGTATATTGAACCATTTATTAAAACCTTTCACTATTATATTCAACACCAAAAATAAAATTCCTTCATATATTTTAGTAAATAATACCGAATAATTTTTAAGCATAGAAAAAAGGAGCTTTCAGCTCCTTATTTTTTTATGTTATTAAATATTGATTAATTTAAAGGTATAAATTTTTTAACAATATTGTTAGTAGCGTCGTCTAATCCAACTACATTCTTTACGTCGCCTTCTGTTACTTCATGAACCTCGTAAGATTCATTAATCTTATTGTTAACTAATTCTTCGATATTTTCAGTTGTTGAATCTTGTGCTAATACAAGTTCACTAACTAATATTTGTTTTGCATTTAACAACATTTTCTTTTCTGTTGTAGATAAACTTTTTTCTTTTTGTTTAAAGCTCAAGTTTCTAACTATGTCCGCAATTTCAAAGATATCGCCAGATTTCATTTTCTCAACGTTATCTCTATATCTCTTATTCCATTTCATTGACATTTCAGTACTATCTTGCTCTAAAACACCTATTACTTTTCCAGCTGTTTCTTTATCTATGATGTTCCTTACACCAATTTCTTCTGCTTTTGCAGTAGGTACCATTACCTTAACTTCACCAGGCATCTTAATAATATAGTAAGTTTGCTTTTCATCTAAGATTGACTTTTCTTCTATATTTTCAATAACGCCAGCACCATGCATTGGGTATACTATTTTGTCTCCTACTTTAAACATTTTGGTTTCTCCTTCCAAGTAATTGTAAAACTATTACATTACAATTATACTACAAAAATGATAAAAAGTCAAAAGTAATTTAACCAAAATGTAAAGAAATTTTAAAACAACTATTTTTATTTATTATCTGTTGATCCGAAGCCGCCTTTTCTTTCGCCTGTAGCATTATCGTTGTCAACTACTAAGTATTTTGTAAAGATTGCTTGCCCAATAACATCACCTTTTTTTATCTCAATATCGTGATCTGAACAGTTAAAATATGCAAAGAATAAATGACCATCATTGTCTGGATTTCCATAGTAATCTGAATCGATTAATCCAACACTATTTGCCATTAAAAATCCTTTTTTAGGTCCGCTACTTCTATTTAATAGTAAGAAGCATTCATCTGGTTGACAATATGCTTTTAAACCTGTTGGAATTAATGTTGGTTTCATTCCAGGTTCAAATTTTGGCATTACAATGTCTTCTGCTGCTTCAATATCATATCCAGCTGAATGTGCAGTTTTTCTTACTGGAAGATTTATTCCTTTATCTTCATATCCTTTTACAACTTCAAAGCCTCTTAATTTTTCCATTTTTCTACCTCCGATTGTTAAAATCTATTTGTATTATATATTGACATTTTTTTAATTGCAATAAAAAAAGAGAATTCTTTTAAAAGAATTCTCTTTACTATATTAGTCCTCTGTATAAGGAATAATAGCTATGTGTCTAGCTCTTTTTACAGCTAGTGTAATTTCTCTTTGATGTTTAGCACAAGCTCCAGTAACTCTTCTAGGTAATATTTTACCTCTTTCGTTAATGAACTTTCTCATTTGCTCAGCATCTTTATAGTCAAGAACTAAAGTTTTGTCACCGCATAGTGGGCAAACTTTCTTTCTCATTTTTCTAAATTTTGGATTGAAATCATCATCTTGATTATTTCTTCTCTTATTATTTTTCTTATCAGCCACTTTAATTTTCCTCCATTCTTTAATATTTACTAGAATGGTAAATCATCGTCTGAATTTGAAATTTGGAATTCATCATTATTAGGCATTGAATCTCCAAATGTACTCTCAAACGCTGACATATCTCCATTACCATCTTTTTTGCTATCAGCAAAATATACTTCCTCTGCTACAACTTCTGTAACATAGTGTTTTTGTCCTTGTTCGTCATCCCAGGTTCTTGTTTGTAATCTTCCGATTACAGCTACTTGTTGACCTTTTTTGAAATACTTGCTACAAAACTCTCCTGTTTTGTTCCAAGCAACTATGTTAATAAAATCAGCTGATCTTTCTTCGCCTTGTCTTGCAAATCTTCTGTTTACAGCTAAACTAAATGAAGCAACTAATGTATTATTAGTTTGAGTATATCTTACTTCAGGATCTCTAGTTAATCTTCCCATTAAAATTACTTTATTCATAATTTTTTCCTCCGGAATTATTCTTCGTCTTTTCTTACAACGATAAATTTGATTACATCATCAGTAATTCTGAAAACTCTCTCTAGCTCTTTGATTAAGCCTGGATTAGCTTCGAAATTAATTAAAACGTAAATTCCTTCTTCGTTTTTCTTTACTTCATAAGCTAATTTTTTCTTTCCCTTTACTTCTGAAGATTCAACTTTTCCGTCACTATTAATAATGTCTGAGAATTTGTCAACGATGTCTTTTACTCCTGCCTCTTCAACATTTGGATTAATAATGAACAATGTCTCGTACTTATTCATTACTTCTTCACCTCCTTTTGGATATAAAACCCACACTCTACGGTGTGAGTAAGGAAGAATGCTTTAATTTGCATTCATTACTCGAATATTTTAACACACTTTTTAGATTTTTACAAGCAAAATTATGATTAAAATGAAAAAAACTGCTTCCAAAAAGCAGTTTTTTCATTATTAATTAAAAAATCCCTCTAATGATCTATAATTTATCGGTAAAGAGTGATAAATTAGTCCATCATTTTCTATACCTTTTAAATAGTAAATCATATTTGTTCTTGCATTTATTATATATCGATCTTCTAAATCATCTTCATCTGTACCATATGTAAGTGAGATGTTATCAAGTTGAGATAGATCTATATAGTAATAATAATTGCCATCGTTTGGATTAATAACAGGTTGTCCACCAGAATAAATTCCAGATGGTATTGACATTATTGGATTCTCTCCCCCTTTTACAGGAACAGTGCCATAATTCAAATAGAATAATGCAACTGTATCTTCCAATGTTTTTATGTCAGTGTACATGTTATTCAAATCTTTTAACTTTATACTAGTATTAGCACTAAATGTAATTGTACCAAGTAATATGAATGCAATTATCATTGTTATTGCAAGTGCTATTATAGTAACACCTTTTTCGTTTTTAATCATTTACTTTTCCTCTTTTAATTATCTGGAATATAATCTTCTGCCGCAATTCCATCTGTTTTTAATCTTAAGTATCCTAGCTCTTCCCAAATGTTAAATGCTAGATTTAGTCTAAATAATACCGTAGGTTTTGCGCCAGCTCTGTTCTTATCAACAACGCAAGCATAAAATCTAACATCAGTATCTTTAGGAACCGATATTTCGGTACATTTATCAAACGTATCTGTATCCGAGTATTCATAATTATGTATAGTTTGCCTTGTTATCTGTTTTAATAGCATTAAGGTATCTAATACCTCTTTAACAGTTGTACTTGCAGACATATCATTAACAGTTAAGTTTACTGGTAATGTACTGCTTTCCAAAAGCTGCATTGATGAAGCAATAAACATATTATACTTTTGAGCTATGTTTGATAAAAGTGTTGCAGTCTTTTTAACCTCATCACTGTTACCAATGAATTTTGCTTCAGCTTTTAATGTATCATAGAATACATATTCAATACTATATTTATAATAGTAGTTCATGATGATTTTTCTTAAGTCATCATTACTATGTTCTGTAATATGAATAAAATGTATACAGTTATCAATTTGCTCATTTAACCAGTTAGTAACAGCTATTGTTTGATTGAATTCTTTAGATTCTTTATGAAGTCTAGTAATGAAATCATCTAATGATTCATCTTTCTTTCTTAATACAAATCCTCTTTCATCAATCTTTGTTTTCTTTGGATCATCTGGTTTATATAAGAACTCTAATAGTTCATTTTCTCTTTTTGATATAAATTGTTTATGTAAGTTTTGAATACCAACGTTATTAATAACTGTTGTTATCATACAGAATTTAATTTTCTCTTCACTCATCTCGTTTGAAATGATTAATACTTTCTTTCCATGAACAAGAGCAAGATGTGCAGCAAGGAAAGTTGTAAATCTTGATTTACCTGAGTTAGATGGCATCGCATAGCAAATTGTTTCTCCAAGTCTAAATCCTTTAAACACTTTGTTTAAGATAGGAAATGGAATTGAGATACCTGTTGCTAAAGATGTATCACCAGCTAGTAAGAATTCTGTACTGTTTGCATTTAATACAACTTGGCTTAATCTGTTTGTTACACCGATTTGCTCAATAGCACTTTCAACTTCTTCTACAGTCATTTCATCATATAATTTATAGTTTCTAATTTCTAGAATCTTATCTTGAATCTGACTTGTAGGAGCAACAATATAGAATTTCTTTAAAATAAATAGTTTCTTAAGCTCAATGTAAATCTTTTCTATATCAAAATTATCTTGTTTTGCAAATCTTTTTAATTTTTGTGTTAAGTCATATGATTCTGGTGTTTCAATTGGAAGGTTATATCCTTCTTTTGCTTTTGCTGATGCATAAGCTTCACCTTCACGATATATAATAGTTTTATATAAGTTTAATAATCTCTTATCACTAAAGTGACAATCTGGAAACAAGAAAAAGAATCTTGAGATTGATTTTGGATTTAAGAATAACAAACCAATATATAAACACTCTAATCTTAAATCTGTTAATTCATCAGGATATTGTGTTTCTTTATTTGACTCTTCTTCATCCTCTTCTTCTGGCTCTGGTTGTTTAGGCTTTTCTATTACATTGCCATCTCTATCAACTTCGATTTCTTCCTCTTCTTCGTCTTCATCTTCTGCTTCTTCATCATCTTCTGCTAAAACGTCATCTTCTGTAAGTTCTGAGGCAATGTTGTTAACAGCTGTATCGTCAGCATTTTTATCTCCAGTCATTTTGTTATATTCGTCTTCATCAACTTCGATTACTTCGTATTCATCTTCATCGTAATCCATGTCATCATCATATTCGACATATACTTCATCATCTGGAGCCGTCTCTTCTACTACTGTTTCTTCTTTAGGAGCCTTTGTTAAGTCAACCTTTTCAGTATTTTCAACATTAACAACTTTCTCTTCTTCTTTTAATTCTTCGCCTTCATCTTTTCTTTTGTTTTCCAATGTATATTCCTCCTAAGAAATATATTTTTTCTCTACAATATAATATAAATAACTAAAAAAAATGTCAATATAAGTGACTAAATTGAAACCATTGTATTCTTATTTTTACATAAAAAAAGACCCAACTTTTAGTTAGATCTTTTTTTGTGTAAATTGTATATATTCTTATTTTTTCTTATTTCTTAAGAATGTTGGGATGTCTATATCATTTGGAGTGTTATCTGATGATGTAGGGATTGAAGAAACAATTGAATTTCTTCCGCTTCTGTTTTTCCATGTATCTTCAATAATTGCTGAATATGGAGAAGCAACTCCTCTTCTAATCTCTTCTTCTTTCTCGAATCCTGTTGCTATAACAGTGATTTTGATTTCATCTCCTAATGTATCATCAATAGTTGTACCAAAGATAATGTTTGCTTCTGGATCTGCATTTCTTTGAACAAGCTCTGCAGCTGTGTTAGCTTCATGTAATCCCATATCGCTAGCACCAGAAATGTTAATGATAATTCCTTTTGCTCCTTCAATAGATGTTTCAAGTAATGGACTTTGAATAGCTTGTTTAGCAGCATCTTCTGCTCTGTTCTCGCCACTTGCGATACCAATACCCATGTGAGCCATACCTTGATTTAACATTATTGTTCTAACATCAGCAAAGTCTAGGTTAATAACACCAGGTACACTGATTAAATCTGATATACCTTGAACACCTTGTCTTAAAATGTCATCAGCCATTTTGAAAGCTTCAATCATTGTTGTTTTTCTATCAATTACTTGAAGTAATTTATCGTTTGGTATAACAACTAGTGTATCAACTTTTCCTTTTAAAGCTTGAATACCACGTTCAGCTTGTGCTAATCTTTTCTTTCCTTCAAAAGTAAATGGTTTTGTTACAACACCAATTGTTAATATTCCTAATTCTTTAGCCATTTGAGCTACAAGTGGTGCAGCACCTGTACCTGTTCCACCGCCCATACCGGCTGTAACAAATACCATATCTGCTCCTTTAAGAATATCTGTTATATCTGCTTTGCTTTCTTCAGCAGCTTGTGCTCCAATATCTGGGTTAGCACCTGCTCCTAAGCCTCTTGTTATCTTTTCTCCAATTTGAATTTTGGTTTGTGCACTCGAATTATTTAGTGCTTGTCTGTCTGTATTTACAGCTATAAACTCAACGTTTTTGATTCCTTCTTCAATCATTCTGTTTACAGCATTGTTTCCAGCACCACCAACACCAATAACTTTAATAGTAGCTGTTCCATCCATCATGTAGTTTAAATCATTATCATCCATTAACATTTAGGTACATCCTCCTCTTAATCTTTACTTTATAAACTTTTATCTTTAAAATTAAAACCTATTTTATGAATAGAAAAAGTCTCTTACTTTTCCTAAAAATGTTTTGATTCCATTTCTTTCTGTTTTCACATTAATACTGCTAGATACTGTTTTTGCATATGGTCTTGCTGCTATATATCTTACTAATGCAAAGCTTACTCTATGTGTAGACTTAACACTATTTAATAATCTTCCTGTAGCTATTTTAACTGGAATATTTAAAACAATCTTTCCAGCCATATCGCTCTTAGTGATGTTTGTTATTCCTTCACCTGTTAGGATAACATTATTAATCGTGTTTTTGTTTATACCATGAGATACTATATCTTTGTTAACTAGTGAGAATATTTCCTCAATTCTAGCCTCTATAATCTCAATTAAATCAGAACTTCTAATTGTTTGATTTTTCTCGATTTTTGATGTATTTAGAACTATATTATTGTCATTATCAATAAAAGACTTAAGCGCTAAGCCATATTGTCTCTTAAGCTTTTCAGCTTCTTCTCTAGATATATTTAAACAATATTCGATATCATTTGTTATATTGTCTCCGCCTAATGGTATTGAGTTTGTATAAATAAATGATGATCCACTAAATATACCTATATCTGTGCTTCCAGCACCAATATCTAATATCATGACATTATCATTAAGTTCATTTGTATCTAATACTAAATTTCTTTCAGCTAAAACTGTTGGTATTATACCATCTATCTCAAGTCCTGCTTTTCTAAATACAGATGTTAGTTTTCTTACGTAATCTTTTTCAGCTAAAATAATTTGAGCTGTTAAAGTAAAACTACCACTAAATCTGCCAACAGGGTCATCAACCGCTTTGCCGTCTTCTAATATGAACTTATCTGGTACTATGTCAATAATGACTTTATCTTCTGGAATCTCTATTTCTCTGGCTTGGATAATTGCTGCTGCAACATCCTTTACAGTGATTCCAGAGAACTTATCTTTTGCTTCTTTAACGATACTGTTTTGCACTATTGTAATGTAGTTTCCAGGTATTGTTGTATAAGCAGAATTTACTCTTAAATTAGAGATTTCTTCAACTTCCTTAATTGTTCTAGCTATTGAAGCACTCAACTCTTCTTCACTAACAATTTGACCTTTCTTAATAGCAGCACATTTAGAACTTGTACTGCATAGAATTTCAATTTGATTGAAATTGTTTACTTCACCAACAAAAGTGCTAACCTTAGAGGTTCCAATATCGATACCAACGATTATATCCCCTATTGCCAAAGCTAACTCCTCCATTAATTTTTTCAATTTCTACGTACTGTATGTGATTAGAATATTACATTTTTATCAAAAAGTCAAGAATAAAGTCATATTTTTGTAATAAAAATGTAACCGTTTTGTAAATCTTTTTTCGTACCTTATAAATATACAACATTTGCTTTAGATTTTCAAGTCATTTTAGAAAAACTTGAGCAAAATAAAAAGTTATTCAATGCCTTTTTGAATAACTTTTTATCATTTGTAAATCGCGCTTAAATTCTATTTTTTCTCATCTGCTGGATGTGTTTTTATACCTTCTATTTTATTTACCCATTTTTCAACGTAGTATCTTCTGATAATAGCTAGGTTTGTGAACATTCTTCCAACAAATACTACAATTGCTGCTAAGTAAATATCTACATTTAATCTTTCTCCTAGGTATGTAAGAAGTATTGCTAGAATAGAATTTCCAAAAAACCCTGATAAGAATATCTTTAGGTCAAAGTTTCCTTTAACTACTGAAGCAATTCCTCCAAATACTGTATCTAATGCAGCAACAATTGCTATTGATAGATATGTTGAATACATATATGAGATAACAGGTGCGTTAACGCCTATAATAGCACCTAGAACGCATCCTATAATAATTGCAATATAAATCATGATTACTCTTCTCCTTTACTTTCATTTATTTTAGCATACTCAAATTGTAATTGTTTTCCGTTTTCCATATTGTATGCTGGAACATTAACGTTATCTAACACTTTATACTCTATTGTCTTTCCAGCAGCTTTTGTTTTATCAATATAACCACCTTTAATAGTAATAGCACTTTCTAAATATGTTTTATTTCCGATTGCTGTTACTACAAACGGTTCTGATACTCTTCTTGTATTTATAACTATCAATCTAAACTCAACAAGTGTTATTTCTGATCTACTAACAATTCTTTCACCATTAATAGATATTGCTTCAGCACCTGCTGCTTTTAGCTCATTTACTAATGAAAGTAAGTCTGTATACTCAATTATTCTGTCTTCATTATCTTTTAATGTTATTTCTATACCTTCACCTTTAAGCTTTGTTAGTCCTAAGTAATCTTTTGTTTTTTCAAGTTCTGTTTCTATTAATTTAGAAGCATCTTTATTTGTTGTAAGTTCGTTGCTATATTCTGCTATAGTATTTTGAATATCTTTATATTTTTGTTCAACTTCTTCGAACTTACTTTTTGCTGTTTCAAGTTCTGTTCTTAATTCTGTCTCTCTCATTGTTTCAATTGCTGCAACATCTGTTTCATCAATTGTTTTGAATTGGATAAATATTACCATTGTAAGAATAAGAGCACTGATTCCGATTGAAATTGCCATTACAATTCGGGTCTTAAGATTAGAACTTTTTGTTTTATTTTCTTCCATTCTAATCACCCCTATTCATCTCTGGTTGCATACTCGAACTTGTATACACCTTCATATTTTGGTATTACTATAGTATCTTTTTCAACTTGAGTTGCTTTAACTTGAACTCCAGCATTTTTTAAGATATCTAAATATCCTCCTTTAATAGTTATAGAACCATAAAGAAGTGATGGTGAGCCAATTGCATTAATTACAAATGGAGTTCCCACCTTTTCACCATTTATTTTAATAACATTACCAATACATGTTACTGATGAATTATTTACTATTCTTTGTCCATTTACAGAAATTGCTTCAGCTCCTGCATTTCTAAGAGCATTTATAATCTGCAAAATATCTCCATCATGAACAATTACATCTGTATAGAAAGGATTATTATTTGAAACATCTCCATCTTTTAAAGTAATCGTTACTCCTGGGCCTATTAGTTCTGATCTTCCCAAAAAGTTTTCATAGTTTGTTAATTCTTTAGCTTGATCTTGAGATGCACTATCGTCTTTAGCAGCTTGCTCTCTTAGCTCATCTAGTCTCTTTTCTGCTTTTTCTAAGTTCTCATATGTACTTTTGTATCTTTGTTGATATCTAGATACACTATCTCTTAACTCATTTTCTGTTTGAGTTCTTCCAAATGCACTTGTTGTATTTCTTATTGTCTTAAGTTGGACACATATTCCAATTGTTAGTAAGAAACACATAACGCCAAGTATAATTGCAATATGAGTTTTCTTCATATTTTACTCCTTCCTTTTATGTTGATTCTCTAAAATATGCTCTTTGGGTATTTAAATCTACATTTAAGAATACTTCTCCGTGATGACCTTGTTCTCTTCTTAAAATAACTTGAAGTTCAAGCATTCTCGTATTTAAATCTGAGCAATCTCCTAGATATACTTTTTTACCTTCGCCATCCATAACTAAAGTAAAATTATCGTCATTTGAAACATCTATAGCTGTAATAAAATTAGATACTTCATATCTTTTAGCATATTCATATACATTTAGTATTTTATTTAATTTTTTTAAATCTTCTTCCTCAAGTCTATTTCCAACAGAAACTGTTTCTAATGCAGCATTTAGTCCTAATAATTTTGGAAGTGAAAGTGCATTTTCTTCAACTATTTCTAAAACATATCCTTGTTTACTAATATATGCAACTCTTTCTTCGTTTGCTATTATAAACTCTGGCTGCCTTTCTACAATTTTTAACACTAATGTTGATGGAAGCTTCTTATCAATATTAGCTTCTTCTATATAAGGATTTGCCTCTAGATTATCTATAGTTCTCCATCTACCAATATCAAAGATGTTTTCGCCTTGATTAACTCCCGAGATTTCTACTACTTTCTCAGTAGGTAGAAAACTATTTCCCTCAACTTCAATATTCTTAATAGAAAAAATACCTAATCTAGAAATAAGTATTAATAGTACTACTATTATAATAGTAATAAATAATCTTTTTATTTTACTCTTCTTTTTCTTTTTCTTCTTGTTTTCTTTTATATAATCTTCAATTTCAATCTGTTTATCTTCTTGCTCTTGCTCTTTTTCTTCCTTGTCATCTCCAGCAAAGTTTATTCCAAATCGGATTCTACTATATAAATCCTCTTCAGATTGAAATTTCATTTCTTCTTTTTTCTTTTTATTAGAATTATTAGACTTTTTTTGGTTTTTTCTGTTCTTGTTCGCCGTGTTTATTATTCTCGGTTTTGCAGCCATTTTTTCACCCTCTTTCTAATAATTATAATAAAATTTCGAAAAAATTATATCACATTTATCTCTTCATTACTAGTCTATCAAATTTAGAATTAATATATTTTTCTAATTTGCCCATAAATATATCTGGCTCAATTTCTTTTTTGGCTACTAAATCTAATCCCTTTTCCCAACTAGCAGTTAGTTCTGGGTTTAACATATCTGGAATTGTTTTAAATACTACATCATAAATTGCCTCTCCCTTAGGTGTAGGAGTTACAACTTGAGTCTTTGGATTAATATTAATATACTGAATTCTTTCAAGTTTAGATATTATTCCTGCTCTTGTTGCTGATGTACCAATTCCAGCTCCTTTGATTTGCTCACGAAGTTCTTCATCTTCAATAAGCTTTCCTGCGTTTGCCATTGCAAGAATCATTGTTCCTGAAGTATATCTAGTTGGTGGAGAAGTTTCTGATTCTTTAGTCTCATAGTTTAGTACATCAATATCAGAACCTTTTTTAAGTTTGGATAGAATATCTACATTTGTATCTTCTGTCTCATCTTCTCCCTCTTCTTGCTTTTCTTTCTTGTCCTTTTTTAATACTTCTAAATATCCTTGCTTAATGCAAACTTTACCACTTGCATTAAAGTGTTCTCCTTCGACATCTATTGTAAGAGATACTTTATTAAACTCTGCTGCTGGATAAAAAATTGCAATAAATCTTTTTACTATTAATTTATATATGTTCTTTTTTAAATCACTTAGCTTATCGTAATTTTCTAAACCTTGTCCTGTTGGAATAATTGCATAGTGATCTGTGATTTTTGCGTCATTTACGTATTTTGTTTTAGTAAGATCTGTCTTGTATTTTTCTTCTATCATCTTTTGAATGTATCCATGACATTCTTCATCTTTGAAATTTTTGAAAAGTCCATTTAAATTTTTCCCAATCTCTTTTGCAATTGCAGTAGATAATACTCTCGCATCAGTTCTTGGGTAAGTAACCATCTTCTTTTCATATAAATCCTGAATGATTTCTAATGTCTCAGCAGGTTTTATTTTAAATCTTTTTGTACACTCATTTTGAATCTCATCTAAGTTATATAAAAGTGGTGCATTTTCTTTTTGTTTTGTTTTCTTTATTTCTAATACTTTAGCTTTCTTATCTTTTAAAGATAAAATAAAAGTTTTAGCATCTTCTTCCTTTTTAAAACCTGATTCATTATATAGAAGTGGACTATCTAAATATTTAGATGTGTCTGAGACCTTCCATTCTGCCTTAAAAGACGATTTTTCATCTCCAAAGTCACCTAGTACCTTATAGTATTTTGTCTTGACGAAATTTCGAATCTCGCGCTCTCTAGAAACAACCATTCCAAGTACGCAAGTCATTACTCTTCCGACAGCAATTGATACTTTATCTTCATTTAATTCTTTTGCTATTCTTCTACCAAATATAATAGATAGAAGTCTAGAAAAGTTCATTCCAATTAGGTAGTCTTCCTTTGCTCTTAAGAAAGCACTATCAGATAAGCTGTCATATTCGGATAAATCCTTTGCTTCTTTTATACCTCTTTGAATCTCTTCTTCTGTTTGAGAATCAATCCATACTCTTTTCATCTTAGCTTTAGGATTTGGATTAGCCATCATAAATACTAATCTTTGAATATACTCTCCTTCTCGTCCAGAGTCACCAGCATTATATATTTCTGTTATATCCTCTCTTTGAAGAAGGCCTTTAATTATATTAAATTGTTTTTCAACATTTGGTATTATTTCATATTTATACTCTTTTGGTATAAATGGAAGTGTTTCTAGTGACCACACCTTTAGTTTCTCATCGTACACTTCTGGATAACTCATTGTTACTAAATGTCCGACACACCAAGTAATTATCCAATCACCAGATTCGATGTAACCGTCTTTTCTATTTGTATTAAGTTTAAGTGCTTTGGCAAATTCCATCGCAACAGATGGTTTCTCCGTTATTATGAGCTTCATTTACTGCTTCCTTTTCTCGTATTTTTGCAAGTTAAATTATATAATAATAAATCTCATTTTTCAACAAAAAAAGAGATGATTAAAAATTAATCATCTCTTCAAAAATGTATCTTATATTTTATTACATTTCTTTATTTATCTTTTCAAATTTAATATAGAAAACAAGTGATATAGCAAGAGCTACGATAATTACATACATAATTGTATCTTCAACTCCTGTATAAGGAATATCTTCTTCTACAGTAGCATTTGATGTATTAACATATGTTGAATTCTTTGGTGTAGCAGTATTGTTTGTTGGTACTACACTATTTACAACTGCGTTATTAACTGTAGTATTATTTGCAGCTTTGTTTGTTGGATTTATAACAATTGGGGCTGCATTTGAAGTATTTCTTGTTGAATTAGTTGGTGTAGAAGGTGCTGTTCCTACAGTAATTGTTGTAGAAATATCTGTTGCTCTTATAACATCTTCACTGTTTGAAGCATCGATATTTTGATATGAAATAGTACCTGTCTTTCCAGTTACACCACTTAATGTTTTGAATGTTACTTGGAATACATCTTCATCATTCTTTACAAATGAGTTCTTTGTTAATGTAATCTTTCCATTATCTGCATTAAATTGTGGTGACCAGTTCATCATACCTTCGATACTTGATTCACTAATAGTTTCAAATACTTGTTTATCGTATTTTAAATAACCTGTTAATGAGTTAATACCATTAGATCCAACATCTAAATTAGAAACTGAAACCTTAACAGTAAACTCTGTTGCTTCAGCAATTGTATTACTGCTTGGTGTCATTGTCGCTGTAAATCCTAAAGCGCTTACAATATTAGTGCATACTAAAGAAAGCATTACTACTAAAACACTTATTTTCAATATTTTTTCTTTCATGTGTAAAATCTCCTTTAATTCCTATACAATTAGTATACTCGTTTTCTTTACAAAAATCAAGATATTATAACGTTTTTTTTGTTACTTTTTAATAACAAATGTGTTACTTTGAGTTAAAATATACAAGCATTTGAGAGATATCTAATAGCGTAACATCGCCATCATAGTTCATATCAGCACCTTTAACGGCTGGACCGCTTAGTATAAAGCCTTTTGTTTCGTTAAAGTGAAGAATTTGTTTTGATAAGTCAACTAATGTTACTTTTCCGTCTAAATTAATATCTCCTCTTACAACTAGTGTATATTCTTTGCTGTTTGAAAGTACTAGTTTCATTCCTGTTTGAATTATTGTCTTATCATCTGAAACTACTACCCCATCTTTATAAATGCTATAGCTAAAATCTGAATTAATGTTCTTTTTGAAATTAGCAATAGTTGTTTCTTCCATAATTTTGTATATGTCATCTTCTGTTATCTTATAAGTTTTTGATGTAAAAGTTGGATCAGTTGGTTCTTCTGGTTCATCTTTAATGATTGTGACATATGCTATTGCAGTTTTTTCTGGATTGTATTTTGATTCTGCCTTAACTTTAATTACTGCAGCTTTCTCATCTTGACCTATAGTTAATAATCCACTTTCATTAATTTTTGTATTAGTACTTGTATTATCAATTGTAGAGAAGTTAACTCCTGCATCTGAACTTTCAAGATTCTTTCCTTGAACTTTTGCTGTAAATTGTTTTGATTCTCCAGGTTTTAATGAAGTACTTAATGGATTAATAGTTATTCCAGTAACTTCTTTTACAACTGGTTCTTCTGGATGTATTATTTCAACAGTAGCACCATTTTTAACTTCTGGCATATTCTTTAAGTAAACTTCAACATATAGGCGATCTGCCTTTTCATCAACTCCTATTCTTAGAATACCAAAAGAATCGATTCTTGTATAATCGCTTGTATTATTAGTTACATTAAATACTAGTTCTTTATCCTCTTCTGTTAAATTTTCTCCTTCTACCGTCATAGAAAAATGAAATGATGCTCCAGGTTTAAGTTTACAATAAATTGGATCTATAATAAATGCTGTTATTTTTTTCTCTATGGAGTCAGGCTTTATTGTAACTAAAGCTATTGCAGTTTTTGAAGGATCAAAAATTGATTCAGCCACTACTTTAATTGTTCCAGCCGTTTCATCTCTACCTATAGTTAATACTCCATTTTGATCTATATTAGTTGCTAGGCTATTTTTCCATTCTACATGGAACTTTACTCCTGTATCTTGTGGAGTCAAATTAGTTCCATAAACATTAGCACTAAAGGTTTTGTTATCTCCTGGTTTTAACTCTACTTTTGATGGTGAAATAACGACAGATGTTACTTCTTTTGTTGGTTCTGGATCAGTTCCACCCTCAAATGTTGTAAATGCTTTTATACAAACGTCAGTCTTTGTCATGTCCATTCCAGTAACATTTGTTTCTGAGAAATAGTTCCATTCGTATCCATCTTCTGAATAAGCACTAGGGCCATCTGAAGTTGCAAAAGCAAATACTGTATTTTTAACTGGTGTTTCTACTGGGAAATAAAATCTTGCATCACTTCCAGACTCTGTTTGTTTAACAACTATAGAGTATTGATCATTTCTAAGTGATGTTCTAGTAACAGGAATTCTATGATATCCTGGTTCTAATTCTGTAGAAGTTCCACCAATCTTTGTTAATTTTGAAAGATTTAAGCTATCTCCATTTGGATTAATGAATATTTCAACTTTTGCATAATCTGCAAGTGATATACCAACACTATCTAAATATTCAACTTTTGATGTGTTTCTTGAAAATGTATGACCATAATATCCACTTTCAAATTCGTCTGTTCCTATTGCAAAAATCCCACCATAAAAGTCTGATTGATAAATGTTATTATAATCTTTTGTATGTGTACCTGTTACACAATAGCATTCTGATTCTATAAATGAATCTTCATAAGAAATATACATATATCCATTATCAAATGATTCTTCACCATATGAATTTAGAACAATATATGCACCATCTGTTGATGGTCTATGTCCTTCTACGAAATTATTTCTAGAATAATTATCATCCCAACCAACTATTGTTACTGCATGATCTCTTGTAACTGAATCGCTATTACAGTTATAGTTTGTCGCATCAAAAACTGATGCTGTTGGATTTGATTGATCTATATTGTAATAAATTGATTTATTACCTGCTGTAAATGAGAAAAGAGCACCATCATTAATAATATGTTTTTTAAATGTGTTTCTTATTGCTTGAACTTCGGCATCTGAATAAATCTTTCCGTTTGCATCAGAGTAAGTAACTGAAGTTGTGTTACCAGCTGTATCATTTTTATATTTTTTTATAATATTTGGAAGCGTAACATAATCTGTTACAATTGTATCAACCGGCTTGTTAAGTTCTGAAAGGCGAATTTTATTTTGATTATCTTCAAATGGCATTTCAGATTCTACTACAGCACCTGTACCATTTGTTAAATAACCTAATGCAACAAGTGGAAGACCTCCTCCTATTTCTCTATCAAATGCAATTGGGTTGATTCCATCTAAGAATGTTTTTGAAGTTGCATAATCTATATGTCTTTCTGAGAAATTTAATAGATTTTTTGATCCTGTTCTTTTAGCAATATTAGTTTCCATTGACTTAATTGTAGAAAATGCCCAACATTCTGAAGTTGAACCTTGATTTTCTACTCTTAAATTTAAGTGATCTGCCATATTATATCTAGAATCACTTATAGTTGCTCCAACAGGAGTAAAATCAATTACTCTTCCTTTCTTAAACAATCCTGAAACCAAATTTGATTTTGTTTCAATCTCAATTTCAGGTTCTTGTTCTTCCTCTTTAATTGGAACATTATAAGTTCTTGGCATAGAAAATTCATTGCCACCATTTTCTTCCCAATTAATAAAATCTTCTGTAACATCCGCTTTAAGCTCGAAAGCAAAAACTGGAGTCGCAAAAATGATTACGGTCAAGAAGACTATAAGCACTGATTTCATCATGCTTTTTCCGATTTTCTTAAACATATTTGTACTCTCTTTCATCTTATTTTTTTACCTTTATATTCATCATAAATTATAGGTCAAATAGATTATAAATTCAATACTTCAAAATTCCAAAACCATATCTATAATGCCTTTTTTAACAAATATTACTTTAATTTTTGTTGAATTGGTGGGATTTTTATTTTTAAAACCCTCGAATATTAAGTTTTCATTACATTTTCGTGTAATATAAATGTAATTGTAACTTAATGGTATTGATATTTAAATTATCTTTATTAGAGGTATAATTATTATATACGAAAGAATATAAGGAGATATTAATGAGTATCAGGTCTACTTTGAAAAAAGAAGGCATTAGTGTCATCGGTCAACTGAATACTTTTGAAGTTAACAAAATAGCTTCAAACATATCTGAAAAGATCTGCAAAGCTTTTCCAGAACATAACATTAATCAAAGCGATTTATTCATTTCAATATCTCGCTTAAATATGTATGTAGCAGATATGACTAAAGATAGAGCCCTTGCTAAATATTTCTTTAAGAATAATTCTATCTATTTTAACAAATCAATAGATTTCAATAATTTAGGTACACTTGCAATTCACGAGTGTATCCATTTTATGCAAGAATTAAGAAATAAAAATGGCAAACTTATTAGATTTGGTCTATATGATATGGAAGGAAAGAATCATGGTATGGCAATTAACGAAGCTTCTGTACAATTAATGGCTTCGATTGCAAATGGTGAATCTGTAGATACTGTTAAGTACTACAATTTAGAGCTAACAACAGAAAGCCCTGATTACTATCCAATAGAAACTGCTTTATTAAGACAGCTAATCTATTTTACAGGTAGTTATCCCCTATTCCATAGTACTTTATATAGCAATGATGTATTTAAAAATACTATTATAGAAAAATCAAATGCTAAAACATTTAATAAAATCGAATCAAATATGGATCTTAT
>JAEEGL012346812.1_pt1 | contig 17693 bp, 14 predicted proteins | sample 9134231 | NCBI WGS metagenome assembly JAEEGL01 (sample SAMN16246548, study PRJNA631951) | gut metagenome | biome: gut microbiome; feature: rumen; material: fiber-attached | host: Bos | place: Iran: Karaj | collected 2018-10 | reverse complement strand
GCCCAAAAGATGATTAACGAGTTTAAGCCCGACTGTATTATCAGCAGTGGCTGTGCCGGTGGCAATGGTGATGACATCAACATCCAGGACATCGTGGTCAGTGCAGAACTGTGCTACCACGACGTCTATTGTGGTCGTGCCATTGATGACAGCACCGTCTATGGACAGGTGCAGGGACTGCCCGCCCGCTATCAAGCTGATCCCATGCTGCTGCAGAAGGCACAGCAATTATCAATTATTAATTGTCAATTGTCAATTCATACAGGCCTTATCGTTACTGGCGACTGGTTTGTCGATTCGAAGGATAAGATGCGTGAGATTATCGGCCACTTCCCAGAGGCCAAGGCCGTGGATATGGAATCGTGCGCTATTGCCCAGACCTGTTATATCAACAAGGTGCCGTTTATCTCGTTCCGCGTGGTCAGCGACATCCCGCTTCGCGATACCGATGCCTCTCAATATCATAATTTCTGGGAAACCGTGGCAGAGCACTCATTCCAGACCACCAGGACATTTGTAGAACTGCTTAAACAATAGATTATGGAAGTCATACAGAGTTTTACCATCGACCATACCCGATTGAAGCCCGGCATCTATGTTTCACGCGAGGACAAAGGATTTACGACTTATGACCTGCGTATCACAGAGCCCAACAAGGAACCTGCTGTAGCCCCTGCTGCCATGCACAGTCTGGAGCATCTGATGGCCACATGGTTCCGCAATTCTGCTGCCAAAGAGGATGTGGTATATGTCGGTCCGATGGGCTGCCTCACAGGTATGTACATCATCATGACGGGGGCATACACCGTTGAGGACATGCGCCAACTGACCATCGAGTGTCTGCAATGGATCCTCACACAGACCGAGGTACCCGCCACACGACCGGAGGCCTGCGGCAACTATCTGCTTCATGACCTCCCCATGTGTAAGTGGGAAAGTGCCCGCTATCTCGACCGTTTACAGAACGATTTCCATAGCGAGTACACAAAACTCCGAATTACCCTCGAAGATGGTCGGATTTTCGCCGATGCATAGAATCGGAGGTAACCTAGAGGTAACCTTGAGGTAACCTTGAGGTAACCTTGAGGTAACCTTGAGGTAGTATAACAAGTTGCTTTTTACCCTCGCTTAATCGCAGTCTTTTTACGCTGGTCGTGGTCGAGGATAATCTTTCGCATGCGCATTGACTTAGGAGTCACCTCGACGAGTTCGTCTTCCTTGATATATTCCAGACACTCTTCGAGCGACATCACCACCTTCGGAATGATGCGTGCCTTGTCATCGGTACCCGAGGCACGGACGTTGGTGAGCTGTTTGGCCTTGCAGACATTGACAACGAGGTCATTGTCGTGAACGTGCTCACCAACTACCTGACCCATATAGACATCCTCACCTGGGTCGATAAAGAACTTGCCACGGTCCTGCAATTTGTCAATAGCATAGGCGAAGGCATTGCCCGTCTCCAAGGCTATCATCGAACCATTGACGCGACGCTCTATCTCGCCCTTATAAGGCTGATACTCCTTAAAGCGGTGAGCCATGATAGCCTCACCCTGAGAAGCCGTCAACACATTGGTACGCAAACCGATAATGCCACGAGAAGGAATATCGAACTCGATATTCGTACGCTCCCCTTGAGACTCCATAGAAGTCATCTCACCCTTACGGCGGGTCACCATATCAATCATCTTTGAGGCAAACTCCTCAGGGACATTGATGGTTAGTTCCTCAATAGGCTCACACTTGACACCATCAATCTCCTTATAGATAACCTGCGGCTGACCGACCTGCAACTCGTAGCCCTCACGACGCATGGTCTCGATGAGCACGGAGAGATGGAGCACGCCACGGCCAGAGACAATCCATTTATCGGTAGAGTCCTCAAACTGTTCTACATGAAGGGCGAGGTTCTTCTCCAGTTCTTTCTCCAAGCGGTCATTGATGTGGCGAGAGGTAACAAACTTACCCTCCTTGCCGAAGAACGGTGAGTCGTTGATTTGGAAGAGCATCGACATGGTAGGTTCGTCGATGGCGATAGGCGGCAGGGGCTCGGGATTCTCGAGGTCGCAAATCGTATCGCCAATCTCGAATTTCTCCAAACCGATGACAGCACAGATATCGCCACAGTCCACCTGGTCGATACGCTGGTGTCCCATACCATCGAAGGTATGCAGTTCTTTAATCTTGGTCTTCTCCATGCTACCGTCGCGGTGAGCAATCGTCACCTGCTGACCGTCTTTCAACTGGCCACGATGGACACGGCCCACAGCAATGCGGCCAGTATATGAGCTATAGTCGAGCGACGTGATGAGCATCTGAGGCGTACCCTCCAACTGCTTGGGAGCGGGAATTACCTCGATGATCTTATCCAACAGATAGGTGATATCAGTAGTTGGTTTATTATAGTCCTCACCCATCCAGCCGTTTTTGGCTGAACCATAGACGACAGGGAAGTCAAGCTGGTCCTCGGTGGCGTTAAGCGAGAACATGAGATCGAATACCATCTCATAGACCTCCTCGGGGCGGCAGTTAGGCTTGTCGACCTTGTTGACCACCACGATGGGTTTCAAACCAATCTGCAGCGCCTTCTGCAGTACGAAACGTGTCTGAGGCATGGGACCCTCGAAGGCATCGACCAACAGTAAGCAACCGTCGGCCATGTTGAGTACACGCTCTACTTCACCACCGAAGTCGGAGTGTCCCGGAGTGTCAATGATATTGATTTTTGTTCCTTTCCAGTTAATACTGACATTTTTTGAAAGAATCGTGATGCCTCGTTCGCGCTCCAAGTCATTGGCATCCAATACTTGGCTCGACAGGTTCTGTCCCTCACGGAACAGGTTTCCGGCCAGCATCATTTTATCGACCAGCGTCGTCTTGCCGTGGTCAACGTGTGCGATAATCGCAATGTTTCTGATATCCTGCATAAACCTATTTATAATACCTTTGCACGCAATATTTTAATTTTCGCGTGCAAAGGTACTACAAAATCATGAGATAAACGAAAAAAAGGGGAAAATTAATGGTTAATTATTTTGTATTGTCTTCGTTAATTCGTAACTTTGCACCAAAAGAATACAGCTATGCAGGAGAAAGAACAATTTGTACGGTTTGACTGGGCCATGAAGAAGTTGCTCCGCAACAAGGCCAACTACGGTGTACTGGCCGGTTTGATAACGACATTGCTTGGGAAGAAAGTCATTATCAAGAAACTGCTGGAGAGCGAGAGCAATCAAGACACGGAGGATGACAAGCAGAACCGTGTGGACCTGTTGGCCGAGGGCGAAGGCGGCGAACTCTATCTGATTGAGATTCAGAACGAGACCGAGTTTGCTTATTTCCAGCGCATGCTATTCGGTACGTCCAAACTGGTCACCGAATACATCAATCGCGGACAGGGCTATGAAAATATCCGCAAGGTGTATAGTATCAATATCGTGTATTTCAATCTTGGCAACGGCACAGACTTCGTTTACCACGGCAAGACTGAATTCCGCGGCATCCACAATGGTGAACTGCTGTCGCTGTCCCCCTTCCAACAGCAGAAATTCAAGGCAGAGGTGGTCAGCGACCTGTATCCCGAATACTTCATCTTAAAGGTTAACGACTTCAACCGCTGGTCAAAGGTACCTTTGGAGCAGTGGATTTATTCGCTCAATACCGGCGACATTCCCGAAGATGCTGATGCACCTGGTCTGCAAGAGGCTCGTGAGGCCCTTCGGCTGACACGAATGAGCAAAGCAGAACTGGCCTCCTACTACCGCCATCTCGACAATGTTGTAATCTTGAAGGACAACATTACAACGGCCAGAGGCGAAGGACGAGCAGAAGGACGAGCAGAAGGGCGAATGGAAGGGCGAGCAGAAGGACGTGCGGAAGGACGTGCGGAAGGACGTGCGGAAGGACGTGCGGAAGGACGTGCGGAAGGACTTGCGGAAGGACTTGCGGAAGGACGTTCTGAGCGTACACAGGAAATTGCAGCCAATTTAAAGAAACTTGGCATGAGCGTGGATGACATTATGAAGGCTACAGGACTCTCAAGGGAAGTCATCAACAACATTTAAACGAGTTTCCTATAAAGGCAGGCATGACTGCAAAAAAATACCCAATAGGCATTCAGACGTTCTCGGAGATTATTCGGACACTGTATATGTCTTTGAGCTGAAGACCAACGCTACAGCCCAACAGGCCTTGGCACAGATAGACAGCAACGGCTACGCCATTCCATACCAGGCTGAAGGGCGAAGGGTTGTCAAAGTTGGCGTCAGGTTCGACGTCGAGACACGCACACCTGTTGACTGGGCTGTCGCTACCGTATAAGACAGACGGAGGTAACGACACTAAGATAGACCTCACAGGGGAAGAACGCTCCCCCTGTGAGGTTACTGTTATTTATTCTCAAAGATGCTGACAACGATGTCGTAGTACTTGCTGCTGAAATCGACTTCGTCCTGATTCTGATACGAAATGCCGATGGTGCCTTCGCCAGCTTCTATCGTGACGTTGCCACCTTCCACGCTGTTCCATCCCAACGTGTTCTGCGTCACTTTGCCACCCGATTCCGACAGGTACGACTTCTGGTAGGCTGCCACGCGCTTCTTGGCCTGTGCCAGCGTGTAGGGTTTGACCTCCCTGACGGTGATGCCCCTTTCGGCATCCACGAATACCATGCACTTCACGCCGAAAGCCGTGCCGGTGATGTTGGTATTGCCAAACTGGTCCTTTGTCTTCTTGAAGTCCCTGTCCAGCAGTTCCTTCACTACGTCGGCCTCACCCATGATGACGGGAATGCCGTAGAATGCCAGATGGCCGCCATCCATGATGACGGGTCCGTCTAGCTCAATGGTAACAGTTTGTACAGGCTGAGTCACCTTTTTCTTGGCAACCGTTGCCGAACGTTTTGCTACTTTCTTGCGCTGCTGCGCATTCAGCGTCTGCGGAGCACCAACCAGCAGGGCCACAGCTAAAATAAATAAAATCTTTTTCATATCATTAATAATTGAATGCTTACGCTGCACTTGTGGGTACAAAGATAAGCGTTTTTGTCGGAATCCCCAAATTTATTTCCAAGAAAGTGTATGGAATCCCCAAATTTCTCAACTTCTGAACCAATAGTATAAAAACAACAGCAGCTATAACTTCAGGTGAAGCATATAGCTGCTGTTGTCAGAGTATATAGATAAACCTGTTATCTACTAGTTAGTCTTCGTACCAATCGAACTCAGGGGCTTCGGCTCCAGCTGCAGAGTTTACGGGGTCACCGATACCAAGGGGCGAAGCAGCCAACATCTGATGCGTCTGTACTTTAATTACCTCTAATGAGGGAATGATATATGTCTTTTTCATATTTTTTCTATTTTTTTGTTTTGAAAGAAATTATGAGAAATTATGGGAAATTATCTCATTCAATACATTTCTCACTTCCTCCCCCTCTAAGATTAGAGGGGGTAGGGGGCGTTGATATTTTTCTTTTTTACTTCCTCCCCCTCTAAGATTAGAGGGGGCAGGGGGCGTTGATATTTTTCACTTAACCATGACCTTCTTTCCGTTCATGATGTACAGACCCTTCGTAGGATTAGCAACCTTACGGCCTTGCAGGTCAAAGATGTCACCTCTTACATCAGCCATCTTACTTCTTACATCTTGTACGCCCGTGGTTTGCATGTCATCGGCAAAGACGAACATCAGGGCAGGAGCGGAGCTGGGCACGTCGCTGGCAAGAAGGTATGCCTTACCAGCAGGCACTTGACTGTCAGCGTTCACCAAGTGGAATTGACCACCCTGCATAATATATGCCTTATCTGCATCAATGTCGGTAGCTGTCACGGCAGCCTGCAGCAAGTTCGTGCCAGAAATATCCGTACCAGATGCTACGACAGGAATGTCGTATGTCTCTCCAGCAGTACCCTTCAGAATCAAGCCAGTTCCAGCAGCCACAGCTGTTGTCACCTGCTCTAATTCAACTGAAGTGGTAGTAGTGCTCTTAACCTTATATGCTTCCAAGCCAGAAGGCAAATTGGCGCAGTCAAGGGCATAAGCTGAAGCTATAGTTCCATAGGTGCTAGTTGGGATAGCAGCTGTTGTGATGGTGGCATCACCAAGTCTCTGGATATAGACATAATCGACACCAGTATTGCTGCCCCCACCAAAATTAACTAAGATATCTTTTGTTTCTGCAAGAATAAAATCGAATTCCAATGTCTGATTGTTTACTTTTGCAGAAATCATCTTAGAACCAATCGCTGTCTCACCAGCTTTGAAAGTTATTGTAGAATAGTCATTCCCTAAAGTGCCATTACCACAATGTACCATAGCGTAACAATGATATTTGCCTGCTCCAAGACTTGTAATTTTGGAATCATCGCTAAAACGACCCATAGATTGACACGAGGCTATTGCAGAACTTCCAGTAGCGCTCTTTGTCGCTATTTCCTCGCCCTCAGCAAAGAACACCACGTTCTCAATGCCCGTTGCCTCAACACTCTCTTCGACGGTTGCGACTGCATCAAGGGAACGCCATGTCCCCATAGAACTTGGTGTTTGGTAAAGGATGTGATTTGTATTATCCAAGACATATTTTCGTAAAGCAAACCCTATCAGTTTACCTACAGGATAATCATTGGCAATGACATCTGACGAATACACATTTGTACCATTTTTATATTGAACTGTAACATCTGTTGTTGGGTGGGCCGTCTTGGTATAGATAAGTGTTATTGTTGCATCATCAGTAACAGTGAAGGCATCACCTCCAGAAGAATAGGTATAGTCGTAAGCATATTCAGCGTCAGTAACGGAAGCAGGATACTCTGGGGTGTATGTACTTCCCTTATCTGGTGTAGCTTCAGCTAAGCCACCATTGGCTAGTATCAGTGCAGAAATGTCCACTCCATTGTTGTCCTCATAGGCATAAGTGATCGTTTTAGAGGAACTATAATCTCCTGCTATGGTCTTAATGATAAGATCTCCAAATTTTGTCCTTCTATCTTTATGACCAACCGCTTTTGCAGACAGACAGAATGTCGCGACAGGATTAGTATTTGTCATATCTACAACAATAGGACTATTTGCTGCATTACCATTAATCTGTGTAATAGTTGTGATTTTTCTTTTTTCATAGTCTAACGTGACAGTAAACTTTGTACGTTTATTCCATACGGGACCTTTATTACCAGTACTATTTTTATTAAAGTTGGCGGTACTTAAGGTTATACCAAGGTTCGTCTCACTCCCACCGTTCCAATGTCCATATCTCATGTATGCTATGTTATTTCCACTGGCATCTTTAATATAAAAAGCTCCATATGTCCCATTTCCATCTCCAAATCCCATAGCAAAAGAGAAAGTCACAATATCTTTTGTACCAGCCCTTTGTGATTCAGGTATAGTTACTACATGATTGCAATTATCACCAAGAGCAAGTACATGAGAATCGTTTTCTGAAGCATCTGTGTCTGTTATGATTTCTGTAGTGTAGGTTGGGTTAGCACCATCAGCAATTGCCATTGAATTCACTGTGCCAGCAACAGCACCTTCAGAGATAGCATTGCTAAAATCAATATCAGCATTAATAGTTGGACGAACAATCTGTAATTGACTAATGAATAGGTTTGTGCCTGTGTAACCATTTGTGCGAATAAGTGTAATTTTATTGCTGCCCGAAAGAGCTGCCGTCACAGTGTAGTTTTTTTGATCGGGTACCGTTCCCGTAGCACATCCATCAGTAGTATTAAGATTCACCCAATTTTCTGTATCTGATATATTACCTTTGTTAGTAGCATCTTGATCAAACGACATGTATAAAGCCGTCATTTTATCACTTGCGTTTTTGTCTTGGAATCCAGTGACCTTTATAACATCACCCTCTTGTAATGCGCTGTTCAAGGTTATCGTTACACCTCCTGTACTCAAATCGGTGCTCCTTCCTGCAATAGTCATTGCATACAAATCGCCCGCAACCGTTGAGTGATTTACATTCAACGTTCCAGAAGCTGTTCCACCAGTTTCTGTCGCACCACTAGAGCCACCTTCCCATGAATAGATAACATCAGCTAAAACTGAATTTGCCCCTCCTACGCACAGTCCTACTGCGACGAGGAGTGTTTTTAGTAGATTTTTTTCATTGTTTGTAATAGTTTAATATAAAAATATGTGATTAGAATGATTTGTTTCGTAGCGAAAATGCGTCTGTCGCTACAGGCACACTATTTATCGTCGGCAAAATTACAACAAATAGTTGAAACTGCCAAATTTTAGTGCAAGAATTTAATACTTTTTTCCAGACATAGAGAGACTAAACCCATCCGTCATTACCGTTTGCAAAGGTACAAACTATTATCGAAAGGCAGGGAAACAAGGGGTATTTTAAATCAGATAACGGATTCCGAATCGCAGGACCTCGCGTCTAAAACAGGACTTTCCGTACAAAAAGATAGGGAAAACAGCCTATCTTTCTGTAAACAAAGCCTTACAACCAATGATTTCTCAAATTAATCTGCTATCTTCCAGTCATCAATCAACTTGGAAGTTGTCGAGAAGTTGATGCCAATCTTAAACAGCTGGCGTCCGTCATTGGCAAAGGGACGGGCATAGCCCTTGTCCTCAATCTGCTGCAAGGCCTCCTGCGCCGAACGGTCAACCTTCAGTTCCAGGATATAGACATACTGCGGTGTCTGTATTACCACGTCAATACGTCCGTTGGCCGTATGATACTCCACGTTGGTATAGAACCCCAACAGGCGGAAAAACACATAGAGCGTATTCTGGAAATACTTCTCGGCTTTGCCGACTATCTCATAATCACCCGAGGCAAAGAAGCCCTCAAGACGCTGCATGAAGCCTTCGGCATCACCACGCTCAATGTCCCTTGTAAACTGGGCTATGGAGTAGGTCTGCTTTTCCTTTATCTTTGGAGAATAGAATGGCAACAGATACTTGATAAAACCCTCTTCGACTTCGCGGTTGGGAAACCCTAAGACAAAACTGTCAAAACGGCTCTCATAGCTCTTCAGCGTCAGATAGCCACTCTGGTAGAGCAGCGGCAACGGGTTCTCATCCATGATGTCAATGCTGTTGAGCGTATCGGTGGAGAGTTCCTCGGTGGTCATGGCCTCCAACGAATATTGCGTCTTCTTCAACTGATAGACAAGGAACGACGGAGTGCCCGTCTCAAACCAGTAGTCGCGGAACTGACAACTGGATAATGTATTGAGTACGCTGAAGGGATTATACATGCCCAGACTGGGCAAACAGAAATGGTAGCCGTCAAAGTCACGTTTCAGCCTCTCGTAGCACTCGGCTTTGGTTAAACCATTCGCCTCGGCCAGTAGCTGAACGCTGTCGTCAAAGTTCTCTTTCAGTTCATTCTCTGTTATACCACAAACAGTAGCATAGCGAAGGTCGAACGACAAGTCAAGCAGATTGTTCAAATCGCTGAACACGCTGACCTTACCGAACTTTGTCACACCAGTCAGGAAGGCGAATCGGATATAGCGGTCGCACGACTTCAGTGCGCCATAGAAAGCCTTGAGTGTGTTGCGATACGCCGTCTGCAACGGCTCGTTGCCGATAGCCTGTAGCAGCGGCTTGTCGTATTCATCTACCAAGATGACCACGCGTTCGTGGTGATATTCAGACATACGGCGTATCAAGCCCTCAAAACGAGTAGCCAGCGTCTTCTCATATTCATTGCGGCCATACAGTTCCTCGGAATTGGCCAAAAAAAGATTCAACTTAGACTCCAAAGCCTCCTCCGAGTCATATTTCTCCGTATTCAAGTCCAGATGCAGGATGGGGTACTTCCTCCACTCCTGTTCCAACTGGCTCACGGCCAAGCCCTCGAACAGCTCCTTATCCCCCTCGAAATAGGCCTCCAGCGTCGAAAGGAACAATGACTTTCCGAAGCGTCGCGGACGGCTAAGAAAATAATACTTGCCCTCCGACACCATCTTATACATCAGTGCCGTCTTGTCAACGTAGGCGTAGCCGTCGCGTCTCACCTCGCCGAAATTCTGAATGCCTATCGGATATTTCCTTACCGCCATACTTCGCAATTTTCTGCAAAGTTAGCAAATTCTTTTTTATCTGCCAAACAAAATATGAAAAATCAGCGCGGAATCAATTCGACACGGAAAATCAGCGGCCAGGAAGATCTATCCAGCGGTCTGCTGACGAGCACTGAGGCGCTCACCGCCAAACAAGGCTTTCACACCTGCATTCACATGAACTCTAACACGGAGGAACATCACGAAAAAAGTTTTCTGACAGTTTTATATGAAACATAACGTCATAACGTCATTTTTCGGCTAAATAACTGATAAATAATAGGTTATAATATGACGTTATACCATGATGTTATAATGCATAACGTCATTTTACGGGCAAAATAGGCTATATTTTCGCCGTAAACAGGCATATTAGACTGATTATCAAGCTGTTCCTAAAAATTTCTAATTGAGAAACAAAGTGTTTCTGCACTAGAAACAAAGTGTTTCTTGCGGAGAAACAAAGTGTTTCACAATTGATGACTATGTTGAAATACTTTTTTGACGGGGTCAAAAAGCCCCTGATTTTGTCAATTTAGGGTGTGACGTTATGCATGACGTTTGTGACGTTAAACGTCATAGTCTAATACATTGACATTCAATATGTTACAAAGAAAATGACGAGATGACGTTATTTTTCACGATTTTTGTCAGAAAAAAAATTATGGGCCTCACAAAGGAGTCAACAGACCACTAAATTAAAAGTTTTTTCTGTCTTTTTCCGTATTTTGTTTGGTCGTTTCACTTATTCTTTCTACCTTTGCATAACTATATGCCGTGAGCCACAATAGCTAACTCATTATACATTATTAATAACTTATTAAACAACATTATTATGAAACAAAGACTTTTACTTAAAACCATGCTCCTGCTATGCGCCCTAGTAGCAGGGAGTTTGAGTGTGTGGGCTGATGTTGTAAGTGGAAAAACTTACGACACAAAAAGTACCAGTTCTCTACCAACAGGATGGAGCGGAAGTGATGGAGGAGGAACGACCTATGTTAAACTTACTGCATCAAGCAACTATATCCAAACCTCAAACTTCACCCAAAACGGATTTACGAGTATTACTCTAAAAGCTAGAAAATTCGGAGGACCAACAGATGCTGAAGCTTTAATTACTGTTTCATGGTATGACTCATCCACGTCAGCAGAAACTGAATTAGGAACCGTAGCTCCATCAAATACTACTTTAACAGACTACACTATTTCATCCCCAACTAATCCCACAGGCAACACAACTGGTTATATAAAAATCCAATGTAAAGGAGCTGGTAGCAGCAAAGGTAGTGGCGTTTCACAAGTCACCATAACTTATACTGCTCCCGAAGCTGCCGTAGAAACACCAACTTTCTCTCCTGTAGGAGGCACCTATACCTCTACTCAAAGCGTAACACTTGATTGTGAAACAACAGGAGCAGACATTTATTATACACTTGATGGCTCAACACCGACAAGTGGCAGTACCCCATATACAGGTGCTATTAGTGTTAGTGAGACTAAGACGATCAAGGCAATTGCCATAAAGGGTAGTGATGCAAGTAATGTAGCTGAGGCTACCTATACTATTTATCCCGTTCTTCACGCTGGTACAGAAGCAGATCCATATACTGTAGCTGATGCACGTAATGCTATTGATGCCAACATTGGCATAACGGGCGTATATGTGAGCGGAATCGTCTGTGAAGGAGGTTCGGAACTTTCCAGTGGTGCCTTGAACTATTGGATTTCTGATGACGGCACAGAGACCAACAAATTTGAAATTTATAAAGGTAAGGGCATTAGCGGAGCAGATTTCGCTGCTACAACTGATGTAAAAGAAGGTGATGCCGTTGTCGTTAAAGGTGACATCAAGAAGTTTGGCAGTGTTTACGAATTTAATTCTGGAAACCAGTTGGTAAGCCTTGTCCCTTCTGCAAATCCTCTGATTTCAGTCACGCCGTCTTCTCTCACAGGTTTTACTTATGGCGTTGGCTTCGGACCAAGTGAAGCTAAGACTTTCTCTGTTGAGGGTTCTAACCTTACTGCAGATATATCGCTTTCGTTGGGAGAGTCCAATTACGAAATGTCACTAACAGAGGGTAGCGGCTATACAAACAGCCTGACCCTCACTCAAACGGCAGGTGCTGTTGCTGCTACCACTATCTATGTTCGTCTGAAGGCGGGCTTGGCAGTTAATGCGTCATATAGTGGCAGCGTTGCATTGACTTCTACAGGTGCTACTAACAAAGCTATTAGTCTTGCTGGTTCTGTGACACAACCTAACTTTACCTGGGATTTGAGCACAGACAATACAGCAACTGCAAGTAGTACAGAATTAACTTGGACAGGAGCATATGCTTCTATGGGTGTCCAGAAGGGTGCTTCAACAACTGACGCTAATAACTATTATCCAGGAACAAGTGGAAAAACATATACAAGTACACGTTTTTATTCAAATAGTTATCTTACCATTGCTCCTACGTCAGGAAATACAATTACTAGCATAGAGTTTACTGCGACATCAAGCACTTATGCTACAGCTTTGAAGAATAGCACATGGTCTAACGCCTCTGCAGCAGTAGATGACAAAACCGTGACCATAACCCCGACAAATGGTGCTCTGCCAATTTCTGCAACTGTAGGTGCCACCTGCGGTTTCACGGCTGTAAAAGTGTATTATGAAGTTGCAGCTTCTGTCACCTTGACCCCTGCCAAGACCTATACCACGCTGACAAGTTCCCATAATCTTGACTTCTCAAGCGTAAGCAGCGATTTGAAAGCTTATATTGCAACAGAAGTTTCTGCTGGTCGCGTACAGATGACACAGGTGAACAAGGTACCTACAGGCACTGGTCTGGTACTGGAGGCTACGACACCTGATGCTGCTGTGGTTGTTCCTATATTCGATGGTACTGGTGCTGACGATGTATCTGCAAATAAAATGACAGGATCCGCCACTGCAACTACTGCTGTTGCAGCAAATGCTGGCTACATTCTGAGTGACGGCATATTCCAGCCTGCAAGTAAAGGTACACTGGCTGCAGGTAAGGCTTATCTGAACATAGCTGTTTCAGCTGGTGCTCCCGTATTGGTACTCGACTTTGGCAATGGCCATACAACAGGCGTTTACGAAGTAAGAGATCAGAAGGAAGAGGTTAGAGGTGAGGTTTACAACCTCGCTGGCCAGCGCATTGCGCAGCCCACAAAGGGTCTGTACATTGTGAATGGCAAAAAGGTCATTGTTAAATGAGATAATAATTTCTGGTAATTTCTCCTAATTTCTTTCAAAACAAAAAAAATGAAATGATTATGAAAAAGATATATTTGAAACCAAACGTGGAAATCGTGATTATACAGACAACGGGAATGTTGGCAACATCTCTACCAACGGGCACAACACCAACAAGCCCATCCAGTTCAGACGCTCCCGAATTCGATTTCTTCGACGAGTAACACTATCTCTAATATGATATCTCCTCTATCATAAAGGCAAGACCAAAAATCTTGCCTTTTCTTTTGCCGTTTTAAATTATTGTTGTAACTTTGCCGTTGAATTGCAAAGTACGACATGTCTATGGAACGTTTTTTCAATACCGCAGGGCCTCAGAAGCCAGATATTAACTACACCCTTAATCCGCTGAGTCGGTTTGACTTGGACGAGATAACAATGTTGGTTAGCCAACAGCGCTACTTCGTGCTTCATGCACCGCGTCAGACGGGCAAGACTTCGTGTATGCTGGCATTGCGTGACTATCTGAACGCAGCAGGCGACTACGTCTGTGTCTATGCCAATGTCGAGGGTGGCCAAGCTGCGCGTAATAACGTTAAGAGTGCCATAACGACTGTTTGTGGTGCTATTACAAGAGAAACTGACCTCGTATTACATAACAGTCTTGCAACAGAACTGCGGAAGGATTTCAAAGAGGCAGACCCTAACGAGATGCTCTCAGCATATCTCTCAAAATTGTGCGAGAACTTGGCAAAGCCCTTAGTTCTCATTATCGACGAGATTGATGCACTCGTTGGCGACAGTTTGGTTAGCGTACTTCGTCAGATTCGTGCTGGCTATGCCAACCGCCCTGCGGCATTTCCTATCAGCATCATTCTTTGTGGCGTCCGCGACGTTCGTGACTACCGCATCGTGCTGTCCAACCAGGACATCATCACAGGCGGTTCCGCATTCAACATCAAGGCAGAGTCACTGAGGCTTGGCAACTTCTCCAAAGAAGAAATCCGCGAACTCTACATGCAGCATACCCAAGAAACGGGCCAACAGTGGAATGAGGCTTGCTTCCCCATGGTCTGGGAGGCCACTGAAGGACAACCTTGGCTGGTGAACGCACTGGCTCATGAAGTAACCTTTAAGATGAAGGAGAACCGCGACCGCAGCATTACCATCACTCCCGACATGCTCTACCGTGCCCAGGAACAGATTATCTATCGCCGTGACACGCATATTGACATTCTCATCGACAAACTCAAGGAAGAACGAGTGAAACGGGTGATAGAGCCGATACTGGCCAATAGCAGTGAAGCTGATGACAGCCTGATTCCTTCGGACGATATTCAATATGTTGTCGATATGGGCCTTATCAAGGTGGAACGTGGGAAACCGCGCCGCATAGCCAATGGCATCTACCGCGAGATCATACCGCGTGAACTCACCTGGAGTACACAGACCGGTTTAACCCAACAGCCGCAATGGTATCAGAATGCCGACGGCAGTATCAACATGGAAAAGCTGATGCTTGACTTCCAGCAGTTCTTTCGCCAAAATGCCGACTCGTGGATTGGAAAGTTTGATTATGCAGAGGCTGGTCCTCAACTGCTCATGCAGGCCTTCCTGCAGCGCGTCGTGAATGGCGGCGGATATATTGACCGTGAATACGGATTGGGGCGCAAGCGTACCGACCTGCTCATCCGCAAGCCGCTCGGCGACAGCTACGGCGTACCGGTACAGCGCATCGTCCTGGAACTGAAAATCAAACGGGGTACGCTGGACACCGTCATTGCCGACGGGCTGAAACAGACTTGGGAATATATGGATACGGTCGGTTCCGTTGACGAAGGCCACCTCATCATCTTCGACCGTGACAGTCAGAAGTCGTGGGAGGAGCGCATCTGGCACCGTCCCTGCGAATACCAGGGCCACCCCATCATGGTCTGGGGAATGTAAGATAGCATCGCAAACAGTATTTCATTTTTATATTTCAATATTATGAAAAGAACCTTACTAACAAAACTAATGCTCCTGCTGTGCGCCCTCGTAGCAGGAAGTGGAAGTGCGTGGGCGACAGATGTAACGTATAGTATTTCTAGTAAGAACACATTATCAACTTCGGGGACGGCACCAACAAGCTCTTCAGCAACTATTGCTGAAACGTATAATACGACTAAGCAAATGACTGCTGGAAACAGCCAAACGCTGACACTTAAAGGATATAATGGCTATAAGATCACAGCCCTTACGTTGAGCATGCACTCTAATACAAGTAAAGGAGCCGGAAAACTGTTGTATTCCACAAATAACGGAAGCAGCTACACATATCTAATAGGTAGTTCTTCAACGGATTCAAAATTCAGTGAAAATTGGTATGGTTCATGGTCAACGTCTTATGTAAATGTCACCAAATCAAATTTAAATATAATTTGTGGAGAGAGTAATGTTATTATAAAAATTGAGACTACGGCAAATTCCTTGTATTGTGAATCATATACTATCACTTATGAGGCTGTAAACTATAATCCTTCCATCTCTGCCAATGATGTAAACATTGCTTATAATGCAACAAGCGGTTCAATCGGTTACAGTATGACTAATGCAAATGGTAATGTGACCGCAAGTGTTACTAATGGTGACTGGCTGTCATTGGGTGATATTGACGAAGACGAAGTTCCTTTCACCTGCTCTGCCAATCCAACCAACACGGCTCGTACCGCCACGGTCACCCTCTCTTACACGGATGCAACTGACAAGGTTGTAACTGTAACACAAGCAGCGGCGCCCACTGGTACAACCGTTATAACATTAACTGCTGCACAGACACTGACATTTACAGACTTTTCTGGTTTAGGAAGCTATGCAAACAACCGCACTGATTATATAGTTGGCAGCGATGGTGAGAACTACAAATGGACAGGTAGCCAATATTGTACGAACAAAGATCACGAATTGCAGTTGCGAGCCAAAGGAGACTCCAATGGAACGGGTACAATTACATCAAGTATAATTACCTCACCTAATGGTTTTTCACTAAGTCTGACTTACATTTGTGGCACTGAGGGTACTAATTATCCTACTCTCAAAGCGGGTAATGAGGCTATAGCTGCTACATCACGAACAACGAACAAAGACAACACTCCTAATACTATCGTTTTTGACATCACATGTACAAGTACCCCTATAACCATAGAGGCCGGAGCAAATGCCACCTATATTTCAGAAATAAAAATGGTTGGCAAGAAGTCTGCTACAACCTTGTCGTTTGCTGAAAACGCACAGTCAATTGCAGTAGGTATGACAGCAACATATACTGCAACGGGTAGCCGTTCGGGTATTGTTTATAGTACAAGCGATGCTTCAATTGCTACTGTTAACGAATCGACAGGTGAAGTGACTGGTGTTGCTGAAGGTACTGTGACAATCACTGCTACTTTGGCAGAGACTGAAGAATATGAGGGCGCAACAACTTCTTACTCATTGACAGTTGACGCAGGAAGCGTTGATGTGAAGTTGGCAGCTTCTGGATACGCATCCTACTGCAGTCCATACCCTCTTGACCTGACTCCTGGCGATGGCTATGCAGCATACGCAGTAACTGCAACAAGTGATGCAACTGTTACGTTCACCAAAATTCCTGGCGCCGTACCTGCAGAGACTCCGTTTATCCTCTATGGAGAAGGCAAGGGTGGCACGACCATCAATCTGCCAGTTGCCACTGGTGCAACAACAGCCGTTACAGGCAACATGTTAGTTGGCACATTGGCTCCCACTGCCATCACTACCGTCAGTGGCGACTACACCAACTTCGGCCTGAGCGGTGGTAAGTTCGTGAAGATCAACGATGGTACACTTCCTGCCAACAAGGCTTATCTGCCAGTCTTAACTGCCAACCTTCCTTCTTCATCAGCACCCGAATTCACCATTATCTTCGAGGATATGCAGACAACGGGCGTGAATGCGGTTAAGGGTGAAGGGTTCACGGTTAATGGTTATTATGACCTGCAAGGTCGTAAGGTTGCTAATCCCACGAAGGGCATGTACATCGTGAACGGCAAGAAGGTCATGGTTAAGTGAAAAATATCAACGCCCCCTACCCCCCCTCTAATCTTAGAGGGGGAGGAAGTAAAAAAAACATCAACGCCCCCTACCCCCTCTAATCTTAGAGGGGGAGGAAGTGAGAAATGTATTGAATGAGATAATTTCTGATAATTATTGGTAATTTCTTTCCAAAACAAAAAAAGAACAGATATGAAAAAGACATATTCAAACCCCAACATGGAGGTCGTAAAGATTGAGGTTCAGCAGATAATAGCCTCATCACCCAACGCCGCTCTTGACCCAAGTCAGAGTGTCAATCCCAGTAGCGTCGAAGCACCCGGATGCAATTTCTTCGAAGAGTAGCCCTATCCCTAATATGAATTTGCCCCTCCGCTGCACACGAAACG
>JAEEGL010770813.1_pt1 | contig 17694 bp, 15 predicted proteins | sample 9134231 | NCBI WGS metagenome assembly JAEEGL01 (sample SAMN16246548, study PRJNA631951) | gut metagenome | biome: gut microbiome; feature: rumen; material: fiber-attached | host: Bos | place: Iran: Karaj | collected 2018-10 | reverse complement strand
TCTCCCGGAAGAGCTGCCGATGTTCCTCTTTGTGGGCCGCATGATGTGGTACAAAGGGCTGCGGATCATTCTGGACGCGCTGGCGCGGCTGGACGGAGAGGGCAAGGATTTTCGCATGGTTTTTGTGGGCGCCGGAAACGATAAGAAGGAGGTCATGGCCTATACCCACCGGCTGGGGCTGGACGGCAAGGTACTTTTCTCCGAACCGATCCGGGATCGGGAGCGTATCCGCGCCTGGTATTGCCGGGCGGATCTGTTCCTGTTCCCCTCCACCTTTGATACCAACGGCCTGGTGGTTCGGGAGGCGGCGGCCTGCGCGCTGGCCAGCGTTTTGGTGGCGGGCAGCTGCGCGGCGGAGGATGTGACCGATGGGAAAAACGGCTTTCTGATTGAAGAGAACGCCGCCTCTCTGGCGGCCATGCTGGATCGGCTGCTGGCGGACAGGGAAACCATGCGCCGGGTGGGCGCATGCGCCCAGGAGACCATTTATATCTCCTGGGAGACAGCGGTGCGGCGTGCCTGCGAGCGGTACGCCGACGTAATTGAAATCTACAAAAGCGGCGGGTATCCGGAGCATGACAGGCTCTCGGACGAGTTTTTCCGGGGGATGGGAATTGTGATGGAGCTGGGCAGCCGCCGAAGGGAGACCGAGCGGCGGCTGAGGCAGGAGCTGCAGAGCGGTTATGGCGAGCTGCGCGCCGATCTTGAAGAGGAGAAAAAGAAATGGGATGCGCGGCTGGCGGAGTACTACCAGCAGCTGGACCGTTTTCTGTAACAGAGCAAGCGCGGGGAATTGTCCCCGCGTTTGTCTATTCTCCCTTGTATTTGCGCCGTGTGGCAAGCCCGCCGCGGATATGCCGCTCGGCCTTGTTCAGATCCAGCAGCTGCCGCACCTGTCGGTACAGACCCGGATTCAGCCGGGGAAGGCGATCCGTCAAATCCTTGTGTACGGTACTCTTGCTTACGCCGAATCTGGCTGCGGCAGCGCGGACGGTTGCCCTGTTCTCGAGAATATATACGGCCAGATCGCAAGCCCTTTCTTCAATACTGGTACGCACTCACACCACTCCCCGCACGCGGCCGCAGCCACGCGTTCTCTGGGATATGTATATGAAGGGGCGGCTTGGTTTATCACCGGGCGGATTGCGACAGCGCTGCCGGTTTTGGGCACGATCAAGCGCCCGGCACTTTTTGCTTCCCCCTGGGCGGCGCCGCAAAACACTGCTTTTCGCATGGCGGAAATCCGACCGGCGCTTCCGTACGCTGGCCGAGCAGGCGGCCTTTGTATTGCTTTTTCTACGGTGTCTGCTATAATGAATAATCAGATTTGTATTTGCGACTGTGAGCCTGACACGCATCATACCCGATTCCGCGGCAGACAGGAATTCGTCTGCCGGGGGAATCCTGAAAGGATCAACATGCACGAATTGAGTATCGTCACCTATGTCATCAAGCAGGTGGAGGAGATCGTCAAGGCGAATGACCTGCAGCGGCTGGAATCTGTCACCCTGGAATTCGGCGAGGTTTCCGGGATCGTGCCGGAGTATCTTGTCGACTGCTGGGAGTGGTATGCCAAAAAGACGCCGCTCATTGAGAATACAAAGCTGCTGTATGAAACGATCCCCGCAATCACCTGGTGCAATGCATGCAAAACCACGTATCCTACAGTTCAGTACGGGAAGACGTGCCCGCACTGCGGGAGCGGAGAAACCTGGCTGCAGCAGGGGAGGGAGATCAATATCAAGCAGATTGTCGCCTGCTGACAGTACGCTGAAAAACAGACGCCGTTTCTCCCGGTTTGTCGGGCGGCGTACAGCGCCCGGCAGCTATGAAAATGAGGCCGTGGAGCGCTGCGGGAAAATCTGTGAGAGGTTCGGGAAGCTATGAAGAAAGTACGCATTACCGTAAAAAAGATCGCCCGTTACGGCGATCTGATTGAACAGTATGAAAACCCGATCGGGCACGCCTGCGATATGCAGCTTGGCCAGACATTCATCGCCAACGGCTGGAACAGACCGGAGGGGTTCTGCGGAAGCGCATGGGACACGGTATCCCCCTTCGTCATGGCTCTGGCTCACGGCGGGGAAAATTTCTATGACGGCTGGATGAAGAACCCAAGGTCGGCGATGATCTCCTGCAACGACGGATTCCGCCCGGTCAGCTTTCTGCTGGAGACGATGGAAGAGGATGCTTAAATGACAGAACATACCTATACTACACCCTGCGGAACCATTCATTATTGGGTCAACGGAGAGGCGATACACAAAACCCCGCAGCTGATATTCCTTCCCGGTCTTACGGCAGACCACCGTCTGTTCGACAAGCAGATCGCGTTTTTTGAGGGGGAGTATCCGACGCTCGTATGGGATGCGCCGGGGCATGCGTCCTCATGGCCGTTTGAACTGAACTTCTCGCTGATGGACAAGGCCCGGTGGCTGGATGAGATCCTGCGGCAGGAAGGCTTCCGGGAACCTGTCTTGATCGGCCAGTCCATGGGCGGATATGTGGGACAGGCCTATGCGCAGCAGTTCCCGGATCAGCTGAAAGGCTTCATTTCCATCGATTCCGCCCCGCTCCAGCGGAAATATGTGACGGGAGCGGAAATATGGCTGCTGAAACGGATGGAGCCGGTTTACCGGCATTATCCGTGGAAGTCCCTGCTGAAGTCAGGCACGAACGGCGTCGCCTCGTCGGAATACGGAAGAAATCTGATGTATGACATCATGATGGTTTACGACGGCGATCAGGAACGGTACGCGAAGCTGTCCGGCCACGGCTTCCGGATGCTTGCGGAGGCGATGGAGGCCGATCTTCCGTACAGGATTCCGTGCCCGGCGCTGCTGATCTGCGGCGAGAAGGACCGCGCGGGCTCAACGCTTCGCTACAACAGGGCATGGCACGAGAAATCGGGCATCCCGATCGAGTGGATCAAAGGCGCCGGCCATAATTCCAATACCGATGAGCCGGAGCTTGTCAACAGACTGATTCTTTCCTTTGCGGAAAAGCTTTCTTGATCGATTTGGAGGATGAGGGGAATGGCATCAAGCAAGAGCTATCTGGATTTTATCATGGAGCAGCTCTCGGAACTGGAGGATGTATCCTGTCGGGCAATGATGGGGGAGTATATCCTCTATTATCGCGGCAAGGTTGTCGGCGGCATTTACGATGACCGCTTCCTCGTGAAGCCGACAAAGTCTGCAAAGGAGATGATGCCCCATGCAGACAGAGAAGTTCCGTATGAGGGAGCAAAGGAAATGCTGCTGGTTGACAATGTGGAAGACAGGGCGTTTCTTCGGGAGTTGATCGAGGCGATGTATGAAGAGCTCCCGACTCTGAAGAAAAAGAAGTAATGCCAACCGAATCCAGTATCAGGGGTCATCACGCGGCAGCCGGGACAAGCGGCGGATACGTGAGGGCCCTTGATTTCTTTTTGCCCGCAGCTGCGGAAGGGGATTGACAGGGAGAACGCCCGGTGGTACTATTCTTCCAAAGATCCATGCAACTATTAGAATTTCATTCTATCAAAGGAGAAATCCATGGAGAACCGACCTTGTCTCCCGGAAATCCGCAGCTGCTATGCTGGGCTGACACCGGCGGAAAAGAGAATTGCCGACTGTATCCTGGAGCAGCCAGCAGAGACGGTGGGCCTGTCCGCGGCCGCGCTGGCCGCCCGGGCTTCCACGGCATCCTCGGCTGTGATCCGGCTGTGCCGCACCCTTGGCTTTTCGGGCTTTTCCGAATTCAAAATGCAGCTGGCTGTGGAGCTGGCGCAGAATGAGACGCTGCACTATATGCCGGGCATTCGTCCGGGTGACAGCAGCAGCGAAGTGTTGGAGAAGGTTTTTTCCGCGGACGTCAAATGTCTGCGGGACACTGCAAAAAAACTGGATCGGACAGCCTTTGAGGCAGTGGTGGAGGGGATCTGCCGCGCCGGCACCGTGTATATCTACGGGGTTGGCAGCTCCGCCGGGATCGCCTGTGATCTGCAGTACCGGCTGATATCCCTGGGTTATCCCGCTCTGGTGTTTACGGATATCTCGTTTATGAGCATATCCACGCTGAATGTACGGGAAGGCGATCTGGCGATCGGAATCTCACACAGCGGGCGAACCTGCGCCACGGTGGATACGCTGGAGAAGGCGGGCGCAGCCGGGGCGGAGACGGCCTGCATCACCAGTTACAGCGGCAGCCCCCTTGCCAGGATCAGCAGGCATGTCCTTTCGGTTTATGCGGATGAGACGCGCTATCCCATGGAGGCAGTTTCGTCCCGCATTGCCCAGTTGGCCGTGGTCGACGCCATTACGGCGGCGCTGTCCGCCCGGCGGGATGAGGAATCCGGCCGACGCTACGAAGAAATCCACGCCGCCGTGGATGCCATCCGCTATCCGGAGGGCAGACGATGAAGCGACGGGGTTTGGATGTTTTTCTGGTCTGCTATCTCTCCTATACCGCCATCTATATCGCGCGGGTCAATCTCTCCGTTGCTTCGCCCGCGCTGATGGAAAAGGGGATACTCGACGCCGTGCAGATCGGCGTTCTCGGCAGCGCCTTTTCTCTGATTTACTCCTGCGGCCGGCTTTTGAACGGCGCGCTTACCGACCGTTTCGCGCCTGTCCTGTTTATCCTTACCGGTCTGCTGCTGACCGGGGCGGCGAATCTGGGCGTCGGATCTCTGCCGGGTTATCCGCTGTTTCTCCTGCTGTGGGGCCTCAATGCCTTTGCCCAATCCATGCTCTGGAGCGCCATGCTGCGCACGGTCTCCGCTTCCGGTGAGGCGGGAAGCGGGGACAGACGGGCTGCGCTGCTGGTCTCCTCCGTCTCGGTGGGGAATATTGCGGCCATTCTGCTCAACACCCGCTTGATCCGCAGCTTTGGCGTGCAGGCGGCGTTCTTTGTCCCGGGAACGCTGGTGCTGGTTCTGTGTTTGGCGTCCGCCTGGGTGCTGCGCCGCGCCCCGGCGGCGCTCCCGGCGCCCGCGGTGCGGAAAGGCGGTCTGCACAAGCCGGATTCCCGCCTGCTTTGGGCGTTGCTGCCGGCTGCGGCCCACGGGGTGATCAAAGAGAATATCAGCCTGTGGATGCTGGTGTTCTTCACCGACCGCTTTGCCATCGACTTGGGGAGCTCTGCGTATTTTGTGCTGCTGATTCCCACGGTCGGCCTGGCGGGCAGGCTGTGCTTTCCCGTTTTCTACCGGCTCTGCGGGCGGAACGAGCAGCTTGTAAGCCTGATTGCCTTTGCCCTGTGCGCGGGTCTTTCCGCGCTGCTGGCACTGCTGCCGGGCTCGCCGCTTCTGGCGGCTGTGTGCCTGAGCCTGCTGTACGCCGGCGCGTCTCTCATCAATACCGCTACGCTCTCCATTTTTCCGCTTCGCTTTGCCGACAGCGGCGCCGTAGCTTCGGTGAGCGGGCTGATGGATTTCGTTACCTATCTGGGTGCAGCTGCCGGTGCGGCGGCCTATGGCCTGCTGATTGCCGGACACCGTTATGCACCTGTGTTTTTCTCCTGGACGCTGTTGTCCCTGCTGTCCCTGCTGATTCTGTTGAGACAGATACAAACAGAAAGGAAGAACCGACGCCATGAATCATGAATCCGGGATTCTGTACCTGCTGCCCCGGACCGAACGGGTCTACAAAGCGAACCTGCACACCCACACCACCGTTTCCGACGGCGTCTGGACGCCGGAGAGGGTCAAAGCCGATTACAAGGAGCGCGGCTATCAGATCGTGGCCTTTACCGACCACGAGGTCTGCATTCCCCATCCGGAGCTCTGCGACGAAGACTTTCTGGCGCTGACAGGCTATGAAATTGCCGTCAACCAGATCATTCCTCTCGCTTTCGGCGATAAAACCTACCACTTCTGCCTGATCTCCCGTCAGATCGACCAGGCAAAGCACATTTGTTTTGATCCCCGCTATCTGTACGTCGGCCATTGCGCGCAGTACGCGGATCGGCTGGAGATACAGAGCCGCGCTGAGCGCGAATACAGCCTGGCGTGCGCCAACGAGGTCATCCACCAGGCCAGGGAGGCCGGGTATCTGGTGGCTTATAACCACCCCGACTGGTCCCTGCAGAATTACAGCGATTACATGGGGCTGGAAGGGCTCTGGGGGATCGAGGTGTACAACAGCGGCTGCGTCATGGTGGGCTATGACGACTGGCAGCCCCGCCCCTTTGAGGATTTGCTCCGGGCCGGAAAAGAGGTCTTCCCGTTGGCGGCGGACGACATGCACTGGAACGACAAGTTCCAGGGCTGGGTGATGGTTGCCGCCCGTTCTTTGGCCTACGACGACGTGATCGCGGCCCTGGAAAACGGCGATTTCTACGCCAGCTCCGGGCCGGAGATCCACAGCCTCACCCTGGCCGACGGCGAGCTGAAACTGAGCTGCAGCCCCTGCCGCAGCATCGCGGTGGAGACGGAGTTCCGCATGGGCTTTCGTATGGCCGCGCCGGAGGGCGAGACGCTTCGGGAGGCGGCCTTCGACCTGCGGCGCTGGTATGAGCGCTGCGTTCCGGGCAGCGAGGAGCGGGCCTATTTCCGCGTGACGCTGGAGGACGCGTCCGGCAAACGGGCCTATACCCGGCCTTACTATCGCCGCGGGGCGATAGCCGCCGCGTTCGGCTGAGAAAAGAAAACCACAGATCTGACGCTGAGACAGATACGAATAGAAAGGAAGTACCGCCGCTATGAAACATGAATCAGAAATCCTGCACCTGCTGCCACAGACCGAACGGGTCTACAAAGCGAATCTGCACACCCACACCACCATCTCCGACGGCGTCTGGACGCCGGAAGAGGTGAAGGCCGCCTACAAGGAGCACGGCTATCAGATTGTGGCCTTTACCGATCACGAGGTCTGCATTCCTCATCCGGAGCTCTGCGACGAGGGCTTTCTGGCGCTGACCGGCTATGAAATTGCCACCAACCAGAAGATTCCCCTGGGCTTCGGCGACAAGACCTACCACTTCTGCCTGATCTCCCGTCAGCTTGACCAGGCAAAGCAAATCTGCTTTGATCCCCGCTATCTGTACATCGGCCACGGCGCCCAGTACGCCGACCAGTTGGAGATAAAAAGCTATGCCGAGCGGGAATACAGCCTGGCGTGCGTAAATGAGGTCGTCCGTCAGGCCAGAGAGGGCGGCTATCTGGTGGCCTATAACCACCCCGACTGGTCTCTGCAGAATTACAGCGATTACATCGGGCTGGAAGGGCTCTGGGGGATCGAGGTGTACAACAGCGCCTGCGTCGTGATGGGCTATGACGACTGGCAGCCCCGCCCCTTCGAGGATCTGCTCCGCGCCGGGAAAGAGGTGTTCCCGCTGGCCACCGACGACATGCACAGGGATCTCCATAAGTTCCAGGGCTGGGTGATGGTGGCGGCCCGCTCTCTGTCCTATGACGATGTGATCACGGCCCTGGAAAACGGTGATTTCTATGCCAGTTCCGGACCGGAGATCCACAGGCTCACCCTGGCCGACGGGGAACTGAAGCTGAGCTGCAGCCCCTGCCGCAGCATTACGGTGGAGACGGAGCTCCGTACAGCCTTTCGCATGGTCGCGCCGGAGGGCGAGACGCTTCAGGAGGCAGCCTTCGATCTGCGCCGCTGGTATGAGCGCTGCGTTCCGGGCAGCGAGGAGCGGGCCTATTTCCGCGTGACGCTGGAGGACACGTCCGGCAAACGGGCCTATACCCGGCCCTTCTATCGCCGCGGGGCGGTGGCCGCTGCCTTTGTGTAATCGAAAAAGAAAGCGGCTTCCCGTGATTTCGCACATCACGTGTCCGGCGGAGCAAAAGATGCATTTTTCGTGCATTTTCGGCATTTTCAATAAAAAAATGATAAAAATAGCCGCAGATTGGGAAAAGATACAAAGAGATTTCTCTTGAATTTGAAGGGTATAGCGTGTATAATATTCTAGCGCATTCCCGAAAACACCCTATGGGCGAAACAGTTTTTCCCCTTTGCGCAGAAGGACTGCGCAACAACGGTTTATTATTCGCCGAGGCGTTTAATAATAAATAAACTTTTAGGAGGAAAATGAAAAACATGAACAAGGCACTGTTCAGACTCCTGGCTCTGGCCATGGCGCTCGCTATGGTTCTCGGTCTCGCGGCCTGCGGCACCAGCGCTCCCGCTGCTACCGAAGCTCCCGCTGCCACCGAGGCTCCGGCGACTCCTGTTGTCGAAGAAGTCAAACTGGCCAAGGATGTCTACGCAGACTACGATCCCACTGATTGGTGGGATGAGTCCCAGTCTCTCTATGATGAAGTATTCGGCGAATTCATGGAGTACTACCGCAAGGCGGAAGAGGCTGAAACTCTGTCCGAGCGTTATGCGCTGCAGGCGATCGCCGAGGCGAAGATGCTGGAGCAGGGCACGATGGTCCCGCTGACCACCCGCGGCGGCAACTACGCCCTCCGGCGTATTGCTCCCAGAACGGTCAACAGCACCCTGTGGGGCACCAATGAGTATCGCTATGAGACCATTATCGCCCTTGAAGAGCTGCTCAAGGCCGAGGACAATGCCGCCATCCGCGCCCTGTGGGTGGAGAAGGCCGGCACCGGCGAGTATGAGCAGGCCGTGAAGGATTACCTGGACGAGCACGGCTACACCCGCAAGGATTCCTACAACTACGGCGCTTACACCTCCGATCCCGAGACCTGGGATATCCTGGCGTCTTCCCGCAGCGTCGTGTCGGAGCCCCTCGCTGTCACCCTGGACGGCCTGTATCAGTACGACATGGAGAACGTGCAGCAGCCCGCCCTGGCCGAGAGCTATGAGGTCTCCCCGGACGGTCTGACCTACACCTTCAAACTGCGCGAGGGCGTGACCTGGGTCGACTCCCAGGGCCGTAAGGTCGCTGATCTGGTTGCTGACGACTTTGTCGCGGCGCTGCAGCACCTGCTTGACGCTCCGGGCAGCCCCTCCGGTCTGCTGGTCGGCGTCATCAAGGGCGTTTCTGAGTATCTGGCCGGCGAGATCACCGATTTCGAGGAAGTCGGCGTGAAGGCGCTGGACGACTACACCGTCGAGTACACCTTGGAGAACAAGGTCCCCTACTTCATGAGCATGATGGCCTACAACATCTTCCTGCCCATGAGCCGCAGCTACTACACCTCCCAGGGCGGCAAGTTCGGCACCGAGTTTGATCCTGCCGACACCAGCTATGTCTATGGCACCGACCCCGACCACATCGCCTACTGCGGCCCGATGCTGGTCACCAACTACACCGAGAAGAACACCATCGTCTACCAGGCCAACGAGTCCTACTGGAATCCCGATGCCCTGAACGTGCACACCATTACCTGGCTGTACAACGACGGCACCGACACCCTGAAGGGCTACAATGACTGCGTTGCCGGCACCAACGACGGCGTCGGTCTGAACACCGAGGCTGTGGAGAAGGCCAAGAGCGAGGGCTACTTCGACGATTACGTGGTCCTCTCCGATACCGACGCCACCTCCTTCATGGGCTGGCTGAACCTGAACCGCAAGTCCTACGTCAACTTTAACGATCCCAGCGCCGTTGTCTCCGAGCGTACCGTGGAAGAGGCCGACCGCACCGTGGCCGCCATGCAGAATCTGCACTTCCGCCGCGCCTTCCTGGCCTCCTTCGACAAGGCTGCCTACAACGCTCAGTCCGTGGGCGAGGAGCTGAAGCTCACCAGCCTGCGCAACGGCTACACCCCCGCCACCTTCGTCTCCCTCACCGAGGACGTGACCGTTGACATCAACGGCAAGGCCACCACCTTCCCCGCCGGCACCTTCTACGGTGCCATTGAGCAGGCCGTTCTGGACGCTGACGGCGTCCAGGCCAAGGTTTGGGATGCCGAGAACGGCACCGGCGACGGCTTCGACGGCTGGTACAATCCCGAGTATGCAGCCTCCGAGTTGGCCCTGGCCATCGAGGAGCTGGCTGCCAAGGGCATCGTTGTGGACAAGGATCACCCGGTCCTCGTCGACTACCCCTTCTTCTCCGAGAGCACCGTGCGCGCGAACCAGGCCAATGCTGTCAAGCAGTCCGTCGAGGCTGCCACTGACGGTCTGATCATCGTGAACCTGGTCTCCTGCTCCACCCAGGACGAGTGGCTGTACACCAGCTACTACACCGACAACGGCTACGAGATGAACGGCGAGCTGTCCACCACCTCCGGCTGGGCTCCGGACTACGGCGATCCCAAGACCTACCTGGCCACCCTGGTCATTGAGGACGACGGCTACATGCTCTCCAACATCGGCATGTTCGGTCATTGATCCGCAAGTATTTTCACAGCATGACAACGGGAGAATGGGCGTATAGCGCCCATTCTCCCCTGCGTATTTCCGCGGATACGGCGGACGGGAGCGCAGTCGGCGATCCCGCCATGACCGTTCCAATCTAAATGCGAATTGAGTGAGAGATAGTATGACGAAATACTTGCTGAGACGTATCCTGCACGGGATCTTTTCCGTGATCGTCGTCGTCGCGGTGGTCATGATCCTGATCTACTCTCTGATGAACCGGGATCTGATTTTTGCCAACGATCCCCAGTTCCAGAAGGTTGCCAGCAACCAGAAAACCGCATACAAGTACTCCAAATGGGAGGAGTACGGCTATCTGGACTATGTCACCTATGCCGACTGGCTCAATGAGCTGGTAAAAAACGGCGAGCTCACCGAGGAGCAGCGCTCCAAGGTGGTGGGCTTTGCCCGCAAGGCCGAGAACGACAGCGACGAGGTGGCCGAGTATGTGCGGCGTTTTACCGAACTCTATGAAGGCCGGGGCTACACCGTCACCCGGCTGAACGCCATCATGGCGGGCAAGAAGCTCGCCACCGGCGGTGCGCAGCAGCTCTTCGCCTGGAAGAACCTGCCGCTTTCACATCGACTTTGGGAATACTTCCGCAACCTGATTACCGTGGACAACATCCACGCCGTGGAGGAGGACGTGGGGGAGCGCGGGCTCACCTTCACGCTCTATGATCCGGTCTACGGCGGGAATAAGTTTTCCCCGGCGATCCTGGGCAACGGCACTTATCATAAATACCTGCTCTATTTTGACAACACCTTCCCCTGGATCCACCAGAATCTGGTGACCATCCGGCTGGGGAAATCCTACTCCGTCAACATGGGCGTGGATGTGGCGACGACCATGTCCCGCGCCCAGGGCTCCTACTACCTTACGGAGATGACCTATCCCACCGGCTTGACGGAGGCCAGTGCCGACGACCTGCACAGCGCCGTCTGGCAGGCCGGCTCTCTGCAGAGCAACCTGGTTTACGCAAGCCGCTTTGTGGACGACTATACCAATGTGCAGACTCTGCGCGGCAATATGAGCAAGGTGGGATACTCCTTTGTCATCGGCATTATTGCGGTGATGGGGGCCTACCTGCTGGGTGTGCCGATCGGCGTGTGGATGGCCCGGAAGAAGGACACGCTGGTGGACAAGATCGGTACGGTCTATATCGTCTTTATTATCGCAGTCCCCAGCCTGGCCTATATTTTCCTGTTCAAGGCCGTGGGCGGCAAGCTGGGCTTCCCGACGACCTTCAACATGGAGTCCGCCAGCAAGCTGATGTTTGTGCTGCCCATCGTGTCGCTGGCGCTGCCCAGCATCGGCGGTCTGATGCGCTGGATGCGGCGCTACATGATCGACCAGATGAATTCTGACTACGTGAAGTTCGCCCGCTCCGGCGGCCTGTCCGAATCGGAGATCTTTACCCGGCACATTATGAAAAACGCGGCGATTCCTCTGGTTCACGGCATCCCGGCCAGCGTGCTGGGCGCCCTGGTGGGCGCTATCATCACGGAACGCGTGTATGTGGTTCCCGGCGCCGGCAATCTGCTGACCATCGCCATCAACGCCTATGACAACGGCGTCATTGTGGGCGTAACCCTCTTCTACGCGGTGCTCAGCGTAGTGTCCGTGATCCTGGGCGACGTGCTGATTACTCTGGTGGATCCCCGGATCTCCTTCACGACAAAGGCCAGGTGATGTGTATGAACAACGAACCGATCAATCTGGACGGCCTCGGCCTGAGCCAGGAAGAGCTCTTTTCCCATGTGGACCACAGCAGCGTCGAGTCGGAGAAGATCACCGCGCCCCGCTATTCCTACTGGAAGAGCGTGTTCCGGGTATTCTTCCGCAAGAAGATCAACATCTTTATCCTTACTGCTCTGGCGATTCTGATCCTCTTCACCTATGTCTATCCCGCAGTGATCGAGTACGACCGCTTTGCCAACATTATGGACCCCACCACCAAGCACCTGACGCCGTCCGGGGCCTTTGCCCGCTTCGGCGCCAGCATCCACTGGATCCTGGGCGCCGGCGCCTCCGGCCAACCCACCTTTGATGCGGTTTGGAACGGCGCGCGCATCTCGGTGTCCCTGGCCTTCGTGTGCGCGGCCATCAACATGTTCCTGGGCGTGCTCATGGGCGCGGTCTGGGGCTTCTCCAAGCGGGTGGATATCTTCATGACCGAGGTGTACAACATTGTCGCCAACGTCCCGTACATCCTGCTCATCAGCGTCCTGGTACTGATCTTCTCTCCCAGCTTCTGGACCATGGTTTTTGCCCTGACGGTCACGGGCTGGCTGACTATTGCCTACTTTATCCGCACCCAGGTTATCATCATCCGTGACAGGGAGTACAACCTGGCCTCCCGCTGTCTCGGCACGCCTATCACCCGGATCGTCACCAAGAACGTCCTGCCCTTTATGACCAGCGTCATTGTCACCTACGCGGCGGCGGAGATCCCGGCCTACATCTCCTATGAGGTGTTCCTGTCCTATATCGGCATGGGCATCAACGAGATGAGCCTGGGCAAGCTGATCTACGAGGCGGAGAGCGCCATGGTCACGCCGGGCTGGGGCTTTGAATTCTGGAGCCCCGTGGCGGTGGCCGCAATCATCACGGTCTCCCTGTATGTGACCGGTCAGAACCTGGGCGACGCTTCCGATCCACGGACGCATATGTAAGGGGGACGGAAGTATGGAAGAGAAAAAAGTACTGCTGTCCGTCCGGGATCTGGACGTCAAATTCCGCGTGCGCGGCCGCATTCTGACCGCGATCCGCGGCATTTCCCTGGACATCTATGAGAATGAGTCCATCGCCATCGTGGGCGAATCCGGCTCCGGAAAGTCTGTTTTTACCAAGACCTTCGCCGGCATGCTGGACTCCAACGGTTATATCGACAGAGGCTGTGTTATCTTCAACGACCCGGAGCTTTCAGACACCTCCGTGGGACTGAACGGCGTCGCCTGGCGCTGTATCCACAGCGTCAAGGCCAGGCTGGATCACGCGTCCAAACTGGAAAACGGCGCGGAACTCTACCGGAGAATGGAGGAGCTGAAGTCCGAGCGCAAGCAGAAGGGGACGCTGAGCGACGCCGACGATGAGCGGATCACCCAGGAGATTAACGATCTGATCTATCAGCGCACTGAGGCCGGCAACCTGAAGCAGACCTTTGACCCCAAAAAGGAGAAGGATAAAATCCGGGAGACCGCTGACGAGATGGAACGTCTCGACAAGGCGATCCGGGAGGCCAGAGAAAAGCGGGAGAAGCTGATTCACCAGCACAAGCAGGCCCTGCAGAACGACACGGCCTACAATCAGAACTACCAGCAGACCATGGCGGATTTGAAAGGCCGCTATGAGAGCGCCTGCGCCGGTGAGGTCAGCGACGCCCAAAAGGAGCGGAACCTGGCCCTTGCCAAGGAGTTCTACCTCTCCGTAGGGCGCTTCGCCCTCCCCAAGCGCATCCGCTATCTCAATACCATGGTGAAAAACGCGTCGGAAGCCATGAAGCTGGGCGTGGATCTCAACGAGGAGACAAACCGGGACAGCCTGTACCCGGAGGGCGTGCTGCGCTGCCGGATTCTGGATGAGGATGACACCCATCTGCACGGCACCTGCATCAACGACATGGCCCGCATTCGGGACGCGGGCGACTGGAGCCAGATCCGCGGCAAGCGGATCGCCACGGTGTTCCAGGATCCCATGACCTCGCTGAACCCGATCATCACCATCGGCAAGCAGATCACCTCCATTATTCTCAAGCATCAGGACTGCTCGGAGGTAGAGGCGCGCGAGCGCGCTTTGGAGCTGATGAAAAAGGTGGGGATTCCCAATGCGGAGAACCGCTTTGACGATTACCCCTTCCAGTATTCCGGCGGTATGCGTCAGCGCATCGTTATCGCCATTGCGCTCAGCTGCCAGCCCAAGATCCTGATCTGCGACGAGCCCACAACGGCTCTGGACGTGACCATTCAGGCACAGATTCTGAAGCTGCTGAAGGATCTGCAGAGGGAATACAATTACACCATCGTCTTTATCACCCACGACCTGGGCGTCGTGGCCAATATCGCGGACCGGGTGGCCGTTCTCTATGCCGGCCAGATTGTGGAGCTGGGCACGGTGGAGGAGGTTTTCTACGATCCCCGCCACCCCTATACCTGGGCATTGCTGAGCTCCCTGCCCCAGCTGGCACAGAAGGACACTACGCTCTATTCCATCGCCGGCACACCGCCGTCCCTGTACAACAAGATTACGGGCGACGCTTTTGCCCCGCGCAATCCCTACTGCATGAAGATCGACACCCTGGCGGAGCCGCCCATGTTCCAGATCACGGAGACCCACTTTGCCAAGACCTGGCTGCTGGATCCGCGGGCGCCCAAGGTGGAAAAGCCGGAGATCATCCACGACACCCAGGAAAAGCTTATCAAAGCTTTCAACATTTGAGGAGGCGGGCACATGGCAAACGAAAAAAACACTGCCGTACAGGCCACAGCCTCCCATCTGCCGGAGCACGGCCCACTGGATGAAAACGGCCGGGAAATTCTGCTCCAGGTCAAGAATGTGGACATCACCTTCGGCAAGGGCGACAACGCCGTCCGTGCGGTCAAAAACGCCAGCTTTGACATCTACAAGGGAGAGACCTTTTCTCTGGTGGGCGAGTCGGGCTCCGGCAAGACCACGATAGGCCGGGCCATTATCCGGGTGAACCCCTGTGCTGCCGGCGAAATCGACTATAAGGGCGTGCGCATCTCCGGCAAGATTCCCCGCTCCCTGGATCAGGAAGTTATCCGCAATATCCAAATGGTCTTCCAGGATCCGGCCGCCTCGCTGAACGAGCGCGCCACGGTGGACTATATCATCTCCGAGGGCCTGTACAATTTCCACCTCTACGAAAACGAGGCGGACCGTGTGGCCAAGGTGGAGAAAATGATCGAGGAGGTGGGGCTGCTGCCCGAGCACCTGACCCGCTATCCCCACGAGTTCTCCGGCGGCCAGCGGCAGCGCATCGGCCTGGCCCGTGCCATGGTCATGGAGCCGGAGCTGGTCATCGCCGACGAGCCCATTTCCGCGCTGGACGTTTCGATCCGCGCCCAGGTCCTGAACCTGATGAAGAAGTTCCAGAAGGAGCAGGACGTGACCTATCTGTTCATCGCCCACGATCTGAGCATTGTCCGCTTTATCTCCGACCGCATCGGCGTCATCTACAAGGGCAATATCGTGGAGGTGGCGGAGACGGACGAGCTCTTCAACTTCCCCCTGCACCCCTATACCCACTCGCTGATTTCCGCCATCCCCATCCCGGATCCCCAGCTGGAGAAGCACAAGGTGCTCTACACCTACGACCCCTCCATCCACGATTACAGCGAGGACAAGCCGGAGCTGGTGAACATCGGGCACGACCACTGGATCTACGGCAACAAGAAGGAGATCGAGGCATACAGGGCCGAGCGGGAGAAGAATATCCCCATCAAGTCCATCACCATTTCCGACGATATGGAGGAAGTGGAGCGGAAAATCGAGGAATCCGAGGAGCTTCACGCGGCCGACGCCTTCCTGGAGCGGCCGGTCCACGACACCGGGAATCTGTGGCTGGGCATTTTGTCCTTCTTCCTGTCGATCCTGGGCCTGATCGGGGCGGGCATTTTCCGACATTTCCATTACATTCGCAATTACAAGGTCTGCAAGCGCGGTGCCCTGGCCGGTCTGGTCGTGAAGTGTGCCGTGGTCCTGCTGTTCCTGCTGTTCCTGTTCCTGGCAACACGATAAACGATATGCCGCGCGCCGGTTTCCGGCTGCGCGGCATTCAAGCTGTCGACAAAGTGTCGACAGCTTGAATGGCGAAAATGGAAACTTCCAAGTCAGTTCCCATTTTCGCCATAGATTGAACGTGAAGAGGGGATTCCCTTCCCCTCTTCACAATCTCCCCATGCGTATTGAAAGCCTGGTGCATCGGTTTGCCTGCGGTCCGTATGCCGCGCGCCGGTTTCCGGCTGCGCGGCATTATTAAGAGGCTATGAGAAAAGATTCTGTGGAGAGAAAACTGTATCAGCCCCGGCGGCCGGAGCGCATCGAGCTCTCCGGGGATCATGTGCGCCGCCGCTGGATCGCCGCGGCGCTGCTGCTGGCTGTGGCGCTGGCGGCCTTCGGCCTCGGCGTTTCCCGGAGCCTGGCCCGCAGCGGCTGGACGGAGATCGAGGCGCGCACAGGCTGCGCGGCGGAGTTCAGCCTCCGGTACTGCCTGGATGAAAAGGGCGGGACGGCCCAGTACCGCGTGCTCACCGGCCTGTATGCGGAGGCATGTCAGCGGGCCGCGCAGATATACAGCAGCAGCGAAACGCTGGAGGAGCTCGGGAACCTGCAGCGGGTCAACAGCCACCCCAACGAGATCGTGACTGTGGAGCCGGAATTGTATGCAGCACTGGCCCTGGTGCAGGAATACGGAAACCGGGTACCCTATCTGGCCCCTATCTATGAAAACTACGGCAGCCTGTTTTTCTGCACGGATGATGCGGAAACAGCGGGATTCGATCCGCTGCAGGATCCGACGCTTGCCGCGTATTACAGGGAGGTAGCCGCCTTTGCCGCTGATCCGGCGCAGATCGACCTGGAGCTGCTGGGGGAGAACCGGCTGCGGCTGCGCGTTTCGGAGGAGTACCTGGGCTATGCGCGGGAAAACGAAATCGGCACGCTTTTTGATCTGGGCTGGATGAAAAACGCCTTCATCGCGGATGACTTGGCCGCTGTATTGCGCAGCCGGGGCTTTACCCAGGGCTGCCTCCAGTCCCGGGACGGCTTCGGCGTCAACCTGTACGAGGGGGACGAGCCCTTCGGCCTGAAGCTCTATGCCCGCGGCGACAGCGGCGCAGTCCAGACCGCAGAAATGGCGTATACCGGCCCGCTGTCCTGGGTCGCCCTGCGCAGCTTCAGCCTGAATCCGGGGCCGGGAGATTGGTACTATGAATTCGCCGACGGCGAGATTCGCTTCATCCATGTGGATCCGGCGGACGGGCAGCCGCGGACGGCGGCAGAGGAGCTGCTGCTCTGGTCGAAGGCGCTGGGCTGTGGCGAGCTTCTGCTGCGCGCCTGTCCGGCTTTCCTGGCAGAGCGACTGGAGCCGGCCGGGCTGGACGCCCGGGATCTGGCCTGGGCGGCCTGTGAGGGGAAGACCCTCCTGTGCAGTGATCCGCAGGCGGTGTTTCCGCGGCTCGCGGACGGTTATACAATACGATACCTGAAATGAGAAAAGCAGGCGGCGCCGTACTTTTGTACGGCGCCGCCTGCTTGATGTTATTCCTCCAGCAATTTCGGCGGGATGCGGCGGTCCTTGAAATAGAAAGCCCGGTCGTGCTCGTCAATGGGACGAAGGACCCGGCAGGGATTGCCCACGGCCAACACGTCGGAGGGGAGGTCCCTGGTCACCAC
>JAEEGL010484044.1_pt1 | contig 17694 bp, 30 predicted proteins | sample 9134231 | NCBI WGS metagenome assembly JAEEGL01 (sample SAMN16246548, study PRJNA631951) | gut metagenome | biome: gut microbiome; feature: rumen; material: fiber-attached | host: Bos | place: Iran: Karaj | collected 2018-10 | reverse complement strand
ACCATGATGTTGAATGTTTTTCGGGCGGATTATCCCTCATTGAGAGTAAATTCGCCGGTGATCTTGAAGTCGATGGAGAGGGTCGCCTCGTCGGAAGCGTTGGAGCTCTCCGAATAGTTCGTGATGATCGCCGTACCCAGATAGTGGGCGCCGTTCGTGGCCTCATAGGAAACATCGACTTCTGCCTCTGACCCGGTCTTCAGGGCGAGGGCGATGAGATAGTTCCTATCCACCGTCGAAGCGTCGCCTCCGGACACGTCGACCAAGGAAGCCGCCTTGAAGGTGACCTCCTGCCCCATGACGGAATATTGCGTCGCTCCCGCGTCGTCCTTGGTAAGGGACTCCTTGACGTTGGCAGCGATGGTGAGGTCATCCTGGGTACGTCCCACGATGGTCTTGCCGTCAATCTTGAAGGCTATGTTATAACCGTTTACCATAGCTATTCAGTGTTTTCGTTGGTTGTCTGTTCTACGGGTTCCACCCAGTCCGCGTACTGCCTCAGGGTGTATGTAAGTTCGACGCTCCACTGGCCTTCCACGCATTCCTCGACGACATCGTCCAGCCGGGAGAAGAAAGAGTCCGACCGCATCTCCGATGCGATGGCTCCCTCGATGCCGGCACGCAGGGTCTCAAGCTCATCGATGCTGGTTCCGACGATCCGGATGCTGGTGTCACCCTCATACCCGTACACTCCATCCTTGTCAATCAGTGGGGCCGTGGTCATGTCAAATACCGCGTAGGGTTTAACATTCACCTCCGCCTCTGACAGATCCAGGTGGATGACATTCCTGCAGGTGTAAAGCAGCTTCTCCCGTAGTGCGTCGATCATCTGTCGTAGAGTTTGTTTTCCTGTTTCACCATCGACTTCTGGAATTCATCAAAAAACTTGGAATCCCAGCCTCCGATGGCCGCCTCGAAGAAATTCTCGGCCGCCTGGCCTACATTGTTCCTACGGCCCTTGGAATGGGCCTTGACGCCGTATTCGAAGTGATGACTCTGGTCCCGCTTCGTGAGGGTGCCGTAGTTCTTCCAGTATGCCTTAAACCAGTCAGGGATTCCCGCGTTGGAGCCCTTCTTCTTCCCCTTATTGAAGTATCCGACCAGGGCATAGGTGTCACCGGTCAGCTGACCTTTCGTCACCTTGCTTCCGACCAGCCTCTTCCAGCGCGCCGGCGTGGCGGACCGGATCAGCCTGGCCGTCTGCCGGCCGGCCTCCTTCATCGCGGCCTTCGTCATCTTCATGACGTTCTCGGGCGCCTGATCCATGCACTTGATGCAGTCATCAAGGCCCTCAATCTTATAGACCTTCGCCATGGTTTAATCCTCCTCTTCGCTATTGTCTCCTGCTGGAGCCGCCGTCTCTACGGTTTCACTTTGCGCCGGTGCAGCGCCTACGTCATGAAGGCTCAGCGTGCATACGGGCGACAGACGCGAGATTGGATCTATCGCAGTGATCTCGTAGATCCGGCCGCCGAAGGAGACCTGCCACCGGGTGGTGAGCTCGGAGATCTTGTAGATGGTCAGGTTGATGAACTCTCCCTGCTCCAGGTTCCCCTCATTCACCTGCTCGTTCACCCGAAGGTCCACATTGGCGTAGACGGTCGAATAGTCCGTGAAGGTATAGGACTTACCGCCCTGCCTTCCGGACGTGATGACACACTTCCGGATAGTGACCAGGGTGTCGAGCGTTCCGATATTGAAGAATTCAGCCACGGCGTTCCCCCCAGGTTCTGTAGGGACGCAGGAGGTTGCGCGCCGTCGTTCGGTCACGCTCTTCCGGACGGTCCACGGGATTGTTGAAGATGTTTGCCGCGAGAAGAAGGATGGCGGCCTTGATGTCTTCAGGCGCCGGCGTGAGGCCGGCTGTATAGACGACCTCAACGGCTTCGCCGTCAACATCAGAGGCGATGGTAAGCGAGTCCTCGGTTAGGGAATACTTATCGGACGCGATCGCCGTGCCATCCACCTTCACTGAGGTGACCCCTGTAGCGGGCCACCTCAGCGGGATGGAATGTGCGAACTCCCGTGAGAGGGTGAAGTTAGAGACGGAGAGCACCGCCGATATCTCATGCTCCGCCATCATGACGGCGCTCTTCAGCTTGGCTGTGAGCTCTTCGTCAAGATCGTTGGCGGTGATCCTGAGATGCCGCTTGAATTCCGCGAGGGATGGCTGCAGCGTGGTGATGTTTCTCGTCTCCATGGCTTACCTCTTTTAAGCGTCGATGTCCTTGATGGCTGCGAAGGACTTCGGCTCGACGACCTTTACGTCGTTCCAGGCGTTCAGGACGATGCGGACGTCGCCGTAGTCGGCGAGGGTGAACGGATCCACCACGATGTCCAGACCGCCCCACTGGCCGATGTAGAGGTCCTCCCAGTTTCCGAAGATCATCGCGGAGAGGACGCCGCTCTGGCTCGTTCCCTTTTTGAGGTTGCTCGGGACCAGGTTGGTGTAGTCGATCGGGTAGCCGTTGACCTTGCCGTCCACATCCAGGATGTACCGTCCGTTGGTAGACGTGCGCTCCGTGGTCTTCATGGCGCCGATGACCTTGGCATTGGTCAGGTAGGCCAGCTTGCCGCGGTTGGCGTTGTTGCTGTTGACCATGGTCTCCAGGGCGACCACTTTCGCCCAGGTGATGGCGCCACCGTTGGTTCCCATCTCGACGAGGCCGGAAGCCGCGTTGGTGATGCCGGCGAGGATGCCGGTGGGCTGGTTGCTGGAGCCGGAGCCGTTGATGCAGGCGTCCTCGATCAGGCGGGCGTGGGAGTCCACGATCAGGCCCATGAGGATATTCTCCACGTCCAGGGAGGTCTGACGGAGCAGATCCTTGGAGAACGCGGCGACGGTCGCGTTGCGGTGAGGGGTCATCGTGGCCTTGGAGAACGTGCTCTTGCTCACGGACGCCTGGGCGCCCTCAGCGAGCCAGGAGCTGGAGATCGCGCTGGCAGATACGAAGGGCACGGTGCCGACGAGGTCACCGATGACCTTGGCGCCCAGCTGGGCGACGACGAGGCGCTCCTTCAGCGCTTCGATGTAGGTGGGCATCTGCTCGACCTTGGCGTAGCCGCCGGCGGCATTGGTGGTGTAGTTCTGACCGGCGCTGGAACGCATGGCCGCGGTAGGGATGACGAATCCCTTGCGGGTCAGGCCCAGACGCTCGTACTCCTTGGCGCCCATTTCGGCGACCTCGGCCTCGAGACCGGAAAGCCTTCCCTCACCGGCGGACTGCGCGGCAGCCTCGCGGATGAACTTTACGATGGAGAAACGGCGGTTGGCCTTCTTCTCCAGATCGTTGAACTGACGTTCTGCGGCAGCCTGCTCTGCGGCCTCGATGGCACGGGCGTCGGTCAGCTCCTGGGTGAGGGAGATGACTTCGTCCATGGCAGCGCGGAAGGCAGCCTCGTCAGTGCGATCCATCGCCCGGGTGGCGGTCACCTTGGCGGACAGATCCTTGCTGATTTCTGCAATTTTACGCATGGTGTTGATTGATTATTGGGTTGATACTAAAGTGCAGCTTCTGCCGCTGCCATTGTTAGTGCGAATTCGTCCTGCAGGCTCAGCCCCTTCTCTTCGGGGACCGGCGCCGGTGCAGGGTCGGGGTGCGGCTCAGGCTGGGGATCCGGATCCGGCTGGGCCTGGGCGCGCAGCTCCCGGAGCTCCTCCTCGTTCGGATCCTCGCCCTTCTTGGTGGCATTGCCATTGGCGGGGATATTCACGACGGAGATCTCCAGCAGCTGCTGACCGGCGTAGTAGTACGTCTCCCTGGGCTGATCCATGGCTTCCTCGCCCTCGCCCCAGTGGCCCTTCCCGAGCGGAAGGAATCCGACGGAGACGCAGGATATACTCCCGAAGAGGATCTTCTGGAAGACCTTCTCCGCGAGTTCGTTGATGGACTTCGGCTCGAAGGTGATGTCCACCAGCAGCTTCCTGTCCTCAACGTAGGCGCGGCCCTTGCCGATGACGAAGTCCACGTCCTTGGTATCCCAGGCGCCGTAGACCTGGTGATTGTATCCGATAATGGGATTCTTCTCGAAACGGGACAGATCCCAGGCTTCCGGATCCAGGACGGTATGGGCGGTGTCGCGGGATCCGTCGGACGCCACGAACGTGATGGTCCGGGACTCTTCGTCCTTCTTCCGGATCTCCGGCGTGAATGATCTGACTAAAATCTTATTCATGACTATTGGTTGTTGGCGTTGTCATCCTCTCCGACCACGGCGGAATTCAGGGGGCGCAGGAAGGTGTCGAGCCCTTCCTTGCGCTCGAGTCCCTCAATGGTCCGGACCTCGTTCGGGGTCATGTAGCCGTCCAGGATGGCGTTGTGGTAATAGGCGCTCCGGGCCTGGGTATTGCCACGCATCAGGCCGTCGAGCGAGAACTTGACGCTGTACATGCCAAGCTCCGGCCCCAGGAATAGTTTACTCTCCAGTTCGTCCTCCAGCCGCTTGACCGTCGGACGAAGGGAGAGCTGCACGAACTGGGTGTTCTGCTCCTCGATATTGCTGTAGGTGGCATGGGAGAGCTCACCCAGGAGATGGGGCGGCAGGTTCAGGATCCGGCACACGTCCTGGATGGAGAAGGTCTCGCTCTGGATCAGCTGCGCCGCGACGGGGTCGATGCTCAGCTGCTTGTACTTGATGCCATACTCCAGCAGCGGGGTCTCGAAGTTCCGGGCGGAATTCTTATAGTGCTTCATCCACTGGATGTAAGCCTCATCTTCCAGGTGTCCCTCCGTCTCCATCACGCCGCGGATGTTCCCACCCTTCTCGTAGAACTCGCTGGCGAACTGCTCCGTGGCGATGGACTTGCCCAGGGCCTGGGCGTTCCGGATGATGGGGTTTTCTCCTTTGATCCCGTCCAGGGTGAGCAGCATGAAGTGGAGCATCTGCCAGTCCGGGTAGACGCCGTTCAGCCACATGAGGTTCGGGTCCGTCATGGTGACCTGGTACCATTTGCGCCCCTTGGACAGGGTGATGCGAACACAAGCGGGGTGAACCTGGTACAACGCTTCCGGCACGCCGCCAGAACCCCACTTGATGATCGCATAGGCATTGCCCCAGCCGGTGAGCCAGGTGACGATACAGTTCCAGAAATCGAACTTGTTGGTGTAGCTGTTCGGCCGCTGGTTAATCAAAGCGAAGGCCGGGTGAGACTTATCGTTCACCCAGCCTTCTGTCGTGTCTTTCTTGATGTATTTCGGGAAGGAAGCGACGTTCTCGCTGATGATTCGGATGCCGGCATACAGGGCCGTGATGTTCAGGGCGCTGTGATTATTGACGGACACTCCGACGGTATGGACCTTGACGCCGGCGGCGTCCAGGGGGACGACGGTAGATTCGGCGCTTCTGCGCTGAGTGATCCACCTTGATATGCGTTCAAATACGGGCATTCGCGTCCATTTTTCGCAAAAATGCCCCTTTGGACGCGCTCAGGTGGGGACAATTGTCACTTTCTGCTCACGTATTTCAACACAATTCAGCCGTGCCGGTAGAAATCTTTCTTGAATGCATCGAATGAAGAATACAACTCACTACCATATTCCTTGACGTACTCCTCTTCCATGGAGCGGAAAATCTCCCTCATCGTGACATCCTTTCCGACGCCGCGGCATGATTTCAGGCGGCTCCAGAATACTCTCCGGAACCCCTCCCTTGTCGCCATTTGCCTTATCTCCTCCATAATTGTATCCCCTATTGAAATAAAGCCAGCTGCTTATATTCTGCCGCCGGCAGTGTAGTATTTCGCAATTTCCAGAAGTCCGCCCTGTCGGCGCTATACCGGATACTCGGGAAGCCGCATCCCGATGCGAGAGTCTCATTAATCAGATATCCGTAACGGAATTCCCCTGGCTCTCTCAGCGAGTCATGCCGGATCACCTCTCCGAGGCATCCATGTACCGCCATATTAACTGCAGCCATCTTGCAGCATATTCCATCGATGTCTTCGCCGACAAGATACGGCTGTCCCTCATGTCGTTCGTAAGCCTGCCTGTTCGCTGCCAGGAGCATCCTTGCGCTTCCGCAGGCGCAGTCATTGATGATCCGACGCCCTGAATGAATGGACTCGGACATGGACACCATCGCACATAAGTCGGAAACTCCCTCCGGAGTAAAGAATTGGCCCCGGAAGGATTTGAAATTCCCACTATTCTCCATAAACATATTTCCCCAGGCATCGCACCAAAAATCCCTTCCGAGTCTGTCTTGCATAAAATCCAGGTAAAAATACATGAAATCATGATAGGCCATTGTCTGCTCCGGAGAATTGTCCCAGCGCACATCGAGCTCCGGGTTGACACTCAGCGCAGCTATGATGTATGTGAGGGAGTCGTCGAGAACTTTGATAGCGTCCTCTTTCACCTTGGCCACAAGGTCAAGAAATTCCTTATCAAATCTGTCCATGTTTTTTCACTTCTTTTATCCATTCATCATCTTCCCAATAGAACCAGCGAAACAATCCACAGTGCCGGCTTTTTTTCTGGCAGCATCGAATGATATTCCTGGCGATGGTCTTCGTGGCTTCAGCGGCCATGGTCGCGCTGCTGAATACCCACCATCGGCCATCCTGTTCCCGGACCGCCACGACTTTTCGAGCATTCCACCCGCCGATATCGGTACGTCCTTTCAGGTTCCGTGCGCCAATGCGAAGGACCTTTTTCGCTTTCCTCATATCCATCCACTCGGGCCACTTCTTGCCACGATTATGCGGTATGTGCCCCTTGAGGAATTGCCCATTTTGAAGATTCCGGGCAATGTGCCCATCTTCCGTCAAATCCCAATCAGACATACTTTTTATGACTTTGCTTAACAATATCATTCTGCGTCTGCGCGTATATTGTCGTAGTTGCTATTGAGTCATGGCCGAGCATTACACGGACCTCCTCGATGGGCATCCCGCGACGGAGCGCCTGCGTTGCAACGGTCTTCCGAAGAAGATGAGGATGAAGGCGGATACCAGCCCTGTTCCCAATCCCCTTGATGATGGACCTTGCTTCGTCCGGCAGAAGTCGACCATTTATCCCAAGCTTGTCAATCTGGGCCTGGCGCAGGGCATCGCTGACCAACGGGTCGAAATCATAGCCAAAGAGAGCCGGATGGCTGTCTTTCCTATTTTTTAGATAGTCCTGCAGGGCAAACTTACATCGCTGGGACAGATAAACGGTCCGATACTTTTGCCCCTTGCCGAGAACCTGGCATTCATCATGCTCAAAGTCTATATCCGTGACATTAAGGGCGCATGCTTCAGCAATTCGGCATCCAGTAGAATAGAGAAACTCGACGAGAGCCTTCTCTCTTTTGGTCTTGCAGCAATAGCGGACTAATTCCAGCTGCTCATCCGACAGGGCCTCTTCCGGCTTATACTTGATCTTAATCTTCTCCACGCGAAGCATCGGATTCTTCTCCACCCACTCCTCCGCCGTGCACCATGTAAAGAATGACGAAAATGTCCGATGAATATTTGCGAGGTATGAAGATGATACCTTCTGCAGCTTCTTCTTTGCAAGATAGATTCGAATATCGTCGCTCGTTATGTCCTTGATATGCTTATTCATCGCCTTGATTCCCTGGGCGAGATTCCGCTTGTAAAGCTCCAGCGTCCGAGGCGTGCAGCCCTGAACTGCCTTCGCAAGGAAAAAGCGGTTCACAATCTCCACATCGGTGCCCTCATACACCACAAGGGATCGCTCCTTCCTCGTAAGGTCATAGTCCTCCAGGGAAAGGGCGACTGCGCTCTCCACCTGCTGAATAACGTCTGGATCCACATTGCCGACGAGTAACTCTCTGATCTTTGTCGTTATCTCTTCAAATGGCGTCATAACATAAAAGAGGAATTATCGTTACTTGGTGGCAGGAGCGGGATTCGAACCCGCATCTCCGGCGGTGGCTAATCCGAACTGCTTGCTTTCCGCCCCGGCGATCATACCGTTATACCATCCTGCCGCAATACTGGTTACTATCTGGTTACTATCATATATCCGGATTCCATTCTTCCACTTCATTCATATTCACCGTCCGGAGGGAATGTGTCTGATAGATCTGGCCGGTGGGCTTCGTGCCTTCGCTCAGGAACGTGCCCAGGGCGTCGATACTTGCTACCACGCCGTCGATCTTCTTTTTGCTCTGACCTTTCGACGGGCGGTAGTTTAGATTCCCTGGATCATAGTAGAGCACCACATTCCCGAACATCCAGCGGATGACCGGATTGTCCAAGAGGTTTATCTTCCCCTCCGTCATCCATTCATCCAGCTTCTTTGTGGGCGGGTACATGTATTTCATGGTCTGCTCGTATGTCACCACGTCATCCTCATTGTAGCGCGTGGACAGCTTGGCCTTCAGTTCCCAGGCATTCCATGGATCCAGGGCAATCTTCTTCACCTTGTAGGGAGCGATCTCCTTCATCAGGTATTCCAGGAACCAGTCCTGGGAGAGAACCTGTCCCGGGCATACAGTCAGCCATCCTTGCTCAACCCATCGCCGATAGTCCACTATGTCCTGCCGGCCGCCGTCATCTTCCAGCTTCGATGCCGGCACCACGAAGAGGTACTTGAAGACATTGAACGCCGGGAAGAAGATGGCCGTGGCGGTGATGTCCTTCGTCGCTGCGAGATCCAGTCCGACGTAACACTCCTGGCCTATCAGCAGCTGCTGGTCAAAGGGCGCATTGTTCGAGGCCACCACTTCGTCCTTCAGCCATGCCTTTGGGGCATCCACCCACTGGTTCAGGTTCTTTGTCAGGAACGCCGCCCGGATGGATCCACCGCGGTCGATCGCTTCCCGACATTCCGCCTCCATGTACTGCTTGCTCAGGGAGACTCCGTAATTCGGATTGACCTTCTGCCAGGTGAGCGGGTCCTTCCAGTCATCCCCCTCGTCGGGCTCATAGAGCATCAGGAAATGATTGTCCGCCATCTCGCGGATCCCAAGCATCATCTCCCTATAGACGGACAGATCCTCGAAGTATGGGTACGACATATCCGTGCCGGCCGTGGAGATGGAGAAGATCAGCGGCTGCGTTCTTGCGCCCATGCCGGTCTTCAGCACCTCGTAGATCTCGTTTGTCTTCCAGGCGTGGCGCTCGTCGCAGATCCCGCAGTGGATGTTCAGCCCATCCTTATTCTTCGTCTCCTTGCTTAGGGGCTTGTAGGCCGATGCCGTCTCCTCTACCACGATACTTCCCTTCCGGAAGATCCGGACATATCCATCCAACTCCGGCACGCCCTTGATTAGCTCCGCGCTCGCATCGAAACAGATCTTCGCCTGGGCCTTGTCCACCGCGGCCGCATAGACCTCTGCGGCGCTCTCCCCGTCGAAGATGAGCATGTACAGGGCGATGACCGCGGCGAAAGTTGTCTTACCGTTCTTTCGCGGGACATAGACGTCCGCATAGGTGTATTTCCGGCGCTTGGTCGCCCGGATCTTCAGTCCGAAGATATTGGCCAGGCAGAAGAGCTGCCAGGGCTCCCACTGGATAGCTTCGCCGGCGAACTCTCCCTTGTAGTGCTTGAGCATCGAAGAGAATCGCACCACTCGGTAGAAGGCTGGTCTGTCGAAGATCAGGTCTTCCCTTGAAAGGTCGGAGTACCAGCGCTCCACCGCCTTCCTGATCATGATACAGGAAGGCAGCTCTCCGCTTCGCACTTGGCGCGCGTATTCATGGACCTTCTCCAGGGCGGTCATGGTGTCACTCGTATTCGTAGTCTCCCCTGATCGGCGTGAAGGAAACAACGCAGCCGGGGCCGATGCCGATGCTCGGCCTGCCGTTGTAGCGCTCGGCAAACTCGAAGTCCGGCGGTTGCATCTCGCCGATATAGTTCTTTTGCGTTTCCGCATAGCGGACCAGCCGGCCATACAGGTCCTCGATCTCCTGCCGGGTGAAGACGCAGCGATCGAACTGCTCGGCGATTCGTAGGGTGTTTTTCTGCCAGACCTTTAGGCTCGACTTTCCCGTCATGGAGGCGTCGCATAGCCAGCGCTTCTCCGGCCGGTAGCCGGCGAGCTGGTCGGCATAGTATTCCAGGTGACCGGCAGTGGATCCAAGCCCGGCCTCTTCCGCCTTGGCCGCTGCCCGTCGAAGGTCATCGACAATGTTGAAGTATTGCTTTAGAAAACGTTTCATAAATCTTTGTTAAGAAAGTATTCAACCATCCAGATTATCGCCAGTATACTGACAACCAGAAGAGGGATCCCAATAAAAGGATTGCATTGTGTGGCTATGTAGATAGCTACTACAATTGCACCGATAGGGATACAAGCAAAAAACACCATGATTGTAATTTTGGTGGCTTCTTTTGCGGCGTATTTGTCCATTTTGGTCATAGCTTGTATGATTTTGACTCGCTAAGGATTTTAAACGGATCATTGGTCTTCGGGTCATCGAACTTCTCTGCGCGAAGGATGGTCACAAAGTCCTTGACATATTGGAGGCCCGCGTACTGCCCCGCAATAAATCCAAAGCCGGAAGGGGTTGCCGATGTTAGCGCCTCCAGCTTCGCAAGGATGATGTCGAGCGCCTGGGCGCCTGTCAGCTGTGGACCGTTCTTGACTACCGTACTCATAGCTTCACGGTTTTCTCGCATTTGACTTTATATCCACGCCGGCGCAATTCCTTGACCAGATCAATATCTGGGATCTCAGAGACGGACGGATTGACAATAACCGGCGCCGGCAATTCAGCCTCCAGTATTCTCTTCTCAATCTCAGAGGGGGCCTTGGATGCCTCGATCACTCTCTTGCCCATGACTGCCTCGAGCTTCTCCCCAAGATCGACCGGCGCGGCTTGGGCGTCTTCCAAGGATTTCATTTCCCGAACCGGATCCAGATCGCCGGCAAAGCCGAACTTCTTCCCGTGATGCCTTGTACGATATTCCCGGTTATAGGACGCCATGCATTCGCGGCAGCTTTCCTGGAGACCGTCCTGGCGGCTCTTGTTTTTAGCAAAAGATTCCAGCGGAAGTTCCCTTCCGCATCGCCGGCAAACCTTCGTTGTTGGTGTTTCTTGTTTCGGTTCCATTGGTATAGGTGTTTCATTCGGTTCCAATTCATTCTGGGGTGGGGCGAAATGGCTGCAGGCTTCCTGGAAGTATCCGACCTCCCTCTTATGAATCTTCGGGTTACGACAGATCCCGCCCGGAGAATAGAACTGACATTCGTGACAAAGCATACTCACTTGGTCGACACGTTGATGGTTTTCCGGACCACCTTCTTCTCCTTCTCCTCATGGGACTTGACATAGTACTCCCGTGCCTTCAGTTGCGACTCCTTCGCCACAAGTTCCCGCTCAGCCTTGTGCAGGGATTCGCAATCCTGCTTGAACTTTCTCTCGCGCTCCGCCAGGGAGACGGAGATGAAGACATTGATTACCGTCCAGATGAAGACGGCGATCATGCAGATGACAAATAGTGCTTTCATCGTTCTTTTATTTGTGTTAGACATCAATTGTTTTGCTTTCCTGTTCATCAGGCGGCTCCGGTTCGTCGGCGGTAAGGACAGCCACCAGCGCCTTGAATCCCTTTGGCTTCCCGTCATCCTGGATCAGTTTGAGGCGCTGCCGGCCCACCGGGGAGAATCCAAAGTTCCCGCCGATCCTGTCCAGCTTCTCCACGCATGAGTGCAGCTGCTTCACGGCCGGGTTCGGTACGACGAAGGTTCCCTTCTTCCCATCCACCACCATATACAAGCCATCCTGCTTGATGGCCTCTTCGCACATGATCATCAGATCGTACTCCACGGCGTAGGCCAGCAGCGACGGGCAGTCCTGGCTCTCCAGGATACCCAGTGCGGCGACCTCCTTGCACTTGCGCCAGTAGATCCTCTTCGCGCGATCCGTCGCCGCCCGGAGCCCGGAGATCTGGCACTTACTACCAATCTCCGCCACTTTGATGGGCACGCCGATCGTGGACGACGGCCTGTCCCGGTCCCGCCGATCCGTCCCCCTTAGGGCCAGGATCTCTTTCGGCAAAGGTTTCCTTCCTCGGGTCATTAGTCGAATCCTTCAAGGGTGCCGGTTAGCAGGATGGGCATAATGACACCGGCCACTCCCGGCTCCATATTATTTACCGGGGAGACAAATATCTGTTTCCTGTTATCAATGAATTCCATCTTGACATCAGATGTGCCCATTGCAGCGGTCAGTTCTCCCAGTTTCTTTTGCGAGAGGCCAATCCTTTTGACTGGGATTCGCTCACCCTCCACATTGAATAATGGCTCAAAGTTAGGGTGTGTCTTTTGGATTGGATTGGTGAGTGTGATCCGGATCTCACAGTCGTCCATCGCCCCGACTAAGCATATTCCATCTTCCTCCCCATTTGGCACCTTAACCTTGCACTCCTCGATACGCATGATGCCAAGGGTTGTGACGAGCTTATAGGCAGGGCCATAGATGCCATGACCATTCAACTTCTCAGTATCTTCTGGCTCAAAGAAAGATAGGACAGATAACGGGATTCTGACCAGCACATGCGAATCGCTGGCGTAGGCATATCCGTTTTCGAAATAGATATAGCTCATCACGGGACGAGTATCGTCGAGAGCGCAGGCCCTCCAAATCTGATGGCGTCTGCTGAAATTGTTGATGATTTCTTTTGTCATTGTTCAAAAAGGTTTGGCGTATCAAGTTCTTCCAACAGTTTATCAACGCGCCTCTCTGCTTCTTTGGAGGCTTGCAGGGACTTGCTGTTGTGAGTTCGGAAGAATTCTCTTTGCAGTTGACGCATCTTTCTTACTTCGTCAATGATTTGGTCTTTGATGTGCATGTTTTATTCTCAAATGTTTCCTACCGCGCGCCATGCTTCTTTTGGTATTTACGTCTTGAGGCTTCGTTTCGGATCCGTTCCAGCTCTGCCCGGAATCGGTTCTGCTGTTCATCCCTCAACTTGATGATCGGATTGACGATGACCTGAGTGGATCCATCGCGGCGGAATTCGTCCCGAGTGGCAGAGAAGTCCGCGGAATGCATCTGCGCCGTCAGCTGCTCTGTCAGGATGACTGTCTCGGCCAGCATCTCGATCTCCTGATCCTGGCCATCATACAGGCCCTCGCTCTGGAGCTGCTTTCTCAGCCTTCCGACCACCTCTTTCATATATTCCCCCATCTCCCTCGCCCGGGCCTCGTCAGCCTCAACGTCCGTCGTCTTCGTGATGTTTCTAATGAAAGCGATACTTGCAATGTCGCCCTTCATTGCGTTGTTGACCACCGACATGACCATCGCTTCCAGGGCAGTGAAGTGCTCTCCGGTTTCCTGATTCACAATGGCATTCCCCATCTTGTCCTTGACGGGGGCCTCCAACCTGGATCTTAACAGCTCATTAAAGTCCTGCATAGGCTACACGAAAGAATTGATACCGTCGAAATAGCTCCTGTAAAAGTCATAGATCCCCTTGTCCATCGTGATGGATGCCTGCTCCGTCCTGGGATTGGTATTAATATTCGCGCTGGACTGGATGCCAAAGTAGAAGGAATCCGCCTCGCTGCATCCAGCGAAGATCTTTGAATGATTCCTGAAGACCGCGACGCGGCCGGCCTCCGGATGTCTTCCATAGAAGCGCTGCACCATCCCCCACTCCACCCGGTAGGTGGACGGGAAGATCTCGCCCAGGTACATATCCAACTTCCGGATCTTTCCGGCCTCGTACCATTCCGTCAACTGCAGAAGGTCCTCTGCGGCCATGCACCAGGTAGAGAAAAGAAGATGATCCAGGGGGGGGGCTTGGTTCAGTACGACCTTCAGGAAGGTGAGGGAATCGCAGTCTCCGCCGGTGATGAAGTTGTATGTGCATCCGGCTTTCAAAGGCTCATACTTCATCGCTTCCAGTAGGCTGACCTCCGAGTATGCTCTGCGATACAGGAATCGGGTCGAGAGCTCCAGGCACTCCGTGTGCCGGCGCTTGTCCTTCCTGGGCTCCGCCTCGCTCTCTGCCTGCGTCTCTATCAGATCCTCCAATTCCTGGACTTCGAAGACGTCACCGAAAATGTCACTCTGGATCCCGTTCATAAGCCTGGTAATTGTTTCTCGTCCTGATTCCTTCCGGGGCCATTTCGCCCAGGGTCCGACCTTCAGCCAGCACTATCTCGCCAGTCCTGAAGTCGTAGATTGGTTGAATATACCTCTCATGAAACTTTACGATCTGGAATCTCATGTATGGGTATTTCACAAGCTCATTCGCTAACACCTGTGCATGCATCTCCGATGCGACCTTGATGGCTCGCTTCTTTGAATCGCTTGCTATCCAGTACACGATCTCATCGACGGCCAAAATCCGGCGCCGGCTGTTAGCCATGAATAGCCCGAAAAGTCTTGCGTCTGCAGATCCTTCGACGCTTGCCTTCCCATCATTGAGAGAGATGGCGACCCTAAACACCTGACTCTCTCTGGGCGGAAGATCTTCATCCACGGCGTACTCCTCAACGCGATAGCTGTCGTCATGCCTGTCGCAGTATTCTTCAGCTTTCGCTCTCGACGAGAATACCCGCTCAATCGAATAGCCGGAGTAATCTCCGCTTGTTACAATGTATGCTTTTTCCATAAAATGCCACTTTTTGGCAGTCAATTCAGTAGGGCTTCAGTACACACACATAGGCGCATAATGCGAATGGCCTACCCCTAAAACCCGCCAATTTCGACAGCGCGCACGCAAAACCGGGTGAGTGGTCTTGAAGGCATAACCCTTTCATGATTTTGACCCCCCTCCCCTCCTTGGGATCCGCCGGACCGATTCCCTTGCCACCTCCGACCGAAGACAACCACAGCTCTTCGTGGTGCCGGCAAGGAGACTCGTACTACGGACGACGACCTCGTTTCCACAGTCGCACCTTGCGCGCCAGTAGGCGGCGGAGCTGGTCTCTGGCCAGTCGGATCGCTCGATGACGACCAGCCTTCCGAACCGGCGGCCGGTCAGATCATACGCCTTCCTTCCTCTATTGCTCTTCATCATAGGACTTTCTCAGGAGCTTGATCGTCCCGCAGCCATAGGATCCAGCCGTGATGTCAAGGAAGTATTCGACCGTGTACTCCTTATCCATCTCCAGCGAGTGGGATCTGATGAACTCATCGCGGCCCATCTTGCAGGATCCGGTGAGGATGTGATGCCACTTACTGAACTCGCTGCACTTTGCAGACATCTTGAGTGACGGGAACTCTTTCTTGAAATTCGCCAGCCGGGCCTCGAGCGGCATCTCTTCCAGGAGTTTCGCCTGGGCATCGGCAACGGCTTCCTTCAGGGTTTCGCCATGCGCCCAGCAGTTCTGGACCCGGGCGATATAGCACGGCTTTGTTGTGCAATCATCTTGCACAATTCTTCCGCGGGCCACATCTCCCTTCACCTGGTCGATAAGGGTCGGCACGCCGTCGATGTTCCATACGCGCTCACCTTCGAACTCCTTTAGGCCAGAGCCAGAGCCATAGCCATAGCCATAGCCAGAGCCAGAGCCATAGCCATAGCCATCGCCATAGCCATAGCCATAGCTAGAGCCATAGCCAGAGCCATAGCCATAGCCAGAGCCATAGCCAGAGCCATAGCCATCGCCATAGCCAGAGCCATCGCCAGAGCCAGAGCCAGAGCCAGAGCCATAGCCAGAGCCAGAGCCAGAGCCACTATTGCGTAGGCGCAGGAATTCCTCGATTAGTTTGACATCTTCCATACCGGAACGGCTTCGATGCATTTGGCTGCATTCTCTTCGCAAGGGATGATCTCGATGACGTCAAGGACAACAATGGATCTGACCGTCACGGAAAACTTACATTCGCGCGGTTTCGTCACTCCGTTTGTAGCCAGCTCACTGATGGACGCAGCACCATCCCAATACCAGATCCTCCGGCAGCTTTCCAGTTCAACTTCATTCCCATCCTTCCGGACGATTGTCCCGAAGAATACACCGGCGCCTCGCGCCCTGATGATTACTTTTTGATTGAGTTCCATATTGAAAAACGTGTTGAAAAATGTTTGCTATTTCGTTTCCGGGTGACTCTTCCGCCAATCTCGGATCAGTATCTTGTCTCTGTTACCCTTGGCCCGGTTGCAATCCTCGCACAGGGACTGAAGGTTCCTTTCATCGAAGAAATCCTCGCATACCGGATACGGGATGATATGGTCCACCACGGCAGCTGCCTTGATGACTCCATTCCGCCGGCACTCCTCGCATAGAGGATGCATCGCCCGGAAGGACCGGGAGAGCTTCGTCCACCGGCTCGTGTGGTATGGATCCGCGGACCGCTCCCTCACGTACCCGCCAGCCGGCTGGTCAGCATTCCTTCTTGAGTCCCAGGGTAACCGCATCTCCGTCTCCCTTATATGGTTTGATATCTCCTATCGGCGCCGTCATGAAGCGCTCTCCCTGCAGCTTCAGGTACACTCCCCTTCCGCTGACGGATCTACCCAGGACCAGCGCCGGATGTCCCTGGAAGACCACGATGCTATCCTTCGAGCAGAAGGATTCCTTCGGACATTGATCCAGCAGGACAATATCCCGCGTGGTCCGTGGATCATTGTCGGGATGGAGGCATTTGGTAGACATCTTCCCTGACGCATATCGGAGCGGCCTTGCAAACTCACAGCCGGCCTTGCAGTTGATCTTCGCCATACGCTACCAGTCGCTTCCGGAATTTCCTCCGTCGTTATTCCAGGGCTTCATATTACCAATCCAGGGAATAAGCCGGGCCTGGTCTTCCGGCAGCTGCTCCATGGCCTCCTTCGACAGGGACGGCTTCACCAGGTGTGACTGGCCGCGTTCCTTCCGCTGCATCTCATAGGCGATGAGGTTAAGCCGGACGCCCTTCTTCTTCACCTCAACGCGCTTCCCGGTTTCCTGATCCCGGGTGATATATGCATCCGTCACCGTCCCTGTACTATTGTCGATTGGGACGCAGACGCATTTCTTCGTCTGTGTCTTCCCCTGCACGTCCGCCACCTTCGCCCCCTTCAGCTTCAGCAGGTCTATCTCTATGTTGTAGTTGCTCATATCCTTTTCAGTTTGGCGATCTCCGCCTTCTTCTCGTTTATCTCCTCCAGGCGCTCGAAGTAGTTTCCTACGGTCCAGTCGGCCTCCAGTGCGCGCAGCTCTGCCTCCAGCCGGTTGACTATGGGCATCGCCGAATAATCCACAATCCTATACATAAAGCACCGTTGTCTGGGCGCCAAAGTATTTCTCCTTGATGGCGCGCGCCTTGTCAACATTATCCATGACCCACTTCTGCACTTCCGGCCGACATTTCCACCGGATCGTTCCCTTTCCATGTTCAAAGTATCCGCTATGGGAGTCAATGAAATAGTATGGATCGATCCCGCCGATCTCTTCCGCCAGCGTGAACAGTGCCCCGATGAATCTGAAGTAGTTGTCCGTCGTCTCGGACTTCTGGAACCGGTTCCCGGTCTTGATCTCCCAGGCGTAAGCGAGGCCGGCGCGCTTGGCCGGAGTGTCATAGACGGTCCCGTCCTTGGCTTGCCAGCCACGGGCCTGGTACCAGCCCTCGAAACGCCTCACCTCCTCGGCCGGATTGGCCGCATTTCTAAGGAAGAAAATTTTATAAAATTCTCTCTGTTCTGCCTCGCGCGCATGCGCGCTCTCATTAGAGAGAGATATACTTACTATTCCTTCCTTATCCTTATTATTGGGCGGAACTTTCACCACCCATTTGGGTGAACTTTCACCACCCATTTTTGTCGCATTCACCACCCTTTTGGGTGAACTTTCACCACCCATTTT
>JAEEGL017372262.1_pt1 | contig 17695 bp, 14 predicted proteins | sample 9134231 | NCBI WGS metagenome assembly JAEEGL01 (sample SAMN16246548, study PRJNA631951) | gut metagenome | biome: gut microbiome; feature: rumen; material: fiber-attached | host: Bos | place: Iran: Karaj | collected 2018-10 | reverse complement strand
GGTGATCACACCGGAATATGTTTATTTCAGGAGATATGAGGAACCCGGAGATGCGCATTATAACGAGATGCCCGTATCCGTGCCTTCTGTATGCATAAATACCAGCCGCATACCTTCATCATACAGACATCAAGGGTCTATGATAAGAAGCAGCTTCAGCGGCTTTTTCAGAAGCAGTTTCAGTTTTATGGGCGGAAGTTTCAGGAGCGGAAGTTTCCGCTTGGGAAGCTTACGTCTTGGTAGTTTCAGACAGGGAGCTTTCGCCACAGGCAGCTTTAGGACAGGGAGCTTCGGACTCTCTGCGTTTTCTCTTGGCAGTTACAGGAGCGGAAGTTTCAGGATCGGCAGTTATTTCAGAGGCAGTTTCACCGGGAAATTGTATAACGGAAGCTACTATTCGGGCAGTTATCACAGGGGCAGTTTTGTATACGGCGGAGGCGACGGTATATCCAGATACGAGAATAAAACGGTTTCCGAAGTATTTCCGGGAAATAATAACAGATATGCCGTAAGGCGTCTTATAGAAGAACTGGGTTACGGGCTGGATCTGATATGAAAGGTTTTTATTCACTCTGGACAGCTCCATATCAGGCTAAGGGCGGCAGCGGTTTTCATCTTGAGGATTATGAGATCGCTACCCTTATTCTTTCTGTGGCAGCCTATCAGGCATACAACGGCGAGACCTGCATGTATGCCGATGATACCGCTTTTGCCTATCTTCATGAAGAGGGGATCGCAGACATTTTTGAGCGCGGCGTGATAAGGATGAAAGTGCCGGAGGATATAGACCCTCTTACTTACTGGGCGGCCGGCAAGATGGTGGCGCTTCGGATGGAGGATGCTCCTGTGGTCATGATAGATACCGATCTGATCATCTGGAAGAATATTGAAAAAGAGCTTAAGGATGCCTATGTCAAAGTGATCCACAGGGAGGAACTCAATCCCGAGATATATCCGGATCCCGGGAGCTTTGAGATGAAGGAAGGTTATGAGTTCCCTAAAAGCTGGGATTTCAATGTCCTGCCGGCAAATACCGCGCTGCTCTATATTGCGGATCAGGACCTGAAAGACAGGTACACGGAAGAAAGCCTTAAGTTTATGAGGATGAGCAAGAAGACTTCCGATAATCTCTGCCACATGGTCTTCGCGGAACAGAGGATACTGCCAATGTGCGCCGCTGCGAAGGGCTACGGCGTGGATGCTTTCTGTTCGGATCTGATGAAACTCAGGGAACAGAGTCTTTTTACCCATATCTGGGGTCACAAGAGCGTATTTAAATTCAACATGGACGAGAGGCGCGCATATTGCAGGAGATGCATGAAAAGGCTGGCCACGGAATTCCCGCTGATGTATGTTAAAGCCAGGGAGATAAAGGAACTGGAGGATTGCCTTAATGCTTAAGGTTTCGCATTTATATAAGAGTTACAGCGGCAGAGCCGTGATAAACGATCTGGATTTTGAAACCGGTAAGGGCGGGATATACGGCCTTCTCGGCCCCAACGGCGCAGGCAAGAGCACTACGATGAATATGCTGTCAGGCTACTTAAGACCTGATGCGGGTGATATAGAGATAGGCGGAGTATCGCTGCTTAAGAATCCGCTGAAAGCCAGAAAACTACTGGGGTATCTGCCGGAACAGCCGCCGCTTTACCAGGATATGACAGTAAATGAATATCTGGGATATACTGCAGAGTTAAAGGGACTGAGAGGCGCTGATAAAAAGAACGAAGTCGAGCGCGTATCGGCGCTTGCCGGGTTGGAACCCGTACGTGACCGGCTTATCCGGCATATCTCAAAGGGGTACAAACAGAGGACGGGACTTGCCGGTGCGATCTGCTCCGATCCCGAACTGCTGATACTTGATGAACCCACTTCGGGTCTGGATCCCAAACAGATAGTGGAGATGAGGGGACTGATAAAGAAACTCGGTGAAAAACGCACCATCATCCTGTCTACCCATATACTCAGCGAAGTGAGCGCGGTCTGCGATCATGTGCTTATCCTCTGCGGAGGCTGTCTGATGGCGGATTCCACACAGGAAAAACTGCTTGACGAATATAATGACAGACAGAGACTTAAGCTTGTACTAAAGGGAAATGCTACCGCAGCGGAAAAGGATGCATCCAAGCTGAAAGGCTTGGAGAGCATACGGATGATCAGAGAGGATGAAAGCTCCACGGTTCTGGAACTTATAGCTGCGCCCGGAGAGGATCTTCGGGAAGCTGTGGCAAAGATGTGCACCTCAGGCGGCTTTACTCTGCTGGAACTTGCGGATAACAGAGTAAGTCTTGAAGATGTCTATCTGCGTCTTACACAGGGAGGAAGCGAAGAATGATCCCTGTATTCAAAAAAGAATGGAAGGCAAATTTCAGAACACTAACAGGCTGGCTGTTCCTTGCCATCACCCTGTTTTTTACGGGCTGGTATTTTAAGGCTTACGGACTGGATGAGGGTTATCCCTATCTGTCATATATAATAGGCGGGCTGAAGCTTATATTCATGTTCACTTTTCCTATACTGACCATGAGGAGTTTTGCGGAGGAGAAGAGATACAGGACAGACCAGCTGCTGTTCACTGCACCGGTTTCCGCAAGAGCGGTGGTATTCGGTAAATACCTGGCGGCCCTGATGACTTTTCTTACAACCCTTCCGCTGCTCATAGTGTTTATGGGCATACTTAAGGTATACGGGGATGTGCCTGTAAAAGAAAATGCAGTGGCTATATTCTACTTCGTATTATTCGGCATGGCATGCATAGGCATAGGTATCTTTATCTCAGCACTTTCCGACAATCAGATCATTGCGGCGGTGCTGACCTTCTTTGTGCTGATGTGCAGCGCATCGGTGTCAGGCATAGTCAGTTCGGCGGGGATAAAGAATCCTGTGCTGCTAAAGATATCCGGGCTGTTTGATCTTGCCAAACCTTTTGATAACGGAATGTACGGCACAATAGACTGGGCCGATCCGGTATATTATATCTCGGTGACGATCCTGATGCTTTATCTTACCGATTTCGTGCTGACTTCGGGCAGGCTTCACGTTAAGACCAGCGGTATCTTCAATGCTCTTACGGGTGTGCTCAGGCTGATACTGATACTTTTTGTCATGGCTGCCTGCAATCTGCTTATCAGGGGGCTGCCTGCGGAAAGGCGCGTTGCGGATATGACTTACAATAAGATCCGTTCGCTGTCGGAGGAAGCTAAAGCGGGCATAGCGGGACTTGATAAAGAAGTGATGATATATGTGTATTGCGAGGAGGATGAAAAGGATGAGACTTTAGATTCCACGCTTTCATATATGTCGGCATATAACGATAAGATAAAAGTGATGTACATCTCACCCTCCGCCAATCCGCAGTTTTACAGGCAGTACAGTGAGAGGGAACCGGCTGCCAACAGTCTGATAGTCACTTGCGAAGATAAGAGCAGGGTGATAGAATATACCGACTGCTATACGCTGAACTATAAGTACGCCTATAATGCGGTCAGCGATACCTATGTGGTCAGCGGTTATGATGTGACCGGCTATGACGGGGAAGGAAAGATAGTCTCGGCCATAGATCACGTTACGGATACAGCGCTTCAGAAAATATACTGTCTCGGCGGTCATGATGAAGTGCAGGCAGATCCCGAACTGCAGATGCGTATCGAGAACGCCCATTTTGAGACGGAGAATATCAATCTGCTCAAGTATGACGAGATCCCGGAGGATTGCAGTGTCCTGTTAATATTAGGACCTTTGTCGGACATTACGGAGGAGGAACTGGCCAAAGTTAAGAAATATACTTCAAGGGATGCGGGGGCTATATTTATCTGTGCATATACCGACGGCGGCAAACAGGAAAACTATGATTCACTGCTTAGCTCCCTTGGCATAAAAGTGCTTGACGGCACCGTATATGAAAGCAGTAAAGCATATTATAATAACGAGGATACCTACCTCCTTCCCGAGATAGTGGATACGGAATGGACCAGGGGTATCTACACCGAAGGACGTACTAAATATATCTATATGCCCTTTGCAAAGGGGCTTAAGCTTATAGAAGCGCCGGGAGTGGAATGCAGGACATTCCTTACTTCTACGGAAAGCGCGGGGATCAATGGCGCGGACAGTGCTGAAGAAGGCCCCTTTTCACTTGGTGTATTTGTAAGAAAATATCTTGATAAGGGAAGCTTCAGGGCGGCAGTCTTAAGCTCGGATTATTTCCTGGATCCTGAGATAAACAGGGCGGTAGGCGGCAACAACCACAGTCTCTTCATTAAGCTGCTGACTTCGGTGGCAGAGACAAAAGACACTGCGGATATACCGGTGAAAAATTATGAGTATGACCGCATACTTGTTCCGGGCGGTGTCAGGAGCGGACTCGGAATATTCTTTATGGCAGCTCTCCCGCTTATGTTGATAGCTGTCGGCTTAGTGATCCGCGGTATACGGAGAAGAAAATAAAGCTCTTTAATAAATGGAGGAAGATAAGAATGGAAAAGATCAGAACAAGGTATGCACCCTCACCTACAGGGAAGATGCATGTGGGAAACTTAAGAACGGCTCTTTATGAGTTCCTGGTGGCAAAACACGAGGGCGGCGACTTTATGCTGCGTATAGAGGATACGGATCAGGAACGTTTCGTTGAGGGCGCGATAGATATCATCAATCATACCCTGGAACAGACAGGTCTGTATCATGATGAGGGACCGGACAAGGATGGCGGATACGGTCCTTACGTTCAGAGTGAGCGCGTTAAGACCGGTATCTATATGAAATATGCAAAGGAACTGGTTGAAAAAGGCGAGGCTTATTACTGCTTCTGCGATAAAGAAAGACTCGCAACGCTTAAGACCGAAGTGGTGGAAGGTAAGGAGATAAGCATCTATGACAAGCACTGTTTGTCGCTTTCAAAAGAAGAAGTTGAAAAGAATCTGGCTGAGGGAAAGCCTTACGTTATCAGACAGAATATCCCTAATGAGGGGACCACTACTTTCACTGATGAGCTGTACGGTGATATAACGGTGGAGAACGCGGAGCTTGATGATATGATACTGATCAAATCCGACGGCTATCCTACATATAATTTCGCAAATGTGGTTGATGACCATACGATGAACATAACCCACGTGGTAAGGGGCAATGAGTATATTTCCTCATCCCCCAAGTATCAGAGACTTTATGATGCTTTCGGCTGGAAAAGTCCGGTATATATTCATCTGCCGCTGATAACGGATGAGAACCATAAGAAGCTGTCCAAGAGATGCGGACACTCTTCTTTTGAAGACCTGATCGAACAGGGCTTTGTCAGCGAAGCGATAGTAAACTTTATTGCACTGCTGGGCTGGAGTCCCGAGGACAACAGGGAGATATTCAGTCTGGACGAACTTATAAAAGAGTTTGATTATCACCGTATCAGCAAGTCTCCGGCGGTATTTGACATAGTCAAGTTAAGATGGATGAACGGCGAATACATAAAGGCTATGGACGAGGACAAGTTCTTTGAAATGGCGGGACCCTATCTTGAGAAGTATTTAAAACCGGGACTTGACCGTGTTAAGATAGGAGGCATGGTGAAGACCAGGATAGAAGTGTTCCCCGATATAGAGGGACTGGTAGACTTCTTTAACGAACTGCCTGAGTATGATCCGGAGATGTACGTTCATAAAAAGATGAAGACCACCAAAGAGAGCTCTCTTCCGGTGCTTAAGGATATGGCAGAGATCCTCGAAAAACAGGAGGATTGGTCAAATGATGCGCTTTATGCGAAGCTGCTTGAATATGTGGCAGAGCATGAATATAAGAACGGATATGTGATGTGGCCTCTGCGTACCGCAGTCAGCGGAAAGCAGATGACACCTGCCGGAGCTACGGAGATCATGGAAGTGCTTGGAAAAGAAGAGAGTATAAAGAGGATTAAAGCCGGCATAGAGCTGTTGGAGAAATGAGTTGTTCCACGGAGGGGGAAGTAAGATGAGTGAAGAATTCGAAAATGAAGTAAAGGAAGAAAATGATGCTTCCGAAAAGGAAGAGATCACCGGCTATATACGTACCGATGACGGTGTGGATGACACACCGGATATCTATGAGGATCCGCTTGAGCCTAAGAGACGCGCAGGGCTTGCTCACAGGCATGCTGCAGTGGCAGCCATAGATGCCGGAGAAGATGAAGCTGCTTTCAATGAGCTGGTGAAGGCTGTCGATATTTATGAGGAAACCATAATGCTCGGCGGCAATGATCAGGATATCTTCGTGCTCGGCAAGACCAGCGGAGCTCTTAAGAAGCTTGCGGACAGGCTGTATAACCGCTACTCCGAAATGGGTGATGAAGCATACAGGAATATGGAAGCCATAAGCGATGATCCCGCAATGAAGCAGGGCTTCTTCAGGGAAGCGGGGGACTGCAGGGATAAGGCAGCGCGTTATAAGGCGGCATCGGAGAAATATGCGATAAAGTCTATGCAGTACGGAGAATAACGGGGAGCGCCTATTGACAAGAGGACAGTTGTTTTCTATACTTTGAAATTGTCTGAGAAAGGTCACTGCTTGGAAAGGCAGGACTGATGAATCAAATAATCTGCGAAGGAGCGGATCCGCAGCAGCAAAAGGCTGTATGCCATAAAGACGGACCGCTGATGGTTCTGGCCGGCCCCGGCGCGGGGAAGACCTTTGTTATCACGAGAAGACTTAAATACCTTATAGACAACTGCGGTATACCGCCGGAAGAGATATTGGTGATCAGCTTTACCAAAGCAGCGGCGGAGGAGATGGAGTGCCGATTTAACGCGCTCTGCGGGGAACTGAGCGGAGTGACTTTCGGCACTTTTCATGCCGTATATTTTCATATACTCAAAAAATTCTATAATCTGGATCGTTCAAGCATTATCAGCGAAGGAGAGAAAAGGAAATATATCAGACAGGCGGCAAATGGTCTTAAGTTTGCCGAGACTGACGAAGAGACTGTAAGCGCCCTTTTGGATGTGATATCGGGGATTAAAAATGCGGGACTTGACGAAAAGGCTTATAAAGCGGGACAGACCCAGCTGGATGCGGAGAGTTTCGGACTTCTGTATCGCAGCTATCATAAATTGCTTAAGGAAAACAGAAAACTTGATTTCGACGATATGGTCTTGAGATGCAGGGAGCTGTTCATTGAAAGACCGGATATACTCGATATGTGGAGAGAGCAGTATAAGTATATACTTATCGATGAGTTTCAGGATATCAATCCCATGCAATATACGGTGATACGCATGATCGCCGCTCCGTCAGACAATATCTGCGTTGTCGGAGATGATGACCAGTCCATATACGCATTCAGAGGTTCGGACCCGGAGATAATGCTCAATTTCAAAAAAGACTATCCCGCTGCAATGGTAGTAAAACTGGAAAACAACTACAGGAGCGGCAGAGAGATAGTTGAGTGTGCCGGCAGGCTGATAGGCTGCAACAGGAAGCGTTTCAAAAAAAAGATAAGGGCCGGAAGGACAGTTGCCTGTGCTGTTGTAAAGTTGTCCTGTGCAGACAGGAATGCTGAGGCGGAGAAGATCTGCGGCCTTATCAAAGCTGCGGTAAATGCAGGTATCAGTCATAAAGAAATAGCGCTGCTCTTCAGAACCAATGCGGTTGCGGGTTACTTCGCAGGAAGAATGACGGCTGCCGGGATTCCTTTTTATATCAGGGACAGGGCAGAGAGCATGTTTGACGGCAATGAGGGAAGGGATATAAGGGCCATGCTGGATTTTTCAAAAGGAAAATGCAGCAGGGAAAATTTCCTGAGATTCATGAACAAACCGCTGAGGTATATAAGCAGGGCAGAGGCGGGAAACGAAAATATAGATCTGAAGGAGCTGCTGAATAACAGTGATCCGAAGAAGTATATGTACGGAAGGCTGAAGAGGCTGATCTACGACATGGAGAAGCTTAAAAACATGCATCCTTTTGCTGCAGTCAATTATATTCGAAAGGGTATGGGCTATGAGCAGTATGTGGTTAACGAGGCTGAAAAGAACGGCAGAGACCCCTCTTCGGTGACAGAGGTACTTGATCTGCTGCAGGAGGCAGCAGGGGAATGCGACAGTTATGAAGAATGGCTGGAGAGAATACGGAAGGAACAGGACGGTATGGCTGAAATGAAAAAGAAAGCCGATGAAGACGCTGTACAGCTTATGACCATGCATAGCTCGAAAGGACTGGAATACAGGGTGGTAGTGATACCCGAGATGAATGAAGGGCAGATACCTTCTTCCAGATGCGTAAAGAGCAGCGAGATAGAAGAGGAACGCAGGCTTTTGTATGTTGCCATGACCAGAGCGAAAGAGAGGCTTTTTCTTCTCTATAGAGAAAAGAACCTGCAGAAGAAAGTGCTGCCCAGCCGCTTTTTATCCGAAATATAGAGTTATTTACATAACTTGCCAGTTATGGTTATATATGGTATAATGTCAACGTTTGTGCTACATGATATAGTAAAGTGAGGAAATGATGGCAGAAGAGATAAAAAATAAAGACAGCTATGGAGCTGAAAATATAGTAGTTCTTGAGGGACTCGAAGCGGTACGTATGAGACCCGGAATGTACATAGGCAGCGTGTCGACAAAGGGACTCAATCACCTTATCTATGAAATAGTGGATAACTCGGTGGATGAACATCTGGCGGGGCACTGTAACAATATCTGGGTCACTCTTGAAAAGGACGGCTCGGCAACCGTAGAAGATGACGGACGCGGCATGCCCGTGGAGATGCATGCAAAGGGAATAAGCGCGGAAAGACTGGTATTTACCACGCTGCATGCAGGCGGTAAATTCGACGACAGCGCCTATAAGACCAGCGGCGGACTTCACGGCGTAGGTTCATCGGTAGTCAATGCCCTTTCTGCGCACATGAAGGTCACGATCAAGCGGAACGGTCATATTTACGAAGATGAGTATGAGAGAGGCGAGCCGCTGATAGAGCTTGAGGAAGGTCTGCTTCCGGTAAAGGGAAATACCAGGGGAACCGGTACGAAGGTAAATTTCACGCCGGATGACACCATTTTTGAGAAGACATATTTCAAGGCGGAGGATGTAAAGAGCAGACTTCATGAAACTGCATATCTTAATCCCGAGCTGACAATATATTTTAAGGATCTGAGACTTGAGCAGCCTGATGAGGTGGTATTCCATGAACCTGAAGGCATTCGCGGTTTTGTCAAAGCTTTGAATAAAGGCAAGGATCCCATACATGAAGTGGTTTATTTCAAGGGCGAGCAGGATGACGTGGAAGTGGAAGTTGCCTTCCAGTATGTTAATGAGTTCCACGAGATAGTTCTGGGCTTCTGTAATAACATCTACAATGCCGAGGGCGGTACTCATATCACCGGCTTCAAGACCATGTTCACTTCAGTGATAAACAGTTATGCTAGACAGCTCGGCAATCTGAAGGAAAAGGATGCAAACTTTACCGGCTCTGATGTAAGGAACGGAATGACTGCGGTGGTATCCATCAAGCACAGGGATCCCAGATTCGAGGGACAGACCAAGACCAAGCTGGACAACCAGGATGCAGCAAAGGCAGTCAGCAAGGTGACCGGTGATGAAACCGTGCATTACTTTGACCGTAATCTTGAAGTGCTGAAGAGCGTTATAGGCTGTGCGGAGAAGGCTGCGAAGATAAGGAAGACCGAGGAAAAGGTTAAGACCAATCTGCTCACCAAGCAGAAATACTCCTTTGATTCCAACGGAAAGCTGGCTAACTGCGGCTCCCGTGATGCTTCCAAATGTGAGATATTCATAGTAGAGGGTGATTCCGCAGGCGGCAGCGCCAAGACTGCAAGAAACAGAGAATTCCAGGCGATACTTCCGATAAGGGGTAAAACGCTGAATGTGGAGAAAGCTTCCATAGACAAGGTATTGGCCAATGCCGAGATCAAGACCATGATAAATGCATTCGGCTGCGGCTTTTCGGAAGGCTATGGTAATGATTTCGATATCAGCAAATTAAGATATGACAAGATAATCATCATGGCAGATGCCGATGTGGACGGCGCGCATATCTGTACGCTGCTACTCACGCTGTTTTACCGCTTTATGCCGGAGCTGATACAGGAGGGACATGTATACATAGCGATGCCGCCTTTGTATAAAGCCATACCGGCAAAGGGTAAGGAGGAGTATCTCTATGATGATGCGGCTCTGGCAAAATACAGGAAGACCCATAAGGGAAACTTTACGCTGCAGAGATACAAGGGTCTTGGTGAGATGGACCCTGCCCAATTGTGGGAGACCACACTGGATCCTGAAAGAAGGATGCTGAAAAGAGTCGACATAGAAGATCCCATACTGGCTTCGGATACCACGGAACTGCTGATGGGCAGCGAGGTGGCGCCCCGAAGGGATTTCATACATGAGAATGCGACAGATGCGATTTTGGATGTATAGTGGAGAAAAATAAGAAATGGAACAACAGGACAGGATACTTAAAACGGAATATTCCGATGTGATGCAGAAGAGCTACATCGATTACGCAATGAGCGTTATCGTGAGCCGTGCGCTGCCGGATGTAAGGGACGGCCTTAAACCTGTACAGCGGCGTGTACTCTATGATATGTATGAACTCGGTGTTCGCTATGACAGACCTCACAGGAAGAGCGCGCGTATAGTCGGTGATACCATGGGTAAATATCATCCCCACGGTGACTCTTCCATATATGATGCCCTGGTAGTGATGACTCAGGAATTCAAGAAGGGCGCCATACTCGTAGACGGCCACGGCAACTTCGGAAATATCGAGGGTGACGGCGCGGCTGCGATGCGATACACGGAGGCAAGGCTTTCACGTATTGCCCAGGAGGGATTGCTGGCGGATCTTGATAAGGATGTGGTGGATTTCGGACCCAACTTTGATGAGACCGAAAAAGAGCCGCTGGTGCTGCCTGCCAGATTTTCAAACCTGCTGGTGAACGGCACCGAGGGTATAGCCGTAGGTATGGCCACGAAAATACCGCCTCACAATCTGGGAGAAGTAGTGGATGCGACCAAGGCATATATAAGGAATGAGAACATCACTTCCGAAGGGCTGATGAAATATCTGAAAGGACCCGATTTCCCGACAGGCGGCATTGTCATCAACAAGGATGAACTGCCGGAAATATACAGGACCGGAAGCGGCAAGATAAAACTTCGGGGAAAGATAGAGACCGAAAACGCGAAGGGCGGACATGTGCTCCTGGTGATCACGGAGATACCTTTCACCATGATAGGTACCGGTATTGCCAAGTTCCTTCAGGATGTGGCAGCCCTGGCAGAGAGCAGGAAGACCACCGATATCGTGGATATCTCCAACCAGTCCTCGAAGGAAGGCATACGCATAGTCATAGAGCTTAAGAAGGATACGGATGTCGAGAACTTCAAGAACATGCTCTATAAGAAGACGCGTCTGGAGGATACCTTCGGCGTAAATATGCTGGCCATTGACAAGGGCAGGCCTGAGACTCTGGGTCTTAAGGAGATAATTGCCGCCAACGTGGATTTCCAGTTCGAGGTAAACCGCAGGAAATACACCAATCTGCTGGCTAAGGAACGTGATAAAAAGGAAGTCCAGGAAGGACTTATAAAAGCCTGCAACGTGATAGACCTGATAATAGAGATACTCAGGGGTTCCAGGGACAGGGCGCAGGCAAAGAAGTGCCTGGTGGAAGGCGTGACCGAGGGCATCAAATTCAAGAGCAAGCAGTCCGAGATCATGGCGCAGATGCTGAAGTTCACAGAGAAACAGGCGGATGCCATATTGGAACTGCGTCTGTATCGCCTGATCGGTCTCGAGATAGAGGCACTGAAAAAGGATTACGAACAGACGACGGCCAATATCTACAGGTACGAAGACATCCTCGACCGCAGGGAATCTATGGCGCAGGTGATCATTGATGATCTGGATGCGATCAAAAAGATGTATGCGGTTGAGAGACGCACTGTCATAGAGAATGCGGAAGAAGCGGTATTTGAAGAAAAGAAAGTGGAAGAGATGGATGTGGTATTCCTTATGGACCGTTTCGGCTACTGCAAGACCATAGACAATCCCACGCTGGAGAGGAACAGAGAGGCGATCGAGCAGGAAAGCGCATGGATCGTGCCCTGCAAGAATACGGGGCAGATACTTGCCTTTACCAACAAGGGTAATCTGCACACCGTCAAGGTAATGGATCTGCCTTTCGGAAGGTTCAGGGACAAGGGTACTCCGATAGATAACGTGAGCAATTATAATTCTTCGGAAGAGGACATAATCTTCATTACTTCCAAGAGCCAGCTGGCTCTGCAGAGACTGGCCTTCATCACGAAGAGCGGCATGATCAAATATGTGGCCGGCAATGAATTTGATGTGGCCAAGAGAATGGTGGCTGCTACCAAACTTGCGGACGGCGATGAAGTAAAGAGCGTGAATCTGATCTATGACCAGATGTATGTGACACTCTGTTCGCACAAGGGCTTCCTGCTTAAATTTGATGTATCCGAGATACCGGAGAAAAAGAAGGCGGCAGTCGGTGTGAGAGGAATAAAGCTGGCGGCTGATGATTATGTGGAAGAAGTATTCTACATGAATGCTTTTGAAGAAAAGAAGATAATTGAATTCCATGAAAAGAAACTGGATCTGGCGCTTATCAGGCCGCAGAAGAGAGATGCAAAAGGAACTAAGATAAAATGATGAGAGTGATAGCGGGGAGCGCGCGCAGTGTGCCGCTCACAGCCCCGAAGGGCGACAATGTAAGACCTACGACCGACCGGATAAAAGAAACACTTTTCAATATGCTGCAGACCGATATCCCGGATGCGGTATTTGTGGATCTGTTCTCGGGCAGCGGGGCCATAGGCATAGAGGCCTTAAGCCGCGGCGCAAAGAAGGCCTATTTCATTGATAATGACAAAGAGTCCATAGCCTGTATAGAAGCCAATCTGAAAAAGACAAAGCTGGAAGAGGGGGCAATGGTCCTTAAGCAGGACGGAGTCAGCGCCCTTGGTTACAGCATCAGGGAGACTGCGGATGTTGTCTTTGCGGATCCGCCTTACGGCAAAGGCTATGACCAGCTGCTGATAAATGCGGCAGCTTCAAGCAAGGCCGTGGGCCCTGATACGCTGATCGTGATAGAGGAAGAAAAAGACAGGGATTTTTCCTTTGTATATGCGGCAGGATTTGATATAATAAAGGAAAAGATCTACAAGACCAACAAACATGTTTTTATCAGAAGGAAGGAAGCATGAAACACGCGATATATCCCGGAAGCTTTGATCCCATGACTTTAGGTCATCTTGATGTTATAGAGAGAGCGGCCCAGATGTTTGATACGCTTACGGTAAGCGTTCTGAATAATGTGGCTAAATCTCCATTGTTTTCTGTTGAAGAACGTGTTAAAATACTCGAAGAGGCTACGGCACATTTAAAGAACGTAAAGATAGATTCTTTCAGCGGACTGCTGATCGACTACTGTGCGAAAAAAGACGTTCACATAGTCATCAGAGGGCTGAGGGCTATCACGGATTTTGAATATGAACTGCAGATAGCCCAGACCAACAGGAAGCTTTCCAAAGGACAGGTAGATACGATATTCTTAACTACGAGTCTTGAGTATGCGTATCTGAGTTCTTCCTCGGTGAAGGAGATAGCATCCTTCCATGGGGACATAAGCCAGTGTGTACCTGAATTCCTGGTAGACAGGATACATAATAAATTTTCATAAGCGGGTTACGAAAGGAGCGATGTAGGGCCATGCCACGTACCAACAGTAAGATCGAGAGCGTTATCGACGAGATCGAGGCGCTGATCGAACAGAGCAGACCGGTGAGGTTTTCCGCAACGGACATAAGGATCAACAGGGAAGAGATAGAAGCCCTCCTCCGTGATCTGAAGAGCAGTGTGCCCGAGGAGATCGAGCGTTACCGCAAGATACTGAGCAATAAGGAAGCCATCGAGCGTGAGGCTAAGGACGAAGCAGCCAGAATGCTGGATGAAGTAAGACTTAAGACCAATGAGATGCTCAGCGAGAGTGAGATAAGCATGAGGGCAAGAAAGCAGGCCGACGACCTTGTTTCGGCTGCTGCAAGGGAAGCACAGGCTATAATAGAAGATGCCCAGGAGCAGGCTGATCATTACATGGTATCGGCGCAGAAGTATCTCAATGATATGCTTTCCAACTTAAGCGGTATGATATATGACTGTATAGAGACCAGCACCAGAAATACCAACCGCTTCCTCGAATCACTGAACAGTTTCGGTGAGACGGTACAGGAGAATCTGGACGAGCTGAACAGAACTCCCGAACAGCAGGAAGAGGTCATACCTCAGGATAATTATTACAATGACACACCGGGTGAGCAGAGATCCATCTTCGATAATATCGATGATAACGGTGAGGACATCAACTGAGTTTCACATTAATGAACGTTAAGAAAGCAGTAAAAGGCGAATACGGATATCTGAGAGCGCAGATGAAAAGAGAGATCTTTAAGACTGCGCTTTTCTTTGTGCTGGCAGCGGTCTTTCTCGTTACGGGAATAGCGCTTATGAAGCACAAAGATCCGACGATAACTTTTTCAAAAGCAAAAAACAATCTGCTGACCATAGGCGCCGTGCTATTTATACTGCCGGGAGCCAAATTCCTGGTATCGACGATAATGTTCTTAAAGGCATTGAAATACAGCTGTCCCGCAGAGCTTAAAGAAAAAACGGATGCTCTGTGCGCTAATGCGGCATATGATATTTATCTGACATCTTATGAGAAGAACTACCCTTTGTATGCAGCGGTGTGCTCCGCAAATGAGATCGCAGCCCTTGCCGCAGATCAGGGAATGGATGAAAATGCAGCCAAAGAACATATATTGCAGATACTGAAAAAAGACGGTCACAAGTCGGTGACGGTAAAGATATTTAAAGACAGGGAAAAGTTTCTTGAACGGGCAGGCAGCATGGATATGTCGGCTGAGGCTGTCGAAAAGGGACTTAAGCTGCGTGCCGTTCTTCTGGATGTCTCATTATGAAAGAAATACGCATAAGTGAAAAAGAAGCCGGCATAAGGCTGGATAAATATCTGAAAAAGCTGCTACCTGAGGCGGGCAGCTCATTTTTATATAAGATGCTGAGGAAGAAGAATATAGTCCTGAATGCAGCAAAGGCTGAAGGAAAAGAGATACTGAAGACTGGGGACGTTATAAAGATATTCTTTTCCGATGAGACCTATGACAAGATGAGCGGAAAGGGTATAGACGAAGAAAGGATCTCACGGGGCAGAAGGGCCTATGAAGAAATAAAGGATGTAGTGATACTCTTTGAAAATGATGACCTGCTCTTTGCGGATAAACCTTCGGGCCTGCTGACACAGTCGGATAGCGGTGAGGAGCTGTCACTGAACGACTGGCTCTGCGGTTATGTTCTGGAGAAAAAGGGCGGAATTGATTTAAGACAGATGCCCGGAGTCATGAACCGGCTGGACAGGAATACTTCAGGTATCGTTATGTGCGGCCTTAACTATGCGGGCTGCCGTTTCCTGGCGGACAGCATTAAAAACGGCGGATTAAGGAAGCTGTATCTTGCGCTGGCCGAAGGAGAGCTTAAAGGAGAAGGAGAACTTAAGGGGTTCTGGCAGAAGGATGAGCAGAACAATAAGGTAAGCATCAGCGACAAGGGAGAGGGAAGCCCTGTAGTAACGCTGTACAGAGCATTGGAAATACGTGAGGGATATACTCTTCTCGAAGTGGAATTAAAGAGCGGAAAGTCGCATCAGATAAGGGCGCATCTGTCCCATATAGGACATCCTCTTGCCGGCGATCTCAAATACGGCGGACATCCGTATAAAGGAAAAAGCGTGCAGCAGCTGCACGCATATAAGCTGATATTTCCTGATATTCAGGACGATAATCTTCATATGAGCGGCAGGATCATAGAAAGTCGCAGAGACTTCTGATCATTCGCCGTATTCTATACCCGAGATTTTCCATTTGCCGTCAACTTTGACGAAATAGAAACGGCCGTCGGTAGGCACCACTTCGGGTTCGGAACTTCCGCGGTTCATCTGCATCCACTGTTCCAGATATACTTCACAGTAATACATATCATCGGTATAGGAGATAAAGTCTCTTACCTCCACATTTTTGAAATCCACATGACCGTGCTTGGAATAGAACTGTCTGCCGCCGTTGTGCTCTATGTAATAGAGATAGATATTGTTGGGGGCAAAATAGTGGTCTATGGAACCTTCGGGCAGGTCGTGGGAGATATACTTTGCATAATCCGTCACTGCCTGTATTGCAAAGTCCTTCATGGCTTCCTCGTCGGGAGCAGTCTTTGAAAAGCCGGCAGTATAAGTGTTCTCGGCTTCGTTGTATTCCAGATCGACCTCACAGCCGCCTTCATCGGTAACGGATACCTTGGGTTTAAAATACAGGCCTTCGCCGTGGTATTCCGAGCCCTTAGGTATAACGGCATAAGGATCGAAATACAGATCCTTGTCACTGATAGTGATATCGGTGGCCGTTATGTATTTATCGGAAAGAGTGACACCGTTAACCTTTACCTGATAATTGGAGGGGGCCTTTACGGTAAAGCTTTCCAGGGCTGTGGTGTAGAACTCGAGGCTCTTAAGCTTCCAGGTAGGGAAGGAATACTTGAGCATCGTATCTGTCTTGGCAAAGCCAGCTTTACCGATTATGTAGGAATCCGCTGTTATCACATACTCGGGAGCATCCTGGTTGCTGTTCTCGGTTTCTTTGTAATCAAGCTGCTTGCCGGCTACCATGTATTTCATGTAGGAGACTGCGGAATCGACTGTCTCGAATTCGGTATAAGAAGGTTTCTCATCAAGCAGTTCGTAGACCGTGCGCATATCGTTCTCTCTGAAATAGTCCATCAGCTTGTCTATTTCGTGAACGGGCAGTGAGGCCTGATAAGTGTTTTCATAATCTACGAGGAAATCGTAAAAATATTTAAGGCCGTAGAACATGGCAATGATAAGGGCAGCGCACCACATAAGCATAAATATCCTGAATGCTGCTGACCCCTTCTTCTTTTTTTTCTTTTTCTTTGCCGGTTTCGGTTCTTCGGGTTCCTGAGGCACCTGAGGAAGTTTTTCGGTGAGGCTTAAGAATTCAAGTTCGCTCATTCGTTGCCTCCTTCCTCAGTCTTTTGAGGCATTACGATAAAAGCGGTGGGAATGCGTCTGGAATCCCTGATCTGGCAGTTGTCCACCAGTTTCTCATCATAAAGTATCATCGACGAGGACATGCCTCCGTCAAGGTTGGCTGCATTGACAGCTCCGTATTCTTCCATAACTTCTATAAGGTCGGACATGGCGGCACCAAGGGAAGTGCTGCGGCGGCCTTCTATGACCAGAAGCAGAACGGCGCCGTCTGCGCGCTGGCCTATGGCTGTACGGGGATTGAGTCCGCCGCCGACACCCTTATAGGAAGCGCTTTTGCCGTTTGTGATCAGGGCAGGGCCGAAGCTTACCGCATCTCTTACGCCCATGTTTATGGCCTGCTGCGCGGTCATATTACCGACCACCAGTACATTATCGTTGGTGAAACCGTATACTCCGTAAGTGCCGCCGGGAACGCCCATGCGCAGTTCGCCGTTTGAGAGCACTATGCCTTCGGGCATGCCGCCCATACCGAGACCGCTCTCGTCTTCATATTTACCGCCGTTTATACCGCCTACGGCACCGTTGTTTTCGATATGCTGCTGAAGAGTCCAGCC
>JAEEGL012267250.1_pt1 | contig 17695 bp, 12 predicted proteins | sample 9134231 | NCBI WGS metagenome assembly JAEEGL01 (sample SAMN16246548, study PRJNA631951) | gut metagenome | biome: gut microbiome; feature: rumen; material: fiber-attached | host: Bos | place: Iran: Karaj | collected 2018-10 | reverse complement strand
TTGTAACCGCCGCCGCCGAATTTGCCGCCCGCGTGGAGCATGGTAAGGCAGACTTCCACGGCAGGCCTGCCCGCCTTGGGATGGATGCCGACCGGGAAACCGCGCCCGTCGTCGATGACTTCCACGGAACCGTCACCGAACAAAGTGACGTTTATGTTTTTGCAGAAACCCGCGAGAGCCTCATCTACGGCGTTGTCAACGATCTCGTAGACCAGGTGATGCAGGCCTCTTTCATCGGTGGAACCGATGTACATGCCGGGCCTGCGGCGAACTGCTTCGAGCCCTTCAAGTATCTGGATATTACTCTCGTCATAATGTGTGTTTGCGGACATTTTCAACCTCGTCGAACCATATGTTCTGATAAAATTCCTACTATATTATTATACCACAAAACGGACATAAAAAGTATTGAATTGGTGTTACGTTTTTTAGCTGTTTTGTATACTTGATTCACAGGCGGGAAAATGCTATACTGTTATCGGGAAAGGTGGGTGTTTTATGCGGCTTGACAAGGCTCTGGGCCTGATAAATCTTTCGCGGAAAGAGGCCAAGGAAGCTGTAAAACGCGGACGCGTGCAGGTGAACGGAAAGACAGTTTCCGACAGCTCCGTAAACGTCTGCGAAACGGACAGCATAAGCCTTGACGGTCAGGCAGTAAACATAAAAACACATCTTTTCGTGATGATGAACAAACCGGCAGGATATATAAGCGCCACCACTGACCCCAGGGGCGAACCAACGGTCATGGAACTGCTGCCGGAGGAATTCGCGCGCAGGGGACTTGCTCCGGTAGGCAGGCTGGATAAGGACGTTACGGGCCTTATCATACTGACCGACGACGGCGCGCTCACGCATTTTCTGATCGCTCCTAAGCGGGGAGTGAGTAAGCTCTACGAAGCTGAATGCGAAGGCGAGCTTGCCGAAACGGCAGTCCGCGCGTTCAGGGAAGGAATAGACCTTGGCGACTTTACCGCAAAACCCGCGCAGCTTGAGATCCTTTCGGCATCACCCGAAGGCAGTTTCTGCCGCGTGACTGTATCCGAAGGCAAATTCCATCAGGTCAAGCGGATGCTGGAAAAGGTGGGCTGCCCCGTGCTGAAACTGAAGAGGCTGTCTATGGGCGGCGTGCGCCTTGACGAAACGCTCGGGCCGGGCGAATGGAGATATCTGACAGATCAGGAAGAGGAAACACTGTATAAAGCAGCGTGGATCGAACGTAAATGAGCGAACATTACTATACTTCTGCGCCTGAAAGCGAAAGCAGGCCTTTCGAATTCGAGGCGGAGTGCCTTGGGCAGAAACTGGTTTTCGCCTGTGACAGGGGCGTGTTTTCCAAGGGCGAGATCGACGAGGGCACGCGCATACTGCTGGAAGCGCTGCCGCCGCTGAAAGGCTGGGCTCTGGACCTTGGCTGCGGCTGGGGACCTGTAGGGATAACGTTAGGTAAGTTGTATCCCGATCTAAGCATAGTTATGAGCGACGTGAACCAAAGGGCTGTCGAGCTTGCGAACACGAACATAACAAAAAACGGGATACGCAACGCCCAAGCCGTCGTTTCGGACGGGTTTGAAAAGCTTGAAGGCTTTTTTGACTGCATAATCACGAATCCGCCGATACGGGCGGGCAAGCAGACGATTTACCGCCTGTTCGATGACGCGATAGCGCGCCTGAATCCGGAAGGAAGCCTGTATATCGTGATCCGTAAGCAGCAGGGCGCGGAAAGCGCGCTAAAGCACCTGGGAGAAAACGCACGCGTGATCGAAAAGAAAAAGGGGTTCTGGGTGATAGAAGTTAAAGGAGAGTAGCAGATGAACACGGAAGCACTCAAAAAGCTTATAGCGAACATGGAAAAGCTGTGCCTTAAGCAGCTTATAATAACTGCCCCGATGAGCATAAAGTACCTGACGGGGCGGTTCATATATCCCGGCGAACGGCTCGTGGCGCTGAAGGTAGACACAGACGGCACCTGCCGGCTTATCGCCAACCGCCTGTTCGCCCAAAAACCGCTTGAAGGCGCGGAGCTTATAGAATACGACGATACGGACGACACCGGGAAGCTGCTTGCGTCCGTGTGCAAGCCGGGGATCGTGGGTGTGGATAAAGATATGCACGCCAGGTTCCTGCTTCCGCTTATGGACGCGAGGGCGGATATCTCCGCGCAGCTTGGATCCATTGCGATCGATAAAACGCGAATGGTCAAGACTGAAAAAGAGCTTGAGAAAATGAGGAAAAGCTCCAAAGCCAACGACGCGGCGCTGAGCGGAGCTATCGGAAGGATAGTCAAGGGCGTTTCCGAAAACGGACTTGCAGACATTTACCGGCAGGAAGGCTTAAAACAGCACGCTCAGGGCGAAAGCTTCGATTCGCTGATCTGCTTTGGCGCCAATGCAGCGGAACCTCACCACCAGACCGGCGACGACAAACTGTGCGACGATCAGGCAGTCATTCTTGACGTGGGCTTAAATATGGACGGTTACTGTTCTGACATGACCCGGACCGTGTTCTTCGGAAAACCCGACGACGAGTTCATAAAGGTATATGACATGGTAAAACGGGCAAACGAAGCGGGCAGGGCGGCTGTAAAGCCGGGCGTTCCGCTGAAAGACGTGGATGCGGCGGCAAGACGTGTGATAGAAGACACGGGATACGGAAAGTACTTTATACACCGCACGGGTCACTCCATAGGCATCGAAGTGCACGAATACCCGGATGTCAGCGCGATGAGCGGGGAAGTCTGCGAAAGGGGCATGACATTCTCGGTGGAACCGGGCATATATCTTCCCGGCAAATTCGGCGTGAGGATAGAGGATCTGGTCGCGGTAAGCGAAGACGGCTGCGAGACGCTGAACTCACTTGACAGGAGCTTAAAGACGGTCTGAAATGGATTTTGCGAAACTGAAACGGCTGTTTGGCGACGCCGCTTACAATCAGGGGCTTGATTTATACCTTGCCGGCAAAGTCGGCAGGGTCAGGAGCGCGTCTCTTTTCAGGCGCCGCGCGACCATCTTTGCGCTGGTCGACAGCGAAGGCTGCGAGGTGACTCTGGACGGCGAAGACCTGTATTCGGTCGCTTGCCGCAAATGCGGCGGGTTTTACTGTCCCCATGCCTGCGCTGTGCTGATGAAGTCCGTTTCGATGAACGATCCGTCCGCGCTCGATAAAGCCCTGGATGAAGATGCGATGAGGCTTATAGGCGCTTATGACATGCCCGTAAGCGTCCGCGAAGGCAGCGTAAAACTCACACCCGTACTTTCGCTTGGCGGAGATACGCCTACAGCTGCGTTCAAAATAGGCGAAAACCGCAGCTATCTTATAAAAGGCGTGCTGGAGTTCGCACGGCGCATGAAAGCCGGGGAGACCGTATCCTACGGGGAAGGTTTCACTTTCACTCACGACATAAACGCGTTTGACGTAAAAAGCCGGCTGCTGTGCGAAATGATCCTGTGTTACGCGAACGGACTCGAAAGCATCATCTCCAGAAAAAACGCGCAGATACAGAGCGAATTCGGAGACGTGAGAGACATCCCGCTGTCCGTTTCTGAACTGGACAGGATATTTGAGCTGTTCGCGGGCAAAAGGCTGCCGATAAGAGACGGCGGGAGCGTGTTGCTGACCGAAGACGACCTGAAACTGGATTTCGATATCGAGAAAGACAACACTGGACTGAATATCAAACTGCCTTCGGCTGTCAGGCTTTTCCGGTCCGCCGAAAACAGTTACGTTTACGACCCTGCCGCCTCGACACTTACGAGGTTGGACAGAAAAGCCGCCGAGCCCCTTGTGCCGGTGCTGACTGACGAATTTGCCGAAAGGGGCATCAGGCTTAGCGAAAGGCGCGCGGAAGACTTCTGTCAGAAAGTGCTGCCCGCGCTGGGCGCGTTTGCAAATGAACGCAGCCTCGTGCCTCTGGAAAAGTATATGCCGGAGGAACTAAGCGTAAGGTTCCTGCTGGATATGCCTAAAAGGGGTTTTATCACCTGCCAGCCCAATTTCACCTACGGGGAGCGGTTTGTGGAAGCGGGCGCGCCCCGGGAAATGTATCCGGACATAAGACGGAACATCGTCAGAGAAAAAGAAGTACTAGACGCCCTGAACGGAGTTTTCGTCCCGCCGGAAGACAAATACAGCCCGTACAGTCTGTCTGACGAGGAAAAGATGTACGAGCTGCTGAAGGACGGCGGAAAGACGCTGGAACCCTACGGGGAAGTGTTCGTCAGCGACAGGCTTAGGAGGGTCCTCAACCCCAAAACGCCGAGGCCGACACTGAGGGCGGGCGTGCGCGGCGGGATGCTGGATCTCAATCTGGAATGCGACGATTTCCCGCCGGAAGAGCTTGAAAAGCTGCTCAAGAACGTTAAGGAAAAGCGCAGGTACTATCGCCTTGCCGACGGAGGCTTTATAAGCCTTGAAAACGGCCAGTACGGCACTTTGGCAAGCACGCTGGACAGTCTGGACTTAAATGCCGACGCGCTCAAAGACGGCAAGCTGGTGCCTCTTTACAAGGCGCTGTTCCTGGATGAGGCGTTCAAGAAAGAAGCGGACGCGCAGCTTCGAAAAGATGAGGAATACAAACGTCTGGCAAGGGACTTCAGGGCATACGAGGACGGGGATTTCGACATTCCGAGCCCGCTGGACAGCGTGCTCAGAGAGTACCAGAAAACAGGATACTTGTGGTTAAGGACGCTGGACAAGTATTCTTTTGGCGGTATACTTGCCGACGATATGGGGCTTGGCAAAACGCTGCAGGTGCTCACATATATCCTTTCGTTAAAGCGGGAAGGCGAAAAAGGCACATTCATTATCTGCTGCCCCGCATCTGTGACCATATCGTGGGTATCGGAAGCTGAAAAATGGACGCCGGAACTCAAATGCGTAAGGCTGAGCGGCACCCAGGCGCAAAGGGAGAACGTGATCGGGAATTACCGGGATTACGACATAATCGTGTCTTCGTACGACCTGATCAGGAACGATATAGAACTTCACGAAAATAACGTCTACCGCGCTGCGGTGCTCGACGAAGCGCAGTACATCAAAAACCGTGAGACGAAGCTGTTCAAGGCGGTAAGGAAGCTGAACGCGATGACCATGTTCGCGCTGAGCGGCACGCCCATAGAAAACCGATTAAGCGAACTGCATTCCATATTCGACTACCTGATGCCCGGCTACCTGGGCAGTTATTCCCGCTTCAGGGAGCGGTTTGAAACGCCGATCACCGAACATCAGGATGAGGCAAAAAAACGCGCGCTTTCGCGGCTCGTGTCGCCTTTCGTGCTCAGACGCATGAAAAAGGACGTTTTAAGCGAGCTGCCGCCCAAGACGGAGACAAACTGTTATATAGAGATGGGCGACAGTCAGCGCGCGCTTTACGTCGCCTACGCCTACCAGACGCGGCAGAGGATGGAAAGCGCTGCGCCTAACGACAAACTGCAGATACTTGCCATGCTCACCCGCCTAAGGCAGATATGCTGCGACCCTGGGCTGTGCTTCGAGGGATACGAAGACGATTCCTGCAAGAAAGATGAGTGCGTCAGGATGACGCAGGAGCTCATACAGAACGGGCACAGGGTGCTTATATTCTCCCAGTTCACCACCATGCTTGCGAGACTGGAAGACGCGCTTGAAAAAGCGGGGATCAGCTGTTTCACTCTGAAAGGCGATACGCCCGTCGACGAAAGAAGCAGCCTGGTCAACGCGTTCAATTCCGGGAAAAGCGACGTATTTCTGATCTCGCTGAAAGCGGGCGGAACGGGGCTGAACCTGACAGGCGCGGACACGGTGATCCACTTCGATCCCTGGTGGAACATAGCCGCGCAGAACCAGGCTACCGACCGCTGCTACAGGATCGGGCAGGAAAAGGCGGTGCAGGTGTATAAGCTTATCGCCTCCGACACGATAGAGGAAAACATAGTCAAACTGCAGTACAGGAAACTGGAGCTCGCCGGAGTCGTAAACGAAAACGCGGACGGCGGCATAATGAACATGAGCAGCGAAGAGCTGCTGGAGCTTTTAAAATGAGCAAAAAGAGATCCAAAAACGGGGGACTGTGGCTGTTTCTGCTGGGCGCGGCGATAATAATGGCTGCGCTGGTGCCGCCGCTTGTCTCGGGAGGAAGTTCGGTCACTCCCCGTGTGCTGTACACTCCTTCTGCGTCAAAGACACCGACCGTTACGGTCACGCCCGCGTATACGCCCGTGCCGACGCCTACGCCGATACCCACGCCCGCGGAGTATATACTCTACAGTAAGAAAAACATCAAAGAGAAGATCGACAATGTCTCGCTTGTTCAGGCGCGGCTTAAACAGCTGGGCTATTACGCCGGAGAGGCTGACGGCATGTACGGCGACAGCACCCTTGAAGCAGTTGTCAACTTTCAAAGGATGAACCAGCTGACCATAGACGGCATGGCGGGGGAGACTACCCAGAGGATGCTGTTTGAAAATGAAAACGTACTGGATGCGTCGGGAAGAGTCTATGTGCCCTTTGTCGAGTCCACGCCCACTACCGCTCCCACGCCCACACCCGCCCCGATCGATCTCATCATGACGGACTTTTCCGGCGGGAGCGAGACAGATCCCCGTCTGCATGGCGGCACGCGCTATGAGGACAGCACCGTCAGCGCTGAGATAAGCATTGCAGGAGAAACGATAACGGCAAAGGTCAGGATCATCCGCCCGAGCCAGTTCAGAAGCGCACTTGCGGGCAGCCTGAGCCGCCCTGCACGCGCGGAGATCGATGCGCTGGCAAAGAAGGTGAACGCCGTAATAGCTTTCGCGGGCACGCCTTACGAAACGGGAGGCATCGAGGCGAGACAGGGAATGCTTTTGTCCGACAGCCGCGTAAACAAGCCGCTTGTGATAATAGACGAAAACGCGGTCATGAGCGTATTTGACGCATCCTATTCCGTAAAAGCGCTCGAATCGATGCAGGGGCACATATACCAGGCCATGAGCGCGGAAACGGCGCTGATAATCAACGGCGTCGGACAGCCCAGGCTGAGCCAGAAAGCGGATGGACGCGTCACCGCGCTGGGGCAGACGAAGCAGGGGGACTACATAATAATCAACGGTGCTGAGAGCCCGCAGATCATAAGCGAAAAGATGGAAAGGCTTGGCGCGGACAACGCGGTGATCGTGTCCAAAGGCGGGCTTTACACGGGCTTCGGGTATCTTACGCAGTTCACGCACAAAGCGGAGCAGGTAAGCAATATCCTCTACTTTGCCGCGCTTTCCTATACGGGAGAAGACGAATGAACGGTATACTATCCGCCGAACTGATCCTCGGGATCCGGTTAAGGGATCTGCTTAAACTGATCCTGCTCGTTGCGTATGCGAGCGCGGTACTGTTTGGAGTAAAAAAGCATTCTAAAAAGCGGATCCGGCTGCTCAGGATACTGTGCGCCGCGTGCGCAGGTATGGGCATTATCCGGCTCTTTACGCAGCTAATTTTCCCCGAAAACGGGTTTAGAACGGGGCTTGATTATCCCTGCGCGGCGCTTGCGGGTTTCTGGGCGGGAGCGTACATGGGTTCCTGCAGACAGAACGATAGGTTCCGTAACTTCCTCGGTCGGCGTACATACGTACACCTGATAATGATGACGCTGTATATCCTTTTGTGCGATCTTCATGACAAGACCGGCGATAGCGTGATAGGCTATACCGACGAAATGGGACTTGGCAGGTATCTTCCCGCGCTGTCCGCGGCAATAACTCTGATACTGCTTATCATAGCGATAAAAGCCTCTCAGAGCGCTTTGAAAGAGCGTTTCGCGCTCAAGCCCGAATGCTGCGCCGTAATGTTCCTGGGCGCGCTGCTGCCTTTCTACGCCGTTACAGACAATTTCCAGGTGAAACTGCTGGGCGTAGGTCTGGACCTGCTCTTTGGCTGGCTTTGCATGATGTGCGTTTTGCTCTTGTGGATACGAACAAAGCTTAAGGAGAGCGAACTGCCTTTCAGGCTGAAAGCAGCCGCCGCAGTGCTGAGTCTGGTCCCCGGCGCGCTTATGCTGTCTGCTGTCGCGAACGGATCGTACTGGGCGGCGCTGGCGCTGGGAACGGCATTTCAGGCGGCGGTCATGTCACCGTTGTTTCCGTATTTCAGGCGACCTGTGCGCATAGTGGGCAGGGTGAAAAGAAAGTATTCATAAAACAGGAGGTCAGTATGGGAGCCGATACCCGCGAAGACATCATCAACTTTACCGAAGCGGACAGATACGTTCAGCCCAAAGAGCCGGAGGTGCTCAAAAAGCTGGAATGGTTCAAGGACCAGAAACTGGCGTTCATGGTGCACTGGGGCACTTACAGCCAGCTGGGCATGTGCGAAAGCTGGCCTATTGCCGATGGAGACGCATACTGGTCCAGACGCGCCTATCAGTGGGAAAAGGACAACGAAAAGTTCAGACAGCAGTATTTCGACATGAACAAGACCTTTAATCCCATAAGGTTCGATCCGGATGAATGGGCCGAATTCGCGTCAAAAGCGGGCTTCAGGTATTTTATATTCACAACAAAGCATCACGACGGGTTCTGTATGTTCGACAGCAAGTATTCGCCGTACAAGGTGACTGCTCCCGAATGCCCGTTCCACACGAATCCCAGGGCGAATATCGCCAGGGAACTGTTCAACGCTTTCCGGAAGAAGGGGATCGCCATAGCGCCGTACTTCTCAAAGCCGGACTGGCACTGCCCATGGTACTGGGCTCCCGGGCAGGAAAAGCCGATCGCCTATGACAGGAATCCCACTTATGACCCGAGGGAGAAGCCGGAACTTTGGAATAAATTCGTGGAATATACCCATGCACAGCTGACCGAGCTTGCTCAGGAGTATGGCCCCATAGACATACTGTGGCTGGACGGCGGACAGGTCAGACCTTCAAACGGGCAGGATATAAGGCTTAAAGAACTGGCGGCAAGGCTGAGGAAAGACAATCCCGGGCTGATCTTCGCCGACAGGACCGTGGGCGGTGAATTTGAAAACTACATAACGCCCGAACAGACCCTGCCCAAAACCATCCTGCCCGTACCGTGGGAAAGCTGCATTTCCATAGGCAACGGATTCGCTTACGGTTATGACGACGACTATAAGCCGCCCAGGGAACTGGTAAAACTGCTTATCAACGTAGTGACAAGAGGCGGAAATCTTGCGCTGAATCTGGGCGCGCAGCCCGACGGCAGGCTGCCGCGTAACGGCATGAAAGCTGCCCTGGGGCTGGGCGAATGGCTGGAAAAGTACGGTGAAGCGATATTCGCCACCAGAACTGCCAAAAGCGACTATGAACACGGCGAGTTCGGCTTTACGCGGAAAGGCGACTGCGTATACGCGCTTAAGCCCATGGGTGAAGGCGAAACACTGCCGGAGAAAATGCTGGTGCCCTGGAGCGGCCCGGTCACAAAAGCGTTCCTGGTGGGCAATGGCGCGCCGCTTGACGTTGAACGCGTGCAGGGCGGACTGCTCGTTGTCATTCCGGAAACCGAAAGAGGCGGCAAACTCGCTCTGGTCATAAAACTTGTTTGAGTTTGACAGAAAAGGCGGCATGACGTTTAGTCATGCCGACTTTGTTTTGATCACAGCTTATCCGTTATCTTAAGGCCAAGCTCGAACGCCAGGAAAACGATCCTTGTCTTGTCGTCAAGCCTTGAATCTCCAGAGATGCTCCTGGGATCCCAGGTGGAATGATCCAGATTGTCGCCTGCGTAGAAATACTGGAAGAATTCGGTGCCCCTGAAATCACACAGAGCTTGCATGCCTGCGCATTCCATTTCCACGCATATCGCGCACTGCGCTTTTCTGCGGTCGACCTTTTCCCGCGTCTCCCTGTAGCAGGCGTCCGTGGTCCAGGTCGTGCCTTCGACAAAGGGATAGCCGCAATCGCTCAGCACCTCTTTGAATTCCTGCCTGTACTTTGTGTTTACGGGGATGGTGTCGCTTGCCGCTGCGTAATGGAAGCTGGTGCCTTCGTCGCGTATGGCGCAGGTCGGAATGATTATGCCGCAGTCTTCGATCGACTTATCCAGCACTCCGCAGTTGCCAAGCAGGATCAGACGTTTGCTGCCCATAGCCATCAAGTCTTCGTATTGCGCAACGCACAGTGGCTCTCCCACATATGACTGAAAAAAGGCAAAACGCCTGCCCTTATATTCGATCTCATACACGGGATTGTGACCGACCGCGGAACGGATGACGGCTATCGGTTTTGATTCGAACAACGACAGCGTGTTCTCAAACAGCTTTTTTGAGAAACAGGAGACCGTCACTGCGGGAAAATCTTCAAGCCTCTGCGCACACATATCCGGGTTGATAACGGCGTCTTTATTGGGATCAAATTCATACAGCAGCATAATGCATCTCCAAAATACCGTCCTGATCTTTTATCTTAAGCTTCTCAGATACTGTTTGTGTTCCTCGCTGACCCTGTAACTTTCTAAAGCCTTTTGAATGGCCTTATTATGCACCCATTCATCCAGCCGGCGCTGCTCGATGTAACCGATGGTCTCGTTATATTTTTGGGCCAGCGCGGTCGCGAAAAACCAGGCGACCATCATCTTTAAGTAATAATCGCCGCCGTGATTGGAAGAAGCGAGTTCCAGATACTCTGCTTTGAAATCCTCTCCAAGGTATTCGGTCATCAGCATGCGGATGCCGAAGCGCGCGGTATAGACGTGCGGGGAAGCGATCCACTTTTTTATGTACGGAAGCAGTTTGTCATGATGCTTTTTGAACGAGACCGGAGTCGCCTGGTCCGATACGGGCCAGCAGTCGATATAGGGAAGGAAAAGCTCCACAGCCCTAACGCACTCGTCAAAATCCTTTATCATGGCGATCACGAAGAAGTGCACAAGGTTTTCTTCGTAATACCTGTGCGGAAGTTCGGCAAGAAAGCGGTCCCGCTCATCGCCGGCAAACACTTCCTTCGCGATCCTGCGCATATCGGGCGTCCTGACGCCTATAATGGTCTCGGCGGGAATATTCGGTACGAGTTTAGCCTGAAAGTCCCTGTAACTCTCGTCTTTTGCCTGAAACAGTTTGTCTAAGACCGTCATGGCTGCTCCCTTTATAAAAAAGTGCCCGAATATGCGTATTATTTTACTATATTTTGTTTTACTAATCAAGAAAAAACAAAAGCCGCGGGAAGATATCCCGAGGCTTTTTGCATTGTGTTTTTATTTTGAAAGGATCATGTATATGGCGTGCATCGCCTGAGCCGTGAGCGCGGGCGAATCAAGGTCAAGCCTGCCTTCGTTAAGGTCCACAAGGTCCAAAGCCCTGGAAACAGCGCAGTAACCCTTTGCATCCTCGGGCACGGAATCCCAGTCAGGCGCGTCAAGGAAGAATATGCCGCTTAGCTCTGCGGCATTCCTGTAACCTGCCAGGATGACTGCGGTGCTGATAAGCTTGCTGCGGGAGAGCTGTTCGCCGCACGCGAGACCGACTCCTGCCAGGTCTCTAAACGAGCTTTCCAGCTCTTCGTCGCTGAGATCCGGGCTGTTTTCGTTTCCTGCGACAAGGAGCACGAGCTGCATGAACTGACGCCCGTAAAGCAGATTTTCGGAAGTGAAGCCGCAGTCATCTAGCCCGATGCCGTATTTGCCCAGGAGTATTACCTCGTCCGCATATAGCATGTTTTCGGCGGAAGGGTATTCATAGATCTTCCTGCCTGAGGCGGCGTAGCTGTAGCCTTCGGCGCTGACCGCATCCACCGCGTAAGGGTGATCGTTTCCGCCGAAGCAGTAGCAAAGCCTGAGCACGCGTTTGGCTGTCCCGGCATCGCCGCGCTCTGAAACAGTGCGGTACATGAGTTCCACCGCGCTGCTGCCCAAGTACGCGTTTACGGCAGCTTCGGGGGAGATGATCTGATCGGGGCTTATGTCGTAGAATTCCTGTCCGTCGTTCCAGTTGAGGTTAAAAGCTGTGACGAGACCGTTGCCGTCAATGCTCATGGAAATCGAGTTCTGTTTGAAAGGGAAACCGTTATAGGCGCGGTAATAACTGAGTGACGCGCCGGCATTTTCGCCTTCCGGAGTATTCAGCAGGGTAAGATCGGGTTTTGCGAGTTCGTCCTGATACTCCGCGTAATACTTCTCAAGGAAAGCGGCGGCGTTTGCTTCGAATCCAGGATCCTCCGCATTGGAAGTGGAGCGCAGGGCATAGTCCGAGTAATTGTATGTATAAAGGGTCAGCACGCGCCCGGTCACGGCGTCGGCGGTAAAGTGCTTTGAAATGTATGTATTATCCTGATCGGCACCCTTTTGGTAGACGAGCCGTGCGACCGGAGCTTTGTTTCTCAGATAATAGTCGGACGAGATCAGTCTGTATTCGCTGTCCAGCCCGAATTCGGGAATGTCCCTTAAGAGATCATCCAGTTCATTTCCAATCTTCACGCCCTCATACAGCGCGATGCCGCTTTTTTCCGCGTCACTCAGGCTGGTCTGTTTGGCGGAAGCATAGCCTGAATCCATGGACATTTCGGCGCCTGCCGCGTCCTCCTCCGTGCCGTTTGCGGCGTAACCCGCTTCGTCAAAGCCGATAAGCCTGCCGGTATACGCATCCACAGCTATCAGGTTCTGGTTTTTGAGGACGTAGACCAGCTTTGCCATCTCGTCGGCTTTGATCACCGAATAGACGACTTCCATGTCATAGGCCTCAAGCAGGACTTTTTCGGCATCCTCGATAGGCGAAAGAGAAGATGTATCCGCGGCGTTTTCGGGCAGCCCAAGCTCGCTGTAAGCGTCGGAGCGGGTGAAAGAGGTCACTTTGCCGGTCTGGCTGTCGATCACTATGCGGAAAAAGATATCCGTCGGTATACCGTTATAGGTAAGATAGCCGCTGAAGGTTGTCTCGGAATAGTATTCCCGATACAGACCGGGCATAAAGCTGTCCTCAAGATAGTCCCAACCGTTTTTAACTATAACGCTGTCGGCGAAACTGCGGGCGGCAGTCTCAAGCTCACCGACAGAAAACTTGGGCAGCCGCGCGTTCATAAGGTTCGCGCTCCTGTCACGGGAATCCGTGTAAGTATAGCTGCCGTAGTTCAGAACGGTGCCGTCGGGCCTTGCTATGACGGATACGGAAGAGTTGCCGCCCTGCCAGGACAGATACCAGCGCCCGTCAGAGAGATTTCCGCTGAAATCGGTGTAATCGTCCGGAATGTCGAGCACGGTCTTGACGTTAAGGGTGATGCGGCTCATGGCGTCCGTGAGCGTTTCTTCGCCAAGACTTCCCGAGCAGAAAAGCAGCGAGAGCGTGACGATCAGAGATAATAACTTTTTCATAATAAACTCCTTACGGTACTTATGTCTTTTAGACGGAAAAGGCACTGTATTGTTCCGCTTGCGGATTGAAAAAAACTGCTCCGGGTGTTAAAATGATATAAGAAAACATAAGGCGGTGGAAGTATGGCTGAAAGAGATCTGACCAAACTGCGTACTGTAAAAATAACTCCCGACTTTACCCGGCAGGCGGCGGGCAGCTGCCTGATTGAGTGCGGAGGCACACGGGTCATATGCACGGCGTCCGTCAACGAAGGCGTACCGCCGTTCAAAAAAGGCACAGGCTGCGGCTGGCTCACAGCGGAATACGCGATGCTGCCAGCGTCAACTACTAAGCGCAAGGAACGTGACGGGATCAAAAAAGACGGGCGCGGCGTAGAGATCCAGCGCCTGATAGGCAGGAGCTTAAGGCAGGCGGTGGATCTGTCCCGTTTGGGAGAGCGCACCATATATATAGACTGTGACGTGCTCGAGGCAGACGGCGGCACCCGAACCGCATCCATTACCGGAGGCTTTGTCGCGCTCACGCTGGCTGTAAACAAACTGCTCGAAAAGGGCGTTATCAAGGATTCCCCGGTCGTAAAGCAGATCGCTGCGGTGAGCGTGGGCGTGGTCGACAGACAGCCCGTGCTCGATCTTGAATATGAAAACGACTCCCGGGCAGACGTGGACATGAACCTGGTCATGAGCTGCGACAGCAAGGGGAACATGGAATTTGTTGAGGTACAGGGCACGGGCGAAGGCCACACATTCAGCAAAAAGCAGCTGGATACGCTGCTGAAGCTCGCTGAGGGCGGCATAAAGCAGCTTATGAAAAAGCAGATTGCCGCGCTGGGCGACAGGAAAGACGTGATCGGCAGAAAGCCGCGGCTGTATGTAGCGACTCACAACTTCGGCAAGCTCAAGGAAATAAGAGGTTTGCTGGGCGAGCGCTTTGATATATATTCCGCCGCCGAAGCGGGAGAATACGAAGAACCCGAAGAGACGGGGGAAAGCTTCGCCGAGAACGCCATGATAAAAGCAAAAGCGCTGTTCGACAAGACCGGGTGCGCAACTTTGGCAGACGATTCAGGGCTTATGGTCGACGCGCTGGGCGGGCGCCCGGGCGTAAAATCCGCGAGGTATGCAGGCATACAGGGCGACAGCGACGCGAACAACGCCAAGCTTCTGGAAGAACTGAAGGATGTGCCCGCTCCCAGGACCGCCCGGTTCGTGTGCAGCATGTGCCTGCTGCGTCCCGGTCATGCGCCTGTAAAGTGCGAAGGCGTATGTGAGGGTGAGATAGGCTTTGAAAAGCGGGGCGAGGGAGGCTTCGGCTACGATCCGCTGTTCGTCTCGCCTGACGTAGGCGGACTGAGTTTTGCCGAGGCGGGTCTGGAAATGAAACAGAAGGTATCCCACAGAGCCAAAGCGCTTGAAAAACTCTGCGAGGTATTGGACGCGGAACTGTAAAAAAAGGGGCTGTTTTCAGCCCCCCTTTATCGCATCAGTCAAACGGGGTGTCAACCGCCCCGTTTTTGTTTTTGTCCGGCTGGGGAAGATAGCATGTGAAACGGTATTCACCGCTGTCAAGCGTCTGCGCTTCCATACCGGGCAGGATAAGTTCGGCGGTACATCCGAAGGGAACGGTACAGGAATAGTCTACGTTGCCGCCGTGACCGAGCTTCCACTGTACGCGCCATTCGCCGGAAACGGAGGCGAAACGCGCTTTGGCATGTCCGAGCGCCTCGCAGAAATGCGGTTCCAGCTTCGCTTTTGTGAAGCCGGGAGCGAGCGGAGCTATGCCGGCTACGTCACGGTAAAGCCAGTGCACGATGGAACCGTAAGAGTAGTGGTTCAGGCTGTTCATGCCGGTGTCGGATATGGAGCCGTCGGGCAGCACGGAATTCCAGCGCTCCCAGATGGTGGTGGCGCCCATCTTTACGGCGTACAGCCAGCCGGGATATTCCTCGTTGAGCAACAGCTTAAATGCCTTGTCCGCGTATCCCGCCGCGGTGAGTTCTTCGCACAGCAGGGGAGTGCCCACAAAACCGGTCTCAAGCCTATCCTCGTTGGAGGTAAGCTTGTCTGCGAGGTCTTTTTGTATGCGCTCGGTATCGGGTGAGAGCCCGTGCCTTAGAGTGAGCAGGTACGCGGTCTGTGTGGGAACGGCGCAGCGGCCTGTGGGCGTGAAATACTCCTTGCGGATCTCGCGAAGTATCCCGTCCGCAAGCTTAAGGTAGTGTTCCTGAGCATCCGTGTTTCCGATAACTTCGGCGGCTTTGGATGTCAAAAGCGCGCTGTAACGGAAATATGTGAGCGCAATGAACGCCCGGTCGGTGGCGCCCACGAAGCCCTTTGCCGCTTTGGGACAGTCCAGCGCCAGCCAGTCGCCGAAATGGAAATGCGTACGCCAGGAATGGTTGTCGTTTTCAAGGCGTTCTATAAAGTCGACCCAGCCCCGCATGCTTTCGAACTGGTTTTCCAGTATCGTATTGTCCCCGGTGTATTCGTAAACTGTCCAGGGGATAATACACGCGGCGTCGCCCCAGGCAGTGGAACAGCCCTTGTTCAGGTCGAATGAAGGCACCACGACAGGCACCTCGCCGCCTGTAAGTTTCTGTTCTTCGTACAGGTCGTGCAGATATTTGGCATAGAATGCGGCGCAGTCCCTTTGGTAGCAGGCGGTGGGAGCGAACACCTGCGCGTCTCCCGTCCAGCCCAGGCGCTCATCCCTCTGCGGACAGTCTGTGGGAACGTCCAGGAAATTGCCCAGCTGGCCCCACTCGGCGTTATGTATAAGCTGGTTTACAAGGCTGTTTCTGGTAGAGAGCCAGCCTGTCTGCGGTATCTCGGAATACAAGACCAGAGCGGTAAAGTCTTCGGGCTTGATATCGGTTATGCCTTCAACTTTGACGAAACGGAAGCCGTAGAACGTGAATTTCGGTTCGATCACATGCGCTTCTCCGTCGGAGATGTATACGAATTCCGCTTTTGCGCTGCGCAGGTTATCACGGTAGAAATTGCCGTTTTGCAGTATCTCGCCGAACTGCAAATGTATCTTTGTGCCTTTGGGTTCGTGTACTTTAAGGCGGAAAATGCCGGTCATGTTCTGGCGGGTGTCCAGTACAGTTTCTCCAGCGGGCGTAACTATAATATTCGGCGTGATCTCCTGCCGTATCCTGACAGGAGTGGACAGCCTCGCCGTAAGTTTGCCTTTGGGAGGCTCAGTCAAGCGGGCGGGCACGGGCTCTATGGCGGGAAGCTTGTCGTCGACCTGCTCGCCGTCGTATATACCGGAGAAATAGATGTTGCTGCGGCTTACGGTCCAGCTTTCGTCCGTGCCAATGATGTCTTCGGTGCCGTCGTCGTACGTCAGTATAAGATCGCACAGCAGCTTCCAGCCGTCGCCGTAAAACGGAGGCTTTTTCGTATCGCCCCCAAAACGGCTTTTGTACCAGCCGTTGCCGAGAAGCACGCTGATGCATGACGGACCTGAGATCAGATCGGTGACGTCGTAAGTCTGATACTGGACCCAGGCATTGTAGTTATTGCAGTAAGGCGTCATGTGTTCGTCGCCGACGCGTTTGCCGTTTATAACGGCTTCATATGTACCGAGACCGCAAATATACAGCCGCGCTGAAGAAACCGGTTTGGCGGGAAAAAAGGACTTAGCGAATACGGGAAGGCGGGGCTCACTGTCGTCGCAGCCTATCCATTTGCCTGTCCAGTTTTCGTCCAGGCGTGACGTTTCAAAACGGTTGATCTCGCTTGACGCTTCCTCGCCAAGATCAGTCTTAACGCTGACGCGCCATTCGTAAACGGTACGGGGCAAAAGCCGGATATCTGGTGTTGTGCACAGGCTGTCGAGTTCCGTCCAGCCCGTGTCGAGTACGGTCCGCCCTTTAGTTTCCACCGTTAGGCGGGATGAGACCGCACGTTTGCCGGATGCTTCCGTAGTCCATGAAAAAAGGGGTTTGCCAAGCTCGTAGCCAAGGGGATTTGAAAGGTGGTTTACCTTGCAGTTTATTATCCGCATAGCGCTGCCTCCAAATCATTTTGTTGTATTATAACACTGTTCAGCTGAGTTGGAAAGGAATAACGCAAGTATTCGCCGCTGTTATAATAAACAGCGGCGAATACTTGGATACGGGATCAGACTTCCGGCGTTTCGGGCTGAGCCAAATACCCGATATCCAGTTTGGAGATATTCAGTATTTCGGTGTTCCCTTCGAGATCTTCGTAAATGTACACGAGCACATAATACGGCCGGGCATCGGGATAAATCACGGTTGCCTGGGCGAGGAAACAGTGGTTGCAGCCGGCGACCACCTGGCTGCCGAGATATGCAACGGGTTTATAGCTTACGCCCAGCAGACCTTCGAAAGCCTTTTCGAACAAGGCATTGGTCTCATCGGTGATCTCCCAGTTTTCGGAAGGAGTCCAGCCGCCGT
>JAEEGL010434888.1_pt1 | contig 17695 bp, 16 predicted proteins | sample 9134231 | NCBI WGS metagenome assembly JAEEGL01 (sample SAMN16246548, study PRJNA631951) | gut metagenome | biome: gut microbiome; feature: rumen; material: fiber-attached | host: Bos | place: Iran: Karaj | collected 2018-10 | reverse complement strand
GTATCAGATATGGTTATCTCGGAATCTTCCAAGTCCAAAAGTTCTGTGATACTATTCATTTGTCTCCTTTCATAAGATTTCATTGCAGAAACATCATACGAATAGAGACAAATAAGGACAAGAATCGCTATGATCCTTGTCCTTTTTCTTATTCTATAGTTGACCCCAACGATCTACCCCAACAACAGACCCCAAAGTTTGCCCCCAACGAAGGGAGACCCCAAAAAACTTTGATTACCCATAACCGCTCCGGCCAGGGGGCGGTTATTTCTTTTTACTGCCTATCAAATAGCCTAATTCGAAAATAGTAACTGTATATCCAATTACTGTAATTAAATCAAGTATTGACATGAGCATCACCCTCCTTTCTATAGATTGGAGGGTAAAAAAGAACCCTCCTAAGAGGGCTAACCGCCTACCGTTATGGTAGCACCCGAAGGGATTATATATGAATATAAGACCAGTGAGCAATTGACAAAATGCACAAATCTAAATATATACACAATGAGTATGCTTGAAATTTTAAGGAATTGTTCGTTGACACGTGATGCTGATGAATATATATTAAATGCAGAGGTATTGCCGATAATCGGTTAACCCGGATATATGGTATTAAGAAATAACCGTATCCTTTGGCTTGGGGCGGTTATTTCTTTTTTGGTTAAAACCTACTGTTTCGGTTGACACATACACAATGAGTGTATATTATGTAGTTGTAGTTACATGGAGGAAATACTATGACCACATATATATGTAATATTGAAGGCTTGGAATTTGAAATTGAGGCCAAGAATCAAAAAGACTGGAATCAAAGGATGTATTCGTATCTGATCAGAGGTATCAGGCTTGAGGCAGGAATGTCACGTAATGAGTTTTGCGAGTGGCTTGGAATTCCTTACAGAACCCTCCAGGAGTGGGAACTGGGTGATCGCATAATGCCGGAGTATGTGCTTAATCTTATCGCATATAAGGTGGCTAAAGAGAAGGAAGCAGGGAATATCCGAGTATTTCCTTAAGGTGGATTGATGAACAAACCAATTGGTAGAATTGATATTTCCCAGTTGAATTCACCTCCGGAAAAGCATGAATTTGATACTGCAAGATTTTTTTCTGATCTAGGCAAGGATATTGTTTTTCTTAAGCCTAGTAACATCCCCAATATACATACACCGGATATATTAATGGATGGTATTGAATGGGAAATGAAAAGCCCTTCTGGTAGTAGCAAGTATACGATCGAAACTAATTTCAGACATGCTGCACTTCAGTCAAAGTATATAATCTTTGATTTGAGGCGAATCAATATATCAGAAAAGCAATGTATGTCACAACTAGAGAAGTTATTTAATTCTAGATCTGATGTAAGACGGTTATTAGTTATAAAAAAGCGTAATAATTTAGCGGAGTTTGCTAAAGGCAGTTGACTTTTTTGATGAGGATGTTATGATACAGACAAGAAAGAACTCGACTCACTGCTGAATAGCGGAGGGCCAAGAGTTCTTTTCTTAATTTTCAAGAACAAAAATTAGGTTATTCTGTTCAATTTCATAGAGGTTTTGAAGAAAAGAATGCTTTATCATGTGAGTATCGGCACTGATGAGCGTTCTTTTTTTACGGAGGTATATATGGTACAGGGGATCGGACATGCAGCGTTTAATGTAAAGGACATGGATAAGACCATCGAGTTCTATGAGAAGTCCTTGGGATTTAAGAAGGCGTTTGACATAGCAAGGCCTGAAAACGGGGAGCCTTGGATAGTTTATATCTATGCCGGCGGCGGACAGTTCATAGAGCTGTTCTACGGAGCAACGAAGGAGAATCCTTACAAGGATGAGAACATCGGATTTTTCCATATCTGTGTTGCGGTCGATGATATTCAGGATGCTTGGAAGAGGATAGTTGAGACAGGCGCTCCTCAGGATGATGCACCGAAGCAAGGGGCGGATTATAACTGGCAGTGCTGGACTCACGATCCGGACGGGATCAAGATCGAACTGATGCAGCTTGATGAGAAGAGCCCGCAGATGCAGTTTATTAAGTCTATCGGATGAGAGTTGGGGACGTACATAATTGTGTACGTCCCCATTGTCATTTAATGTATAATAGGTTGGGTAAGGAGGGCGAAGATATGCCATTTATTGATTCTAAAGTTAGCGTTAAGATCACTGAAGAGCAGGAGAAGGAGCTTAAGTCCAGACTCGGACAGGCAATCTCTGTTATTCCCGGAAAGAGCGAAAGCTGGCTTATGACCGGATTTGAAGACGGATATCATCTTTATTTCAGAGGAGATAATTCCGAACCTGTTGCATTTGTAGAAGTAAGCGTATACGGCTCTGCAAACAGCAGTGCTTTTTCAAAACTCACAGGTGAGATCACCAAGATCTTCGGAGAGGTTTTGGGAATCGCGGCAGATCACATCTATGTTAAGTACACTGCCACATCCGACTGGGGATGGAATGGAAGTAATTTCTAAAAATGGAACAGGGGGGACGGTTCCAACCGTCCCTCTGTTCCATTTCACTGTTTTCAGCTATGTATTACGGGCGCTTAAAACCGGCTTCGTCCATTTTCTTTTCAAATTCGGAGACGGAAAGGTCTAATTTAATGGCAGCTTTCTCGATAGAAAGATCGCCGTCCTGAACAAGGGAAAACAGAGTTTCAATATGGCCTTTTTCGAAACCTTCGGCAAGCCCTTCAGCTTTGCCGCCGTTCCATAGGTAATCTGCAACTTCGCACATATTGTTAACCTCCTTTGCTTCAGGATTTGAGAGAATATTTTCGTATCTGTTATCACCGGTAAATGCAGACATTAGTTTTAGAACTTCTTCAATATGCCGGATTTCTGTTTTGTCTTTTGATGAATAGTGTGGATTGATACGTCGTTTCACAAAAAAATCCGCGACCATTCTAAAATCACTTTTAAACAGTTGTATCTATCCTTACCAAAGTATAACACAATTGTGATTACGGGCACGGTTTTTTATTGCCTGCAGTTTTTCTGTTATATCCTTTTCTCCCAATACAAAATCTCCCTTAATAAATACCTGCCCAAAAGGCGATGAATCCGCGGATTTGAATCAAAATACGACACACGTGTCGCAAGAAACGAGAATCTGCGTGTACAGTTTCAACAATAAGAACGCCGTTTCATTTTGGAAACTTTTTCTGTATACTTAATGCGATGGTCGCTAACCTGACAAAGGTATAAGTCCCCGTTGTCAGCAGTTAATGAGGAGTTGTCACTATGCATGATGTTTTTATAAGTTACTCTTCGAAAAATAAAAACGTCGCTGATGCGATCGTATCCGACTTCGAACAGAACGGTATCAGGTGCTGGTATGCGCCCAGGGATATCCGTCCGGGCGAGGAGTGGGTTACGGCGATAACGAAGGCTCTGGAATGCTCCAAAGCTCTTGTTCTCATTTATACGGAAGATTCAAATACTTCACGCCAGGTTATGAATGAGATCGCTGTTGCATTCAATGCGGGAATTACGATCGTACCTTTTAAACTGACTGACGAGCAGATGAGTTCGGAACTTGAGTATTATCTGACAAGAGTTCACTGGCTCGATGCGCTTTCAAAACCTCTGAAGAAAAATATCGTCTCACTTCGCGAATACATTGACATTATCATCAGTACGCCCAACGGTTCGGCACCTGTCCATACCAAGAGTGCGGATGAGATCGCCGCGGAAAAACTCAAGGCAGCCGAAGAGTATAAGAAAAAAGTGATCAAGTTTGTATGCTGTGCAGCTGCAGTGATATTGATCCTTTTAGTTGGCGGTATATATGGCGTGAAGAAACTGGATGAGCATGCACAGAGGCAGGCATATGCGGATGCCCGCAGTCAGTTCTATACATCCACGGATATATATGATGACGGACTTATGCACAGCTTTTTATTCCTCAGCGCCGATAATCCCGAATCCCTGTATTATTTTGCAAGGATGCACGAGAGACAGGGCGACTATCTAAAAGCACTGCAGTACTATGAAGCCGGGGTGGACAAGGGCGCCATCATGCCGCTTATCGGAATGGGGAGTCTGTATCTTGAAGGAAACTTGTACGTGGAAAAAGACCCCGTTGCGGCAAAGGAGTGTTTTGACAATGCTCTTTTTGCGGGATGCACGGAGGCCAATTACTATGAGGCTTATATGTGGGCCTACGGCCTGATCCCCGGTGAAGCTTCCGATCTGCCTAAGGCAAAAGAATACGCTGACGCAGCTCTGGAATCTGAAGATCTGGAAATAGTTGCGCTGACTTACATGCTTCTCGGAGATATGTGTCGCATGGGATACGGCGGTGCAGGTATGACGAGGGAAGATGCCCTTGATTACTATGACAAAGCTGCAGAGTGCTGTCCTTATTATGAAGGTGAGAGCTGCTGCAGAGTCGGCGAGTATTATTATGAAGACGAAGATTATGAGCTTGCCCTGGATTGGTATAAGAAAGCATCCGATAAGCGCTGCTATCGTGCGATGAAGCTTATCGGCGATATGTACTGCGACGGCATAGGCGTGGATATGGATGGTGAAGCGGCACTTAAGGATTATCTTAAGGCCGGCGGATTTAAGGAACTTGACGGAGAGCCTTATTTTGAGCGAAACCTCATCGCTTACGAAGATGAGAATATGTTCAACAGAATGGGACTGCTTTATTACTATGAGTATGATTACAGAAAGGCACTTTATTTCTTTGAACTTGCAGCTGAAGAATTTGAGAGCTTAAACGGCAAGGGAAACTGCGGTATCACGTACGAAAACCTAATGGACTGGGATAATGCCCTTAAGTGGTACGGCCGCGCCATTGATGCGGGTCACGATGATTCGGAGACCTTTAGGAGAAGGATCAGGATCATGGTTGAGGACGGACTTGTCAGCGAGGCGGATGCCAAGAAGTGGTTATAGTGATAATGGGGGCCACAGGGGACGGTTCCGGTGGTCCTTGAACCTTGGACCACCGGAACCGTCCCCTGTGGCCCCTTAGGTTCAAGGACCACCGGAACCGTCCCCTGTGGCCCTTTTATAGGATATGTTATAATAAAGTTTGCGAGCATGCTCGCAGACTTTATTTGTTTATGGGGATTTATTGAAATGAGACTTAAGAAGTTTTTACTTGGCTTATCGGGCGTATTCTTTTCCGCCGCCTGTGCTGCGATTATCGGTGCAATGCCGGTTAAGGCGGCGGTAGAAATAAATGAGACAAATTTTCCGGATCCTGTGTTCAGGTCGGTTATCGCAAGTTCGGATTACGACAGGGATCAGAACGGGATCATTGATGATACCGAGATTGCACTTACGATCAACATCTACTGCGAAGGAATGGGGATCACGTCGGTTCAGGGAGTCGAGTATTTCACTTCGCTTCAGGGACTTTGGTGCAAGGACAATTACATCTCTACGCTGGATGTAAGTAACTTAAAGGACCTGCACGGCGTGTGGTGTTCGGGGAACCTGTTTACATCGCTTGATTTTTCGGGGAATCCCGAGCTTGAGTGGGTTTATTGCTACGACTGTAACCTTTCTTATCTGAACGTTTCGAACAATCCGAAGATGGCGTATCTGGAGGTTAATACGAATCCTCTGACATCGCTTGATGTAAGCCATAATCCGCTCCTTGAGCATCTGACCTGCGGATCCTGCGAGCTGTATACGCTGAACCTGGGTAATAACCCCAACTTAACCCACCTTGATGCTTTCAGAAATCATCTGACGACCCTTGACGTATCGGGCTGCCCCAAGCTTAAGAGGCTTGATATCTGGGACAATGCGGGCCTGGGCAGTATCGATGTAAGTCAGAATGCCGGACTTCAGTATTACAACTGTGCACATAACGATGTGGTGAACATCGACGTAAGTCATAACCCCGAGCTTCAGAAGCTCATCTGCAGTTACAACGACATCGTGACTCTTGATGTGAGCCACAATCCCAAGCTGGTTTATCTCGACTGTGCATGCAACGATATCGTGAGCCTGAACCTTTCGGGTAACCCTCAGCTGTATTTCCTGCAGGCGTTTACGAATCCTTTCACCACCCTCGATATCGGCAGCAATCCGCTCCTTATCCAGACCTATCAGACAGGTGTCAAAAAGAGTGAGGCAGCGGTCTGCCAGGGTCATTCCTGGACTCTCGATTACGGTGGGGATACCTCGACCGGCGGAGACAATATCTATTTCCTGTGCTTTGACGACATGGTAACTCTTGCGGCACTTCCTGCGGCTACTACACCGGCTGACGGCTCGGGCGCAGCTGCTACGAACGGACCCAATATTCCTTACGATCCCAATCTGGTTACCAGGGAAATGGTGCTTCAGACTCTGTATCTACGTGAGGGTAGCCCGAACGTTAACGGATTTGGCACAAGGTTTACCGATGTTGCACCCGATTCATGGTACGCAAATGCTATCATATGGGGTGAAAAGAATTCGATCGCCGTGGGAACTCCCTTCATCTCATCATCCACCTTCGGCGTGGGTCAGCCCGTAACAAGACAGGATCTTCTGCTGATGCTGATGCGTTATGCGGAGTACAAGAATTACAAGAGAGCAATCGACTTCGGAAGAACCGATGATTATCTGGATTACTACGATATAGATTACTATGCGTGGGAAGCGGTCACCTGGGCCGTTACCTGGCATATCATGGAAGGCATCGGGGAGCCCGGTGCACCCAAGACGGAGCAGAGATTCGAGCCCCACAGAACCGTTACAAGGGACGAATTCCTTGCAACTCTTTATAACATGATGGAAGTTAACGGCGTAACGAATCTGTCATTTACCATTCCCGAAACGGCCGGAGTACCTGCGAGCGGAAATGCAGGCGGCGCGGTAGGAACTACAGGGACCTCTGATGCGGATGGCGGTGTCGGTGATGGCGGCGAAAGTGCCGGCGGAGAGGCAGCAGGCGCAGATGCAAACGGCGGAGACGGTGTGGCAGGAGATGCGGCCGGAGATGAAGCGGGCGAAGACGGTGTGGCAGGAGATAGCGCTTCAGATGCCGGAACCGTTACATCGGAAGATGATCCTTGTGAAGATTATTATCAAGAACAAGAAGATGACCTTATAGATTATCCTGTGGACGATCTTCCCACCGGCTCTCAGGTACAGGAGCCTGCGGCGGGAGGAACGTTATTTAAAATTCTTATACCGATATTACTGATCGTGATAGCAATAGTTGTGATAGTTCTTAGACGTAGGAAAAACTGACAGCGTGGACCAGGGGGACGGTTCTGCCGTTCCACGAGATTCCGGTGGAACGGCAGAACCGTCCCCCTGGTCCACGCTGTCAGTAACGAGGAGGGTATTGCATGGGCTTGTGTATCGCATTCGGTTTCCTGTTCGTGATCGTTTTATTTTCCGTAATAATGAGTTTGCGGGAAAAACATAAGAACCAGGGATTCATCATCACATCTGTGGTGTTGATGATTGCTGATGTGCTGTGCATTTTGATGCTGACGTGCGATACCATGAGGGATGCGAGAAATTATCTCGTCACCTACTACGTCATCTACGGATGGTTCTTCTTCGGCGCACTTCTTACGATACTGCTTACTCATTCGAGAAAGATTCTTTATCCGCTTGTTATACCCGTTGCGGTTGTGTGTCTGGTACAATCCGCATTTACAATTCCGAATTATTTTTCAAACGCGTTCGTAATTATTTCCAAGAAGATCGTATTCGGACGCATCTACTGGATCCTCGAGATCAACTGGGAATCCAAGTTCTGGATCATTTCAAGGCTCTACAGGGACTGCTGTTACATTAACGGTGTCATCGTATTTATCGCGATGGTCTATATCGTGATGCATGTTCCCAAGGTTTTCAGACCCAAGTACTATGTGCTCATGGGAATGCAGGGAACCATCTTTTTATTCATCGTTCTTACATTCGCACTCAGCTGGCCGGTCTGGCTGCACACTCTGATCATGAATGCGATCTGCTTCATGACTTTCTACTACGTTTTCCTTTATTCCGATTTCAAACTCCGTGACACGGTCATGAATGATTTCGCAAATCAGATGACTGACGGTCTTGTCATATATAACAAATACAACGATCTGATCTTCTGTAACGACAGACTTAAAACCATCCTTACAGAGCAGAGCAAAAAAAATCTGGAGAGCATCGATAAGCTCGAAGAGTGGGCATCGCATAAGGAAATGATCGAAAGTCTTGAAGTCGTGCCTTATGAAAACGATGAACGTATTTATTATTTCTCCATCAGGAAAACGGAATTCGGAACCGGCAACGATCTGATCGGAACCGCGTATGTCTGGCATGATTCCACCGATTCGATCACAAGACTCAAGTTCATGGAAGAAGTTAATTTGGAGCTTGAAAGAACTGCGCAGATGAAGGCGGACTTTCTAGCGAACATGAGCCATGAGCTCAGAACCCCCATGAATGCGGTTATCGGTCTTGCACAGATCGCACTTCGTGAAAAGGATCTTCCTTCGAATGTAAGAGATTGCTTAAATCAGATCAATTCTTCGGGAAGAAATCTTCTTAACATAATCAACGACGTTCTTGATTTTTCGAAGATTGATTCCGGCAAGATGGAGATCATTCCCGAAAAGTACGAACCTTTGTCGGAAGTTGTTGAGATTTCCAATATTTTGCAGACCAGGATCGGTGATAAGAATCTCGAATTCTTTTTCATTACTGATCCCAAACTTCCCCATGCTCTTTACGGCGACTGCATGAGGATCAGACAGATTCTTATCAATCTAGCAAACAATGCGATCAAGTTCACTGAGCTCGGCATGGTTAAGATCGACCTGACCTGTCACGAACTCGGTGATGACATGATTGAACTTGAATTTCACGTGCGCGATACCGGACAGGGAATCAAGCCCGAAGACCTCGAGAAACTTTTTGTTTCGTTCCAGCAGGTCGATACGAAGAGAAACAGAACCGTTGAGGGAACCGGACTCGGACTAGCGATTTCCAAAAAGCTCGTTGAAGCAATGGGCGGAACCATCGGAGTTGAGAGTGAATACGGAAAGGGTTCCGATTTCTGGTTTAAGATCCCTCAGAAAGTTCTGGATGCAAAAAGAGATCTTGTTGTCGAAAACGGCGATAAGAAATTTGCTTACTGCCTGAATGAAAATCTTGTAATGACCGATGAGTTTGCACTGGAAATGAAATCCTTCGGAATGGACGGCAAGGTTATCGGTTCGCTGAAGCAGTATGAATCTACCGGAAAAGAGGAGTTCATTCTTTTCATCAGAGAATACTACAACGACGAGATGAAGAAATTCCTGGATGATCATCCGAATATCCGTGGAGTTATTCTCGAGCCTTACGATTCGACATTTGTTCCCGACAGACCGAACCTTGGCATACTGAAGAAGCCGCTGACTTCGCTTGCGATGGTTCTTGTACTGAATAAAAAGTCGCTTGATGACATGCACTTTAAGGGCAAGGAAGAAAAGTATGTCAAGTTTACCGCGCCCGATGCGAAGGTTCTCATCGTTGATGACAATACGATCAATCTGTCGATCGCAGTGGGACTTCTCGAGCCTCTTCAGGTTAAATGCGAAGTTGCACAGTCCGGTAAGGAAGCAATTGAGAAGGTGCGTGAGAATCAGTACGACCTGATCCTTATGGACCACATGATGCCCGAGATGGACGGTGTCGAAACTTCTACAGAGATCAGAAGAACCATACCCGATGCGGACTTTACTCCCATCATCGCACTTACCGCAAACGTGCTTGAAGGCAGTAAGGAACTGTTCCTCAAGGCAGGCATGGTCGACATGATCGCTAAGCCGATTGACTTCAAAGATCTCAACATGAAGATGATCAAGTGGCTTCCCAATTATCTGATCCACGAGGAGAAAGAAGACGAAGCTGCAGCCTTCGCAGGTGAGGAAGAGGTTGTACGTGAAGAAGAGCTGTATGACTGCCTTGATTGTGAGAAGGCGATAAAGGGTCTCGGTACCGTAGCACTGTTTAAGAAGGTTGTTGCGGATTACTACAAGAACGGTCCCGATACTTTGGAGACGATAAAGCATTCGCTTGAGACGAAGGACTTTGAAACATATGCGATCAAGACTCATTCGCTTAAGAGTACTTCCAGACAGATAGGTGCGACGGAGCTGGGAGACTACGCGGAGAAGCTTGAAAAGGCCGGCAAAGCCAAGGATGAAAAAGAAATCGCCAAGTATCATGACGAGACCATGGCGATGTTTGAAGAATTGCTGGGCGGACTTAAGAAGTATTTCGATGATGATGGTTCCGGTGCGGACGGTGGTTCTGATAAGGCACAGATCACGGATGAGAAGATTGAAGAGATCTTCGCAAAGCTGTCGACTGCATGCGATGAACTTGATATGGACGTGATGGAAGAGTGCAGCAAAGAGCTTGAGTCGTATTCTTTTGACGACGCGAAGAAAGATATTGTGGAGCGTCTGATCGATGCTATCGGAAGTATGGATCCCGATACGATCACTGAACTGATGGAAGAATACAGAAAATAGAAAGGCAGGTACGGATGAGACGATTTAGAAAATTATTGGCGCTTGTGTTGTCTTCCGTGCTTATGCTCGGAGTGCTGTCCGGATGCGGCGCTGAAGAAAAGGCGGATAAGCTGGTGCTTGCGGTACGCTCGGGAACTTATGCGGAGGTCATCAAGATGTGTCTTCCTGCGTTTGAAGAAGAGACGGGCATTGCGTGCGAGGTTGTTGAGTTTTCGGAGGACGATCTTCACAACGAGATCCTGCATGATTCGCTGAACAGGAAGGGTGCTTACGATATTATCATGGCGGATTCTTCCTGGGTTTCGGAACTGCTTGCCGAGGGCGCATTGGCTGATCTGACTTCGATCGGATATGAGTTTGATGAGGATATAATTCCTGCGACAACCAGTATCTGCGTGAAATCCGGGAAGACTTATCTTGTTCCTTATTACGGAAACGTTACTGTCATGCTTTATAACAGGACGGTTGCGGAAGAACTCGGTTACAGCGTGGATGATTTTGATTCGCTTGACGATATCATGGCGTTTTGCAGGGCGTCATCCGCATCGGGTAACGGCGGATTTGTCGCACGCGGGGATACGCCCAATAATGTTGTTGTCGATTTCCTGCCTGTTTTAAGAGCGTTCGGAGGATGGGTGGTTGATGTGGGGTATAAGCCCACGGTCAACACGCCCGAATTTAAAGAGGCTCTCGAATATTATATGGAGCTTTTGAAGACCGGCGGCATGGTGCCCAAGGACGAGCTTATCTCTTCGATCGAGGGTGGAAGACAGGCCGTTGCGGTGGGCTGGCCCGGCTGGTATTCGACGGATTCCGTCAATTCAGATTACTGTGCTTTCCCCGGCATGGCTACAGGCGGCGGAGAGAGTTTTAATTCCAACATTTACGGCATCTGGACACTTGGAATTCCGTCCAATTGCAGATATAAGGAGTCTGCGGCAGAGCTTCTTAAGTACCTTATGGATCCTGATGTTCAGAAGAGTACTGTCGGCTCGGGCGGTGTTCCCTGCAGATATTCCTGCCTGACGGATCCCGAAATTCTGGAGGCCAATCCCCATCTTGAGGTTATCTGCTCGGCTCTCGAGAACGGTATCTACAGACCTTCGACCCGCAAATGGCCCGAGTTTTACACTATTTTGGGCAATAGAATGGAACAGATAATACGCGGCGAACTTACCGTGGACAACGGACTCATGCTGGCCCAGGATGAGCTTGAAGCGCTGATGAAGTAAGTGGAACGGGGGGACGGTTCTTCCGTTCCACTAGGTATGAAAGAGGTGCTCGTCCCCTTTGTCAGAAATCTACTTAAACAACTTAATTAAATCTTAAAAATTTATGGTATATGCAGATAGAGTCTGTTATAATTGTTTCTAGCTGTTTTTAATCTATTTCTTTTAGGGGAGGGAATACGTAAGATGGACTTTAAAGAACTGGTTGAATATGCGAAATCGAGCAACTGCTCCGATATTCACATCACAGTCGGAACCAACGTAGCGATCAGAAGATATGGTACACTCGAGATTCTTGAGCCCGCACCTTCGGCAGAAGAGTCAAGAAACATGATCTTCTCGATACTCAGCCAGGAACAGGTTGAGAAGGTTACCGGCGGTAGCGACCTCGATGTAGGTGTTATGCTTTGGGACGGAACCAGAATCAGAGCAAATGTTTATCATCAGAGAAACAATCTTGCCTGCAGTATCCGTATTCTGAATACCACAGTTCCTTCTTTTGAAGAACTCGGACTCCCTTCCGTATGTAGAGAACTTGCCGAGATGCCCAGAGGACTTGTTCTTGTAACAGGACCTACCGGATCCGGTAAATCAACCACCCTTGCATCGATGGTTGAATATATCAACAAGACTACTTCAAGACATATCCTTACCATTGAGGATCCTATCGAGTATGTATATCCTCATAACAAGGCTATGATCCATCAGAGAGAAGTCGGCAGAGACGTTGGAAGCTTCGCTACCGCACTTCGTTCAGCAATGCGTGAAGATCCCGATATCATCCTCGTAGGTGAGATGAGAGACTTCGAAACCATTTCAGCAGCTATCACCGCAGCAGAGACCGGACACCTCGTCCTTTCAACCCTGCACACCACCAGTGCCGCACAGACCGTCGAGCGTATCATCGACGCAACTCCTCTTGACGGACAGGATCAGATCAGAACCCAGTTCTCCAACGTTATCAGAGGCGTTATTACCCAGACACTTATTCCTACCGCTGACATGGACGGACGTTGCTGCGCAACCGAGATCATGCTTGGTACTCCCGCTATCGGAAACCTCATTCGTGATAAGAAGACCATTCAGATTCCTTCACTTATTCAGGCAGGACGCAGCCAAGGAATGCACCTTCTTAACGATGACCTTGCATCCCTCGTCGGACGCGGAAGAATCACCAGAGAAGACGCTATGTGGGTTTCAAACGACCCCACCGCACTCGAGAAGATGTGCTAAGTACAGAATTGATTATCAAAAGGACGTATCCGGTGGATACGTCCTTTTTTTAGCTTCTGAGGAAGTTCTTTTCGGGAGGGCGGCTTTGCCGGCTAATAAATTGCCGAACTGCGGCGTTTTTTTAGCCTTTTAGAGCTTCAAAACCTTGGTTTCCGACTTTGCCGGCTAATAAATCTTTGTATTTCCGCGGAATTTTAGCCTCCTGAAGCTTTAAAGGGCTTGGCTTTCGGCTCAAAGGCTAATAATTCTGTAATCCTCCTCAGAATTTTAGCCCTTGAAAGCTTCAAAGGTCTTGATTTCCGGCTTTGCTAGCTAATAAAGCTTTGAATTTCCTCAGAATTTTAGCCCTTGAAAGCTTCAAAGGTCTTAGTTTCCGGCTTAAAGGCTAATAAATCGCCGAAATGTAGCAATTTTGTTAGCCCCGAGAATCGCCTAGGACTTTAATTTCCGGCTTAAAGGCTAACAAATCGCCGAAATGTAGCAATTTTGTTAGCCCTGAGAATCCCCCAAGACCTTAATTTCCGGCTTGAAGGCTAACAAAGTACCTAAATGGAGCAGTTTTGTTAGCCCCGAGAATCGCCCAAGCTCTAAATTTCCGGCTTAAAGGCTAACAAATCGCCGAAATGGATCAATTTTGTTAGCCTCGAGAATCGCCCAAGACCTAAATTTCCGGCTTAAAGGCTAACAAATCGCCGAAATGAAGCAATTTTGTTAGCCCAATCTTAAAGAATCTTAAACAAAGCGTAAATATGCTTAAACGGATAGTCTGCTATAGTCTCCATTAGGGACGGTTACCAAGGTCCAAGAATCACGGACCATGAGAACCGTCCCTGATGGAGAGTAATAGGAGGACTGTATGAATAAAGGACTTGATGCATATAAGATTAAACTGATAGCGCTGGCATTCATGATTCTCGATCATGTGTCTACATATTTATCTTTTGTGACTGTGGATTATCAGCCCTGGCCAAGATGGCCGCAGTTCATAGGTATCATCACAAGATTTGTTTCACCGCTCTTTTTATATCTGATGATTGAAGGCTTCTATCACACAAGAAGCCGTAAGAAATATATAACCAGACTTTTTGCAGCAGGAGTGATCATGATGGCAGGAAACATCACGATCAATTATCTCTTCCACAGCGTTGATTCCTATACCGGAAAATACACACTTCATTCACTCACACAGGGACATGATATCTTCCTTACACTTGCATTCATGTTTGGACTTGTCTGGTGTCTGGAGAATCTGAAAGCACATAAGAATATTCTTCTAAATGTAATACTAATGATCGTATGTGCACTTTGCGGAATATGTATGGAAGGTGGAATAGTCCTTCTTCCTATGACATTGATCATCTGGTTCTTACGTGAAAAGAAATCTACAATGTGCCTCGTCATTCTTGCGTTCTGCTTGCTGCTTCTCTTAAAGGCACTGGTCGGCTACAATCCTAATTCAGTAGATTCGTTCTATGCATATATGTGCTATGAGGACCAGTGGGCAATGGCTGCGGTTATTCCATTTATCCTTCTTTATAACGGAGAAAGAGGAAAGAACACTCCCTTTACCAAGTACATGTTCTACGTAATATATCCTCTCCATTTATGGATGCTGATGATTGCCTCTTACCTTATCCTTTCCACCGGTAACTTTTTAGGCTGAGTTGATAAAATAGAATTTGCATTTTATAATTTTATTAATGTAAGTCAAATGATAGTTCACTGCGAATGGGCAGGAACACCTATATCAGGAAACCTATTAACAGCTGATGATTACTAGGATGCGGATGCTCAAGATATGAGACATCGGTTTACTGATTATCATTTGAATACTAATCGCCTTTAGAGGCGTGTGTAAATCCTATAAGGAGGTACGGAAACCTAATAGTAGGAATCCTAGTTGTTACTCCGGAAAATGTTCTAAACGTCACAGACGTTCAGCTTCCTATTGGCTTTACACCATATTTTATAAGCAAATGTTTATGCATTTGTTTCTATTATATGTGTGTAGAGCCTGAATAAGAATTTAAAGACTGTACACACATAAGTGCACAGTCTTTTATTTTTGTTAAGGAGGTTTAATTTATGAAGATCAATAGAAAAGAGGCCGAGAAACTTTGGAAGGAAAGGTATGGAAACAGAAAATTCGCAATGGATTTTCATGGCAATTTTATGTGGTTTGATGCTTATGGGGATCCGAATTTTTTTCGCTATTTCAGAGGTGAAAAGATTTATTGCGGATGGAACATACACCATATTCTTCCTAAGGGTAAGGGTGGACCAAATACTAAGGGTAACCTCGAGTGTACTAATATCATTACAAATCAACTGATTGAAGATAAAACTACATATTGGCTTGATGATAAAAAGTATCAGATCAAAAAAATCACTTTCAATGAATATGAAATTCGTGAATTGATTAGTGATGAAAAACACAAAAATTAATGAGGAGAGTTTTTATTCTTAATAAATAATAGTTGTAATGACAGAGAGGACGTGCATTTTTTGTCAGATGAACCCGATAAAAGTGTACGTCCTCTCTGTAATTTTGTGGCATAATATAATCTTAAAGAAACTTAAAGATTGCTTAATGATGCTTAAACGGATTATCTGCTATAGTGTCTGCAGATGACAGCCGGTTGTTACTGGCATTGGACCTGGGACGGAGATGCGCCTCCGATATCAGCCCTGTGTCAGAACCCTGTCATCACCAGAAAAAAGGAGCGAATATGGAAACATGGTATTACGAAGTTGTAAGCTTTGACGGCGATTATGCAAACCTTAAGAGAACGGATATCGAGTCTGATGAGCTGAAACTGGTTGCCAGAGCTCTGTTGCCTCCCGAGATTGAAGAGGGAAGCAAATTAAAGTATGAATGGATGCAGTATCAACTGCTCCGGTAAGGAGTCTTATATGAAAAAAAATGTTCTAATTTCTATGTCACTGTTAATGGTTCTTAGTATCGCAGCATGCGGAAAAGCAAACGATACTAACAATAATATTGAAACACCCGAGATCACTGCTGAGCCTCTGGTTGATGCAGCAGCAGATGCTGAAGATGAATATCAGGATCCCCTTCCTGCAGTAGAGGATGACGGAGAGGATGCTCCCGAAGTAGTTACTGATGAGCAGGCACTTGAAGCAGTTAAGAATTTTGTTCTTTCTTCCAATCACGGTGTGACCCCCGAAGCAAATGGCGAAGAGGTTACCGAGTATTATGAAGTTGAATCCAGCACCGGTGAGGAAATCGTAGTTCTTTACAGATCATACACCGCATCACAGACCAGATTTTACATCGAGCGCGCTACCGGACATACAGAAGTAACCGAGCTTGTACCCGGTATCATCGATGAGGAAACCAGCACCGGCGAGTCCTTTAACATCTGGAATTATATCTTTGATGATGACGATGCAACTTATACCGCAGATTTCCTTTACGATGCTGTTTGGTATACTGCATCTATGAGCATGGTCAGTGAAGACGTTGCCGAGCCTGAGTGGGTTATTGAATTTGATGAAATGGCCATCAACTATGGTCATATGGATGGTGATGATTTTGTTGTAGATCACACCGATAAGATTAAGACAGTGGAGCAGGATTCCGAGCACAGCTTCACTATCCAGGCTGAAACCAAGGATGGCATTCAGTATACATATAAGACCTCTGAGGGTGATGAGACCATCCTCGAGTACTACGAGACTTGGGATGAGTCCAAGTTCGCAGAGAGCTACAGCGGAAGTGCTTCGCTTTTCAGATTATAAAAAAACACACACATAGCTCTAGGGAGGACCGGGAATTTACCCGGTTCTCTTTTTATATGTGAAAAGAGAACATTATAAAAAATGGGCAATACATTTCAATTTTTCGGAAGTATTGCTCATTTTTTTATTTTAATATCGAAAATGTAATAGATAACCGAAATAATCGGAGGGTACAAAATGGATCGAAACAGCACATATAAGCTTTCAAATGGGGTGGAGATTCCCGTAATAGGATTCGGAATGTGGCAGACTCCCGATGACAAGGTCGGAGTAAATGCCGTAGTAAGCGCAATCAATGCAGGCTATAAGCATATCGACACAGCTGTCATTTATGGAAATGAAGACTGCGTTGGCAAAGGACTCAAGCAGACAGGTGTTAACAGGGATGAGATCTTCCTGACCACCAAGATCTGGAACGATGCACACAGCTATGATGGAGTTATGAAGTCTTTTGACGAGTCGCTCAAAAAGATGCAGACGGACTATGTTGACCTGCTTCTTATTCATTGGCCCAATCCCGTTGCGATAAGAGACAGATGGGCTGAGGCTAACGCCGACACATGGAGAGCAATGGAAGATCTCTATGAGGCTGGCAAAGTAAGAGCAATCGGAATCAGTAACTTCCGTCGTCATCACATCGATGCACTTCTTAAGACAGCAAAGATCGCGCCCATGGTCAACCAGATCAAGCTCTGCCCCGGTGAGACTCAGGAAGATACCGTAGCATACAGCAGAGAAAAGGGAATGATCCTCGAGGCATACAGCCCCTTAGGAACCGGACAGATCTTCGAAGTTCGTGAGATGAAGGCGCTTGCTGCAAAATATAACCGAAGCATCGCCCAGATCTGCATCAGATGGAGTCTTCAGATGGGATATCTTCCTCTGCCCAAGTCCGTAACTCCTTCAAGGATCGAAGAGAATCTTCAGGTATTCGATTTCGAACTTGATGATGCGGATGTAAAACTTCTTGCAGGCCTATCGGGTTGCGT
>JAEEGL010320274.1_pt1 | contig 17695 bp, 11 predicted proteins | sample 9134231 | NCBI WGS metagenome assembly JAEEGL01 (sample SAMN16246548, study PRJNA631951) | gut metagenome | biome: gut microbiome; feature: rumen; material: fiber-attached | host: Bos | place: Iran: Karaj | collected 2018-10 | reverse complement strand
GGAAATCAGAATAGTGGAAAGACCACACTCTTTAACCAGCTTACAGGCTCCAAGCAGCATGTGGGTAACTTCCCGGGAGTAACCGTGGACCGCAAGGACGGCGAGATCAGGGGCTATAAGAACACCTGCGTTACAGACCTTCCGGGTATTTATTCCATGTCTCCCTACACCAGTGAGGAGATTGTTTCCAGGAATTTCGTGCTGCAGGAGAAGCCTACGGCCATTATCAATATTGTGGATGCCACTAACGTGGAGAGAAATCTGTACCTCACCATGCAGCTTCTGGAGATGGATGTTCCCACAGTTGTGGCCCTTAACATGATGGATGAGCTTACGGGAAATGACGGTGCCGTAGATATCAACGCCATGGAGGAAATGTTGGGAACCCCCGTTGTTCCCATTGCTGCAGCCAAGAATGAAGGCGTCGACGAGCTCATATCCCACGCCCTTCACATTGCCAAATATCAGGAAAAGCCTCTTGAGCAGGATTTCTGTGAGAAAAATGATAACGGCGGAGCGGTTCATCAGTGCCTCCACGCAGTTATGCACATGATAGAAGACCACGCAGCAGCAGCGGGAATTCCCTTGAGGTTTGCTGCAAGCAAAGTGATTGAGGGAGATAAGCTCATCGTTGATAAGCTGGGGCTGGATGACAATGAGAAGGAAGCCCTTGAGCACATAGTATCCCAGATGGAAAAAGAACGCGGCCTCGACAGAAGCGCTGCCATAGCCGACATGCGGTTTTCTTATATCAAAAAAGTATGCAAGAGATGTGTCAAAAAGCCCAAGGAGAGCAAGGAACTGGCCAGAAGTAACAGGATAGATAAGGTCCTTACCGGTAAATATACCGCAATCCCTGTATTTGTCCTTATTATGGCCCTGGTATTTGTCCTTACCTTCAACGTTATCGGACCGTGGCTTCAGGAGCTGCTAGATGGAGGAATCAGCGCTCTGAAGGATATAATTGATGCTTTCTTTGTGACGCACAATGTGAACGTGGTTCTAAGAGGCCTTATCATAGACGGAATATTTGAAGGCGTCGGCAGTGTTGTAAGCTTCCTGCCTATTATCGTGACCTTGTTCCTGTTCCTCTCCCTTATGGAGGACAGCGGATATATCGCAAGAGTTGCCTTTGTTATGGATAAACTCCTGAGGAAAATAGGTCTTTCCGGCCGAAGCATAGTTCCGCTGCTCCTGGGCTTTGGATGTACCGTTCCCGCGGTAATGTCCACGAGAACTCTTCCCAGTGACAGAGACAGGAAGATGACCATCATCCTCACGCCCTTTATGAGTTGTACAGCCAAGCTTCCCATTTATGCTTTCTTTGTAAACGCATTTTTCCCGGGCCGCGGCGGTCTTATTATTACAGGCCTGTATGTTCTGGGAATCGTAGTGGGAATCCTGGTGGCTCTTTTGACCAAAAAGACAGTGTTCAAGGGAGAGCCCGTGCCCTTTGTTATGGAGCTTCCCAATTATCGTATGCCGAGTCCTAAGAGCGTAGCCATGCTGCTGTGGGAGAAGTCCAAGGATTTCCTTCAGAAGGCTTTTTCCATCATCTTCATTGCAACCATCTGTGTGTGGTTCCTCAGTAACTTCGATCCATATTTCAACCTGGTGGAGGACTCTCACGATAGCATAATGGCAATAATTGCCGGTGCGCTGGTGCCAATATTTAGGCCCCTTGGCCTTGGTGACTGGAGGATCTGCACTTCGCTTATCAGTGGATTTATTGCAAAAGAAAGCGTTGTTTCCATTATGGAGATGTTGTTTGCGGATAATCTCACAACTTCTCTCAGCACAGCATCGGCAGCAGCAATGCTGGCTTTCAGCCTTCTTTATTCTCCCTGCGTTGCCGCAGTTGCAGCAATCAAAAGAGAATTGGGTAAAAAGTGGGCCCTGGGCGTTGTGATAAGACAGTGCATCATCGCCTGGATCGTGGCCTTTATCGTGCGCCTGATCATTATGGTGGCGTAAGAAACAGAGGCTGCCCTTGACAAGTGGAAGCAATCTGAATAAAATCATCTTTAAATATATTTTTTGACGTTGAAGAGGAATAGTAGCTGCGGATGCGTTTCAGAGAGAGAGCCATTGGTGAAAGGCTCTTACGATAAAACAGTGAACCTGCCTTGGAGTTCTGTATGAAAGCCGTTTGAGGTGTAAATGCAGCGTTTCCCGCGTTAAGGGGCAGTTGAGAGAAATTCGTTTTTTAACGGATTTAACAAGGGTGGTACCGCCGATGAACTTCGGTCCCTGTTACAGGGATCTTAGATCATCGGCTTTTCTTTTTTCCGAAATAATAAGATCCTTTCAACTAAAGAAAACAAAAGGTAAAGGAGAAAAAGCATGGCAGATAAGAAATTAGTAGCAGAAATCACTTCCATGGACGAAGACTTCACACAATGGTACACAGACGTGTGCATCAAGGCTGACCTTGTAAGCTATTCAAACATCAAGGGCTGTATGGTAATCAAGCCTGCAGGCTACGCAATCTGGGAGCTCATTCAGAAGCACCTGGATGCAAGATTCAAGGCAACAGGAGTTCAGAACGCATACCTTCCTATGTTCATTCCTGAGTCACTTCTTCAGAAGGAGAAGGACCACGTAGAGGGCTTTGCTCCTGAGGTTGCATGGGTTACACACGGAGGCCTGGAGCCACTTTCAGAGAGATATTGTGTACGTCCTACATCAGAGACTCTTTTCTGCGATTACTATAAGGGAGAGATTCACTCCTACAAGGATCTTCCACAGGTTCTCAACCAGTGGTGCAGCGTAGTTCGTTGGGAGAAGGAGACAAGACCTTTCCTTAGAAGCCGTGAATTCCTCTGGCAGGAAGGACACACAGCTCACGCTACTTTTGAAGAGGCACAAGAGCGTACACAGCAGATGCTGAACGTATACGCTGACTTCCTTGAGAACGACATGGCTATTCCTGTTATCAAGGGTCAGAAGACAGATAAAGAGAAATTTGCAGGAGCAGAGGCTACATACACAGTAGAAGCTCTTATGCATGATGGACGTGCTCTTCAGAGCGCAACCAGCCACAACTTTGGTGATGGCTTTGCAAAGGCCTTCGGCATCCAGTATGCAGGCAAGGATAATCAGCTTCACTATGTAAACCAGACTTCATGGGGACTTACAACTCGTACAATCGGTGCTATGATCATGGTACATGGCGATAATTCAGGACTTGTTGTACCTCCTAAGATCGCTCCTATCCAGGTTGTTGTTATTCCTATTCAGCAGAAGAAGGAAGGCGTTCTTGAGGCTGCAAACAAGATCGCTGAGAGCCTTGCAGGCTTCAGAGTTAAGGTAGATTCAACAGACAGAACTCCAGGATTTAAGTTTGCTGAGCAGGAAATGAGAGGAATTCCTGTTCGTGTTGAAATCGGACCTAAGGATCTCGAGGCTGGCAAGTGCGTTCTTTGCCGTCGTGATACAAGAGAAAAGATCGAATGTGCTATTGATGAAGTTCCATCTAAGATGGCAGAGCTCCTTGATCAGATCCAGAAGGATATGTTTAACAGAGCTAAGGCACATCTTAAGGCACATACATTTGCAGCTCACAACAAGGAAGAGTTTGCTGAGGCGTTCAAGGAGACTAAGGGCTTTGTTAAGGCCATGTGGTGTGGATGTCGCGAGTGCGAAGATAAGATCAAGGAAGATTATAATGTTACCAGCCGTTGTATTCCATTTGAGCAGGAACAGCTTTCTGACACATGCGTCGTTTGCGGAAAGCCTGCAACCAAGATGGTTTATTGGGGAAGAGCATACTAATTAATGCCCCCTTGCGGATGAATGCGGAAATGGCCCGCTAGAATAAACAGTAATATTGAGTAAATAAAAAAGAGCTGTGAAGAAGTCATGTTATCAGCATGACTATTCACAGTTCTTTTTCTATTCGATTATTACAGTATAATACTAATAGCATAAAACTATCTTGTCGTCAGATGGCTGTAATACTTTCTCTTATATTCATACATTCTCTGATCTGCAAGCATATAGACAGTGTGGGTGTCATGCTCAGGAGCCTCCGAACTGTAGGCATAACCGTAAGAAACACTGTGATTGGCTTCAGGATCTTCTTCATCAAGCTTTAGCAGTTTGGCATCAAGTGTCATTAACATTCCGTCGAGAACATCTTTTTCAATACTGGTAAAGAGTACCAGAAATTCGTCACCACCAACTCTGAAATATTCTCCGGTTCCTTCAAATACTTCTTTAAGAGCGGCCGAAAAAGATTTAAGAAGTCTGTCACCTGCCGGATGACCGGAGTTGTCATTGACCTCTTTGAGCCCGTTTAGATCAAGGCTTAGAATGCAGTAATCACTGGTAGTATCAGCGAGTTCCAAAAGTCTTTTATCACAGCTTACTCTGTTTGGAATATCTGTAAGGTTGTCAATATAAGCAATCTGAGTAAGTGAAGCATACTCTTTTCTCTGAGCAAACATTCTTGTCATAAAGATGAAATGATTGAGAAGCTGACAAATTACGAAGAAAAGAGCTCCCAGGGGAACTAGTATGCTTAGCACTGAGGCCTGTCTGTAATCAACAAATAGCTTTAGTGCGCTTGCGATTTCATAAATCAGCAAAGTGGTTACGATAGCACACAACCCAAGCATCAGAATGAAACGGGACAAATTCTTGGATTTGTAATGCAGGTCCTTGTAAGCATAAATAATAAGCATAACAAGGCCAATTGCAGACATGAAATAGTAAGGCACCTGGAAATGATGTATATGAACAATATTAAGCAGATGCAATACTATGAAAAGTATGGCAAAAGCAGAGCTGCAGTAGCTTAGGAATAAAATGACGTTATTTTGCTGTCTCTTGTGAAGGTTATGGATCAAAACATAAAAAAGAGGGACTATCAGGTACAATGCGCTAAACTCGATGAAAGTAGCAAAAGAAGGTGAAACATAAAAGTCAGCTACATCATAAAAATTCAGCATCCAGAATCCCAGAATAGTACTTAATACAGAACAGATTACCTGCGTTGCTATACCTGATGATTTCAAATAGAAAACCAGTGAAATAATGAGGAATACCAAGCCAAACATGATCAGAAAGATAGCAGTCAATGAGGGAATAAGCGTGTCATACAGAACAACACGATACAGATCATCAAAATTACCCAAAAGTGGAGTGACAAGATCGGATCTGGTATTATTCTCTGTTATATAAATTTTGATGGACAGCTTTTTTCCTGAAAAATCTGTTGGAAGATTCACAAAGTTATAGCCAATACCCAGAAACTGAATTCCGGATACCTGGTCCATATATTTATCATTTATCAGCTCGTTATCAAGATAAACTTCATAAGCACTAAACTGAGTTTTGAATACAATTGCAGGAAACGGAACTGTTTCTAGCGTAAGTGGTGTAAGAAGATTTAGTGTCAAAGTGTCGCCCTTAGAAAGTAAATAGCCTATGTGCTCATTCAGTCTTTCAAGATCAGTATTAACATACTGTTCATTTCTATAAATGACAGTCCATCCCTTATCAAGTTTTGTCACAGTATTTTTGGGAGTAAACCTGAAAAGGAAATACAGACAGCTTGACAATATGAGTAAAAGAGTAACTGAAACTGCCAGGAAATATGATGTTTTACGCATTTTGTGTTACCTCCTGTCCAGATTCATGATGCTCTTTTTTCATTTCATACATTCTGCTGTCAGCCAGCATGTAGACTTCACTTGCAGAGCCGTTTGGAACTTCGTAGCTATAGGCATAACCATAAGAAGCGCTGTACTGGAATACTTGCTCTTTGTGGTTCCAATCGCTGATTATAGTGTATAATTCATGAATTCGCTTGGTAAGATTGAGGGTACGGTCCTCCAAAAGAATTACTATAAATTCGTCGCCGCCCATTCTGCCTACAAGATTTGCATCCCAGAAGCAGTCGGACAAAATTGTAGCAAAGCCTGTAAGAAGACGATCACCTTCATGGTGACCAAGAGTATCGTTCACATATTTAAGCTTATTAAGATCGAGACTTATAATGGCATACAGACCATGCTCTTCAGATATCATCTGCATTAACTGCTCGCAGCGAGCTCTGTTTGAGAGACCTGTCAGTGAATCGGTATAAGCAAGGTCTATGATCTTACTTTGCATGGATGCAATGTTCGAGCTGTAAATATTGTAATATAGGTAGCTGATCATCAAGCAGATGACAAATATAAGAGCACCAATTGTGAAACCGATCAGTGTTACACCGGTTTCTCCAACTCCGTTGCCGTATTTGTGGAAATTGTATCTGATAATATCAATGATAGACAATGTCATAAAAACAAGCAGACCCAGTACGAAAATATTGTCTGTAGAATAAATGTTCCGGATATTGTTGTTTTTGTTGCGAATATAATCTCTGACAATAAGAACAACAGATATTACGAACTCTGCACCTGAAAGTGCGTGCAGAAAGGCGGTAAAATCTGAAAAACGCGCGAAGTGACTTAAATGAAGTCCTATAGATGTTATAAAAAGAACTATATCAAGCACGAATATTCCGATAAAAAGTTTTTTAACTCTGCCGGTATAAACGCACATCAAATAACCGATAACAACAGTGGGAATACAGTATAGGGACATATATTCCAAAAATGTGTTAAGGAGACAGTTATCTATAATCAGGTCAAAAATGCGATAGTAAGCCATTACATAAATCCCCAGCATAAAGGAAATCAGGCCGCTAAAGAAAATACGCATGTCATTGTTGTGATAGATAAAGAGGTATGGAGAGAGGATTATAAGAAGGATGCCAAAGACAAACAAAAAGCCTCCGACTATGATAGCAATGACTCCATTATGAAAATCAAGTGTCAAAATGTCATCCCTGGTCCCAACGTATATTCTGGGGATTCCTGAAAACGCGCCATTTCTGGCACTTATAAATTCAATTGTCAGAAGTTTACCGGCATAGGAATCGCCGAGCTGTATATGATGAGTCTTTTTGGGAACTATCTGCTGAGCATCGTAGAAGTTCTGACCAAAGGAATAGATTAGCTCATTATCAAGATAAACATGAACGATTGAATGTATGGAAAAGAAGGAAAGACATGGATTAATAAAGCCCACATCATCTATGATTCTTGTAATTGTAACCTTTTCAAGCTCATCAATTACACCAATGCCGGCATGAGATAGATTATTGCTACTGATTATTTGTCCTTTGTAATCAATTGTCCATCCATCTTCCAAAGTTGTTACTGAGTCAATCGGAAGAACTATTCGATCAGAAAAAGCAATGGATAAAGATGTACAAACCAGGATGAATACCATGGTCAGGACAACAATGGACGTCTTTATGATTTTTTGATATTTCATACAAATATCCTCATTATTACATATATAAGTATACTTCTTATAGTAGAAAAATCATAGTGGATTATTCACAATATGGGAGCAATAGGCTATTATTTAGATATGAAGATTAAATTACCAGATAATGCAAAAACAATTTTAGACACGATACACGAGGCTGGATTTGAGGCCTACGTTGTCGGTGGGTGTGTCAGAGATGCGGTACTTGGACGAGTTCCGGGAGACTGGGATATTACTACCAATGCTCTGCCACAGGATATCAAGAAACTCTTTAGAAGGACTATAGATACAGGAATTGAGCACGGAACCGTCACAGTCATGATGGGAAAAGAGGGGTATGAAGTAACTACCTATCGAATTGACGGTAAATACGAGGATAACAGACATCCAAGCGAAGTTACATTTACCAAAAACCTGACTGAAGATATGAAACGCAGGGATTTTACTATAAATGCAATGGCGTATAACGAGGAAGAGGGACTGATAGACAGATTTGGCGGACTTGAGGACATAGAAAAAGGCCTGATCCGATGTGTTGGAGATCCATACGAGAGATTTTCCGAGGACGCCCTCAGGATCATGCGTGCTATCAGATTTTCTGCTCAGCTTGGCTATACAATAGAAGATAAGACCTGTGAAGCTATAAAAGAGCTGGCAGGGACTCTTGAAAAAATCAGTGCGGAGAGAATACAGGTAGAGCTTGTGAAGCTTCTTTTATCTGACCATCCGGATAAAATCAGACAAGCCTATGAGCTTGGTATTACAAGGGTTATCCTTCCTGAATTTGATGCTTGTATGGAAACGGAGCAGAATAATATACATCATGCGTATTCCGTTGGCGAACATATTATACAGACACTGCTAAATATAAGAGCTGACAGGGTTTTGAGGCTTACAATGCTAATGCATGATATGGCAAAACCTGTTACAATGACAGTAGATGAAGACGGGGTAAGTCATTTCAAGGGCCATGATATCAAAAGCGTTGAAATGGCCAGAAATATATTCCGGAGACTTAAGTTTGACAGAGATACCATGGATAAGGCGTGTAACCTTATCAGGTACCATGATTACAGATTCCCGGCCACTGCGCGCAATGTAAGGCGTGCCATGAACAAGGTGGGAGCCGATGCTTTTCCTCTCTTTTTGGAAGTCAGGTATGCAGATACTATGGCCCAGAGTGAATACAAGAGAGAAGAAAAACTAAGGCAAATTGAAGAAACACGACGTCTTTATGAAGAAATTAAGGCCAGAAATGAGTGCGTGACACTTGGAAGCCTTGCTGTTAATGGAAGAGATCTGATCAGCCTGGGAGTAGCCCCGGGCAAAAAAATAGGAGAAGTACTGGAGAAGATGCTGATGGATGTCATTGATGATCCTGAGCATAATACCAGAGAATATTTGCTAGAGCCGGAGCGCCTAAGTATTTTTTTGAAGGATCAATGAGGGGTAAGATCGTGAAAAAAACTAATCCGAGTTTGAAGGTACTGTTATCTCTTTTACTGGTAGGGATATTGGCTGTTCTGTCGCCTGTCACGTGCGTGGCAAGTGATGGAAACAGCGGGAAAATAAATATATCCCTGCTTGGAAGGTATGATTCTGCGGATGTGGCGGCAATCAGAGCTGTGGATGTCGATAATAAGGAAATCAGATTCAGAAATCATTCCACGGGCAAGACCTACACTCTTAGCTATGACAATACCAGTATGATGTTTGACATCTACGGAAGAGCCCTTTCACCAAGGCTTTTGGAGGTGGGGCAGATTGTCGAAGTGACTTTTTTAAAGAGTACCAAGCATATAACTACGCTTGATGAATCCCGTGAGGCCTGGACTATTGCATCTACTAGAGACCATGACCTTGTTAGAAATGATGGCACAGCTATCGTAAAAGGTGATGTTTACAAGATCGATCCAAGAACGCTTATAATAGCTGAGGATCAGCTTGCACTTGCTGAAGATATCCTGTCTACTGATACTGTGACAGTAAGCGGTATTGGAAAAGATATCTATAGCGTTGTAGTGCAGAGCGGGCACGGATATGTGAGCCTTTCATCGGAAACTGTTGAGAACCAGAGCCTTGTAGGGGCCTGGCTGGAACTTGACAATGAAGTGATACACAAAATTTCCCCTAATATGCTGCTCAGTGCACCGGAGGGAGACTACAACCTGCAGATCCTTGGAAATGGAGCTAATTATCAGTCGGAAGTCAGCATAAACAGAAACCAGGAGACTGTAATAGACACCAGCAACGTGACTATTTCAAGACCTAAAGAGGGCCTTGTTACCTTCGATATCGATCCGGATACTGCGGACGTTTTTGTGGATGGAACCAGAATGCTGACAGGAGTTCCGCAGACTATACAATACGGCTATCATAACCTTAAGATTATTGCAGATGGTTATGTTACCCAGACCAAATACCTCAAGGTTGGGACACCAAAATCTGTTATCAGCATCACTTTGGAAAAAGAGGAATCGGCTGAAGAGGCAAGTAGTGCGACAGCAAGTATTTCACTTCCCCACAAGGAATCATCAGATGCCAGCTCCAAGGCATCAACAAAGGAAAAAGATAAAAACAAGAGCTCAAGTGCTTCGTCATCTGCATCCAGAGTGATCAGTTCCAATTCATCGGGAAAGAGCACTGTAGATACGGGCAACAAGGTAATTGAAGGCTATAGAATATATGTTGATGAGCCAAATGGCGCAGAGCTTTATTTTGATGGTAATTACATTGGACTAATTCCATGCAGTATTGCAAAGATATCAGGAAATCACGAAATAATCATCAAAAAAGCCGGCTATGAGACCAAAAGTTACAGAATAAACATAGACAGACAGGAAACTAATCTGAAATATGAATTCCCGCCTATGATCAAGATAAAGGATGATAAAGCGGCTGAAGACAATTCATCTGATTCTGCATCCATGGCATCAACGCAGGCACCTTCAGAGAGTTCAACTGAGAGTTCTTCGGCACCTTCAGAGGCTTCGTCCGAGGATTCCGGCGGATCTTCAACAGAGAGTTCATCCCAGGGTGCAAGCGATCAGGACGGAACATCCAAAGATTCCGGCGATTCATCAGGTGGCGCTTCGTCAGATGATCACGGATCAGAGAGTAATTCAGAAGTAAGCGATGCGGCGAGTACCGCGTCGGCATCATCAGGAGATTAAAATGCGATTAGATAAATATTTAAAAGTGACAAGACTAATTAAAAGAAGGACAGTTGCCAATGAGGCCTGCGATGCAGGAAGAGTAACGATTAACGGTCGTCCTGCCAAGGCTTCAGCAGAGGTTAAGGTTGGAGATAAGATTACAATAGGATTTGGAAACAAGGACGTAAGTGTTGAAGTGCTTGATGTTCAGGAAACCATCCACAAAGAAGATGTATCTCAGCTCTATCGTTATATTTGACATAGGTTTAATCGCTGTATTATTATATTTTTAAGGTAATATCATATTTTTCTTATTTTGAGGGGTGTAACATGGCAAGCAGGGCACGCTATAAGCGTCGTCGCTTCCAAAATGCGGCAGGCATAATCTGGGCCAGCATTGTTGTGCTTATTCTGGTTTCCGTTGTTTCTATAAAGAGTATCGGACTTATGAAAAAGGCAGATGATTATCAGACCAGAGAGCAGGCACTTGTTGCTCAAATTGAGCAGGAAGAAGAGAGAAGTGCCGAAATAGCCGAATTTGAGAAGTACACGCACACGCGTAAATACATAGAGGATACAGCGAGAGATAAGCTTGGATTAGTATATCCGGGAGAGATTATCTTCAAGAACGATAACAATTAATCGTAAACATAGCGCAGGCAACAATACGAGGATCGTATGGGGTCTGCGCTTTGATTTTTACAGGGTGATATGAATAAATTCGAGAACAAAGTCTACGATTTTATTAGAGCAAATAATATGATAGACCCCGGCAGTACTGTACTGGCGGGGTTTTCAGGAGGCGCGGATTCCACAGCACTCATGCTCACGCTTTGTAGTCTTTCTAAAGTTCTGAATATAAAGCTTGTTGCAGTACATGTTAATCACGGCATCAGGGAAGAAGCCATAGAGGATGAAACCTTTGTAAAAAACTTCTGTGAAGAACATGATATTGAGTGCGTTGTTTATAAAAAAGATATTCCAAAGCTCTCCAAAAAGTGGAAGATGACTGAGGAGGAAGCTGGAAGACGTGCCAGATACGAAGCATTTACTGAGACTGCCAAAAAGCATGGAGCAAGCATCATTGCAGTAGCACACCATCAGAATGATGTGGCAGAAACTCTTTTGATGAACCTTATTAGAGGAAGTGGACTACATGGAGCCGGTGCTATAAGACCTGTAAGAGGTAATATTATTCGCCCGTTTCTGTGTGTTGACAGGGCTGAGATTGAGAAATATCTCAAAGGAAAGAGACAGCTCTTTTGCCATGATAAGACTAATGATGAAAATATACACACAAGGAATATAATCAGAAACATCCTGATTCCCAAGATGGAGAAGGAGGTAAACAAGAAGGCTGTTGCGCACCTGTGCAGAGCAGCAATCGAGTTTGCCAAGGCTGATGGCTATATTCAGGATGAGGCTGAGAAAGTTTATCACCGTGTAGCAACAGAAAAAGAGGGAAATGTTGTTATTAATCTTACTGATTACAGGCAGGAAGATGACGCCATAAAATCAGGAGTTATCCTAAGGAGTCTCGAGAGCCTCACTCCCAGCAGGAAAGACATTACGTCAGCTCATATAGACTCAATACTTATATTGGCAGAAGGAACTTCCGGAACTCAGACAGTAGATCTTCCATATAATCTGGAAGCGGTAAGATCTTACGACAAGCTTACAATAGGAATAAAGGACACAAAAAATTCATCGTATTCGGAAAAAGAGTTTGAAATACCGTCAAATCTGGATGTGGGAGATGAATTAGAATTCGAAATTCCAAATTTAGGTATAGCACATATCAGAGTATTGCAATATAATGGTGGGAAACTATTCCCGTCGGCTGCGTATACTAAATGGTTCGATTATGATAGAATACAAAGGGCTGTTTTCAGGCGTAGAAAGCCTGAAGACTACATTCTTTTGGAGCAGGGACAAACTCTTCATAAGAAGAAAATTGGCAAGCTTATGACAGATGAGAAAGTTCCTATAACAATTCGAGATGAAGTATATCTTTTGACGGATGGTAGTAATGTTTTGTGGGTTCCCGGTGTTAGAATGAGTGGAGCTTACAAGATAAACAATAAAACGGGCAGAATATTAGAAATTAATATTGATAACGGAGGTTTTTTTAATGGCTGAATCAGTACGTGTACTACTCAAGGAAGAGGAAGTAGATAAGAGAATCCAGGAGCTTGGAGAGCAGATTTCAAGAGATTATCAGGGCAAGTCAGTTCATCTTGTATGTGTACTTAAGGGTGGAGTGTTCTTCATGTGTGAGCTTGCAAAGCGCATTACAGTTCCTGTAACTATGGACTTTATGTCAGCTTCAAGTTACGGAAGCTCCACTAAATCAAGTGGTGTTGTTAAGATCGTCAAGGATCTTGATGAGCCGCTCAAGGACAGAGATGTTCTTATTGTAGAGGATATCGTTGATTCAGGAAGAACACTTTCATATCTTATTAAGATGCTTGGTGACAGAGGACCAGCCAGCATTAAGCTGTGCACACTCCTTGACAAGCCGGAGAGAAGAGTTACAGATGTTAAGGTTGATTATACAGGATTTGAAATCCCGGACGAGTTCGTTGTAGGATACGGTCTTGACTATGATCAGAGATATCGTAACCTTCCATATATTGGAGTAGTTGAATTTAACTAATTAATAGCTTCATAAAGGGGGCAACGGGGAATTTGAATAAGTCCAGAAATTTTAATTCTATTATTGTCATTGCAATGATACTCCTGGCATTTGTAGTGGTGATCCAGTATAGCAGTAATCTGTTTTCATCAAGTTCAGATGTCTATAATGTGTCTACTCTTCAAAGTGACATAGAACAAGGCAGTATTAAGAACGTTGTGATAATGCCTAATGCTGAGACACCGACTGGTGCTGTCAAAGTTTCTTTTAATAATGGCAAGAATGATGTGGTTTTTTATTCCACAGATGTCACAGTGGTTGAATCACTTGTCAATGACAAGGGTATAAGACTGGAAGTTAAGGATATTCCTTCAGAGAATGTTCTGATAAATGGTATTATTCCTATTATAGTAGGCCTTGTAGTTCTCGTGTTCATGTATTCGATGATGATGGGAATTCAGGCCGGAGGCGGCGGAAACTCCAAAATGCTCAATTTTGGCAAGAGCAGAGCCAAGATGTCTACAGGTGAAGAGAATAACATCAAACTTGATGATGTCGCCGGTCTCAAAGAGGAAAAAGAGCAGCTTGCTGAGATTATAGAATTTTTGAAAGATCCGGGAAAATTTACCAAGGTTGGAGCAAGAATTCCTAAGGGAGTTCTTCTTGAAGGCGCTCCCGGCACAGGTAAGACTCTTCTTGCCAAGGCAGTTGCAGGAGAAGCCGGAGTTCCGTTTTTTATAATTTCGGGTTCGGATTTTGTAGAGATGTTTGTTGGTGTCGGCGCATCAAGAGTTAGAGATCTTTTTGCTGATGCCAAGAAGAATGCTCCATGTATAATCTTTATTGATGAGATTGATGCTGTAGCAAGAAGACGTGGAACCGGTATGGGCGGTGGCCATGACGAGAGAGAGCAGACACTCAACCAGATGCTTGTTGAGATGGATGGTTTTGGTACTAATGAAGGAATCATCGTTATGGCAGCTACTAACAGAGTAGATATCCTTGATCCGGCTATCATGAGACCCGGCAGATTTGATCGTAAGATCACTGTTGCCAGACCTGATGTTGGAGGAAGAGAGGAAATCCTCAAGGTTCATGCGCGTAACAAGCCTCTTTCTGAAGATGTTGATCTTAAAAAGGTTGCTCAGACCACAGCCGGGTTTACAGGTGCTGACCTTGAGAACCTTTTAAATGAGTCTGCTATTAACGCAGCTATGGATAACAGACAGTTCATCAAACAGGATGATGTTGAGAAGGCCTTTATTCAGGTTGGTATTGGAACCGAGAAGAGAAGCCGTATCATTTCTGATAAAGAAAAGAAGATCACCGCTTACCACGAGGCAGGACATGCTATATTGTTCCATGTGCTTCCGGAAGTCGGACCGGTCCACACTATTTCTATCATTCCTACAGGTCTTGGGGCAGCAGGTTATACTATGCCTCTTCCTGAAAAAGATGAAATGTTTATCACCAAGAAGAGAATGCTCGAGGATATCATGGTATCTCTTGGTGGCAGAATTGCAGAAGAGATTATTTTCAGTGATATTACAACCGGTGCTTCAAGTGATATCAAGAAGGCAACCCAGGAAGCCAGAAATATGGTTACCAAATATGGTATGTCAGAGAATCTTGGTGTAATTAATTATGATGAGAATGAAGAAGACGTATTTATTGGATACGATATTTCTCATTCCAAGAAACATAGCGAATTCATGGCCGGGGAAATCGATAAGGAAGTTAAGATGATTATCGATAAATGCTATGCAAAAGCTAAAGAGATCATATTGCAATATGAGTCTGTCCTTCATAGCAGTGCTAATCTCCTGATTGAAAAAGAGAAGATTGGAAGAGAAGAATTTGAAGCTCTGTTTGAAGGTATGGATATCACTACGGATGTGGAAATAGAAATCTGATTGTATAAAGTGCACAAAATCACATAGCTGTTTTTGACAAATTTGTGAAGTATTAGTCTTTACTAGGGTTTGGGTGGATGTTAGTATAATATGCGTAACCCCCCAATACATTATATAGTTTTTTGCTATACCCCATAAGAAAGAAATACCTTCTCTAAAAAGACAGCTTTTGAGCTGTCTTTTTTGCATGTAATAATAGGAAAGAGTATGAATACAAAAGCTTTATTTCATGACATGACGCTGGACTACTTACGACCAGCAGAACCTGATAAGAATAGAAAAACACAGGTGAGATTCAGAAGCTCCAAGAGTGACAATGTAGAAGTTACTCTTGTTTGGGGAAATGAGAGATTCATCATGCGACGCACGGAGTCCGATGGTGAGTTTGACTTCTATGATGTTGGAGTTAAGACAGGAAACGGAGTTGTTCCTTATTATTTCGAAATAAAATCTGAGGACGGAAGCCTTTTTTACTATGATAAAAGAGGCTGCGGACAGACAGTTCTGGATAGTATGAAGTTTAGGATATTTCCGGGATTTTCTACTCCGGACTGGGCCAAAGGTGCAGTAATGTACCAGATTTTTGTGGATAGATTCTGTAACGGTGACAGATCTAATGATGTTCAGACCGGTGAATACTATTATAACGGACATAAGAGTGTGAAGGTTGATGACTGGAATCAGTATCCGGATGTTAACTGGGATTTTGGAGAATTCTATGGAGGAGACCTTCAGGGAGTTCTGAACAAGCTCGATTATCTTAAGGAGCTTGGAATAGACGCAATTTACTTTAATCCAATATTCGTATCCCCTTCATCTCACAAGTATGATACACAGGACTATGATCATATTGATCCTCATTTTGGAGTTATATTAGAGGATGGCGGTGATCTTAATCAGGATGGACAGGATAATTCCAGATCAACCAAGTATATCAGACGTGTAACCAATAAGAAGAACTTAGAAGCCAGTGATGCTCTGTTTGCCAAGGTGGTTGAGGAAGCGCATAAGAGAGGAATCAGAGTTATTCTCGATGGTGTATTTAATCACTGCGGTTCATTTAACAAATGGCTTGATAAAGAGCGAATTTATGAAGGCGAGAGTGATTATGAGAAGGGTGCTTATGTTTCAGAGACAAGCCCTTATCACAATTTCTTCTCCTTTAATGGAGGAAACTGGCCTTACAATACTAATTACGATGGCTGGTGGGGATATGATACTCTGCCCAAGCTGAACTATGAAGGCTCCAAGGAGCTTGAGGAGTATATTCTCAGCATTGGACGCAAGTGGGTATCGGCTCCTTATAATGCAGACGGCTGGAGACTTGATGTGGCTGCTGATCTTGGCCATTCCAGGGATTATAATCATTATTTCTGGAAGAGATTTAGAACTGAAGTTAAGAAAGCTAATCCGGATGCGATCATTCTGGCAGAACATTATGGGCCTGCCGGAGAATGGCTACAGGGAGAAGAGTGGGATACGGTCATGAATTATGATGCTTTCATGGAACCACTTACCTGGTTCCTGACCGGTATGGAGAAGCACTCAGATGAATTCCAGCCATCAAGAGTCGGAAATGCCAGGGAATTCTTTGATACCATGGCCTACTGTGGCGGAGAGAATTTCAGTATGTCTTCTCTATACACAGCGATGAATGAGCTTTCTAATCATGACCATTCAAGATTTCTTACAAGAACTTCACAGAAGGTTGGAAGGAGTAGCAATCTTATGCCCCAGTCAGCAGATACAGGCATTAACAAGGGTGTCATGAGAGAAGCTGTCATGATCCAGATGACATGGCCCGGAGCTCCTACAATCTACTATGGAGATGAAGCCGGAGTTTGTGGATTTACAGATCCTGATAATAGAAGAACCTATCCTTGGGGACATGAAGATCACGAGATGATCAATTTCCACAAGGATATGATAGCAATACACAAGTCCTGTCCTGAAATAGTAAGTGGTTCTATTAGAGAACTGCTTGCAGAGCATAATTTCATTGCATATGGCAGGTTCAACAGGACAGCAGCTGTCATAGTTGCTATTAATAATAATGATTTTGAAGTAACCAAGGAAATCGAGATATGGCCTACAGGTATTCCTCGCGATGCCAATCTGAAAGCACTTATTACTTCAGATAATACCGGTTATAATACAGACAGCTCAACAGTCAGGGCCAAGAACGGTGTAATAACACTTACACTTTCACGCAGGTCAGGAACAGTACTTAGGTACAACAGTTTCGAACCTGTATCTGACGACGAGTTCTGGGCAGATAACTACTTTGACTTTGGCTGATGCTTGTGAAATGATTAACTTTATTTTTTCCGACAAGAAGTATATAATGGATTTAACCATCAATACTACATAAACAAGGGAGAAAAACAATGTTAGTATCCGCAAGAGACATGCTTGTAAAAGCAAAAGAAGGCCACTATGCAGTAGGCCAGTTCAACATTAACAACCTGGAGTGGACTAAGTCAGTACTTCTTACAGCACAGGAACTTCAGTCCCCAGTTATCCTCGGTGTTTCTGAGGGCGCTGGTAAATATATGACAGGTTTCACAACAGTAGCAGCTATGGTAAAGGCTATGGACGAGAGCCTTGGAATCACTGTTCCTGTTGCACTTCACCTTGACCACGGTACATACGAAGGATGTTACAAG
>JAEEGL015411315.1_pt1 | contig 17696 bp, 17 predicted proteins | sample 9134231 | NCBI WGS metagenome assembly JAEEGL01 (sample SAMN16246548, study PRJNA631951) | gut metagenome | biome: gut microbiome; feature: rumen; material: fiber-attached | host: Bos | place: Iran: Karaj | collected 2018-10 | reverse complement strand
CTTTTCTAACTGCAAGTAAAGCAGCTTCATTTAATAAATTTTCAAGGGCAGCTCCACTAAATCCTGGAGTTCTTTTAGCTAAATTAGCTAACTTAACAGAAGGAGCAAGTACTTTATTCTTAGCATGTACTTTTAAGATATCTTCTCTTTCTCTAACATCTGGTAAATCAACAGTAACTTGTCTATCAAATCTACCTGGTCTTAAAAGAGCTGGATCAAGTACGTCGCTTCTATTAGTAGCAGCCATTACTATAATACCTTCATTTACTCCGAAGCCATCCATTTCAGTAAGTAATTGGTTAAGTGTTTGTTCACGTTCATCATGTCCTCCACCTAAACCAGTTCCTCTTTGACGACCAACAGCATCAATTTCATCAATAAATATTAAACATGGAGCATTATGTTTAGCTTCTTTAAACATATCTCTTACACGACTTGCACCAACTCCGACGAATAGTTCAACGAAGTCAGATCCACTTATATAATAGAATGGAACATTTGCTTCTCCAGCAACTGCTTTAGCAAGTAATGTTTTACCTGTTCCAGGAGGTCCTACTAATAGAACTCCTTTAGGAATTCTTGCTCCTAATTTTTGGAATCTCTTAGGATTCTTTAAGAAATCTATTAATTCTTTAACTTCTTCTTTTTCTTCTTTTAATCCAGCAACATCTTTAAATGTTGTCTTATTCTTTTCGTTATTTAGTTTTGCTTTACTCTTTCCAAATTCCATGCTCTTTCCAGCAGAACTCATTTGTTTAGATATAAACCAATAACCAAATCCTACTACTAATACTATAGGTAATACGTTAACAAGAATAAATAGTAATGGACTTGAACCAGGATCACTATCTGTTTCTAATTTATAGTTAACTTTTTCATCATTTGCCACTATTTGAGCAACAATTGCATCAGTAAGTGGTGCACTAGTTGAAAAACTTTCCTTTTCTTCATATCCTTTTAATTTACCATCGATAACATATTTTCCTTCACTTGAATGTGGTGTAATAGTTAACTCAGTAACTTCACCCTTTCTTAATTCTTCAAGTAATTTATCATATGAAATATCATGAACTTTTTGATTTCCAAATGTTATAACATAAATAACAACTAATATAACTGCTAATAAAACAACATATGGAAGTAATCCTTTTCTTACATTTTTATTTTTCATTAACGCGCCTCCTAAATATATTTATATATTATATCATACTTTTCATTTTTTAACTTAGTATATTTTGATTTTTTTACTCCAGGTATCCAAATTATTTTACCTTCAGAGTCAACTACCACTGGCCATATATCTCTTTCAAGTACCGGAACCTTACAATCTATAAAAATATCTTTAATTTTTCTAGATCCTTCAAGCTTCTTTAGATACATCTTATCACCTAATTGTCTTGTTCTTACATATAAAGGTAACTTAACATCACTTGTATCTATTCTTGCAACAAAATTATTGTTACTTTCTTCATCACTTACTTCTTCTATAGTATGTCCATTAGGTAATTTAACAAACTTACTTAACTCTACATTATAATCTATTACTTCTTTAACTTCTTTAGTTATTTTTACAAAGTTATAAGACTTAATTACATTAACATTATGAGGTAAGTTAATAGTAGCATTCGCTCTATTTGATTTTATTAAATCATCTATTAACTTAACATGTTTATCATTAATAATTGTTAAATCTTCTTTATATATTTCTTCAAGAATACTTGTAATAATCTTCTTTTGAATTAAACTATCTAATTCTTTAAACTTAATTATGTCTATCTTATCGTCATAATATACTTTATTAATTTGTTTCTTAATTTCTTGATTTATAAATCTATCGTATTCTTCTAAAGTTTCATTAAACTTAATAAACTTTTCATGAACATTTTTATCTTCTTTCTTTAAGAAAGGAAGAACTACTTGTCTATATCTATTTCTTGTATGATTATCATCAAAGTTTGTCTTATCTATTACGTAAGGTATCTTATTATCATCATCATACTTTTGAATATAGTCTTTAGTTAAGAATACAAGTGGTCTAATAGTTTTATAAAAGCCATTATCTACAACTTTATCAAAACCACTATAACCTTTAAGAGTTGATCCTCTTACTATTCTCATAAGAATCGTTTCTATTAAATCATCCCCATGGTGAGCAGTCATTAAGTATTTTGCATCATATTTCTTAACTAAATCTTCAAAGAAATTATATCTTATGGTTCTTGCTTGGCTTTCAAAGTTATCATCACTATATTTCTCTATTTTCATTGATTCAAACGGAACATTTTGCTTATTACAATAGTCCATTAGGAACTCTAATTCACTATCACTTTCTTTTCTAACATTATGGTTTACATGAGCACATATAATTTTAAGGTTATACTTCTCTCTTAGTTTCAATAATGCTGTAAACAAAAACATGGAATCTGGCCCACCAGAATTTCCAATTACAATAGTGTCACCATTTTTTAATTTGATAATATTTTCAAGATAATTTATAACTTTGTCCATTATGTCACCACGATTAATATTTTATTAAAAAAATGCCAATATATCAAGAAAAAATAGAAGATAATCTTCTATTTTTCGTTTGGCAATTTAATTATATATTCATCTTCTTTTGAATAGTAATATTTTTCTCTTAAATAACGAGCTACATATTCTGGATCTTGTAGTTTTAATACATCTAAACTAAGTTCTGCTTCTTTCTCTTTTAGCTCGTTTAACTCCGCGGTCAGAGTATCCTTTTCTTCGTACTTATTTGCTATCTCAATCGACATATTTACAACTAGGTAAAAAAAGTACACGATGAAAATAGAACTAGCAACACCAAAAAGAAAAAATCTTAATACTTTTTTCCTAGTCCTTTTTATTCTTTTAATAGGTTTTTCAGTGGTATTCTTGTTTTTCATCTGGTTCACCTACTCTATCAATGTTATCATACCACTATAATGTCAAATCAAAAATAAAAAATGTAAACAATTGTATCTTGTTTACATTTTGTTTTACATATTGTATGTGTCCAATTAATTATTTTGCATATGGTAATAAAGCAATTTGTCTTGCTATTTTTACTTGGCTTGCAACATGTCTTTGATGTTTAGCACAGTTTCCTGTTACACGTCTTGGTAAAATCTTACCTCTTTCGTTAACAAACTTTCTTAATGTTTCAACATCTTTATAATCAACATCGTGCCCAGTGCACATATAACATACTTTTTTCTTTTTTCTAAAAAATTCTGCCATAATTATCTCCCTTCTTAATAGAATGGTAACTCATCAGGATCAATTTCAATATTTGAACCAGCATCCCAAACACTAGCACCTTCTTCAGAAGAAGTACTAGACTTAGAAGATTTTGAATCACTTGAGAAATCACTAGGACTTATATTATCATCGAAGTTGGCATTTGATGGAGCATCTCCTTTTCTATCTAAGAATTGGATTGAATCTGCTACAACATATGTAGACCAAACTTGATTTCCATCTTTTCCAGTATAACTATCTACTTGAATTCTTCCATCTAAAGCTATTTGATTTCCCTTTTTTTGAAATTTAACAAGATTCTCTGCTTGTTTTCTCCATGCTACAACACTTATGAAATCAGCAGTTCTATTTCCGTCTTGACCATTGGCTTGAAAACCTCTGTCTACAGCAATAGTAAATCTTGCACGAGCTACGCTTCCGTTACTTGTATTAACATATTCGCATGTTGGATCTTTAGTTAAACGTCCAACTAAACAAACTTTATTCATATATTACCTCATTTCTTATTCTTCAACTTTAACTACGATATGACGAATAATATTTTCATTAATTAAAGCAACACGGTCAAATTCTTTAACAGCATCTGAACCATCTTCTTCAACTAAATAATAGAAATAATAACCTGTTTTATACTTGTTAATTTCATAAGCAAGTTCTTTTTGTCCCCACTCTTTAGTTTCAACAATAGTAGCTTTCTTGCTTTCAAGAAGAGTTTTGATAGAATCGTTAACTGCTTTTATTTGATTCTCTTCTAAATCAGGTTTAACAATAAAGATTAATTCATATTTGTTCATCTTTACACCTCCTTTTGGACTTTGGCCATTTCTGGCAAGGAGTATTTAAAATACTCGTTAGTAATATAACAAAAAAATGAGGAAAAGTCCACATTTTTTTACTATTTTCTTCCTAAAAGTGCTAGTATCTTATCATTACCATGAACAATCTTTCTTAATGATTTACCTTCATGGATATAATCTATTATTTCTGCAATTCTTTTAGAACAATTAACTACATGTACCCATTTGTATTTAGAATACTCATTAGGTATATAAGTTAAGTTAGTTGTATATAATTTATCAAATACTTTATTTTTATGAGCTTGTTTAAATATATCTATACCTGATGTGAATAATGAGAATGTAGTTATAAAGTATATTTTCTTAGCTCCTCTTTCTCTTAGTTTTTCTCCAACTTCAATTATTGATGCTCCACTTGCAATCATGTCATCTACAACAATAACTGTCTTTCCTCTAACATCTGCTCCCATGTAAGCATGCTCTACTATTGGATTCTTTCCATCAACTAGTTTAGTTAAATCACGTCTTTTATAGAACATACCAACATCACTTGAAAGCATATCTGCATAATATCTAGCTCTTTCCATAGCACCAACATCTGGGCTTATAACTAACAAGTTAGACATATCGCCTTCATTTGCTATTAAGTCTTCTAGGATTATATTTGTTGGATAAAAGTTTTCAAATGGTAAGTTTGGAATAGCATTAGCTACTCTTTTTTCATGACAATCAAAAGTAATTATATGGTTAACTTTTAAGCGTTCTAATTCTTGAAGAGCTAATGAACAGTCAAGAGATTCTTTTCCTTTTCTTCTATCTTGTCTTGATTGATATAAAAGTGGCATAATTACTGTTATTCTTTTTGAATATCCAGATAATGCACTTATTGCTCTTTTAATATCTTGGAAATGTTCATCAGGTCCCATAGGAACTTTCATTCCATGCATTTCATAATTAATACTATAGTTTCCTATATCACTTAATATAAATACATCGATATCTCTTGTTGTTTCATCAATCTCAATTTTACCTTCACCATTATTAAATCTTACACGATTAATATTCATTATATAAGATTTATCAGTTCTATTCATTTTCTTTAAGTATTCATCTACTTCTTGCCCAACGCTTTTAATGTTATCCATTACAATTAGTTTTAATTCATTCATAATTCTTACCTCTACTCCCCAATTATATCATTAATTATTTTATTTAACATCTTTTCTCTATCGTATGACATATCATAATATGCTATACCTAATCTCTTACATTCACTTTCCAAATATTTAGAAAAGTCTATGTCTTCTTCAATTAATTTTAATAGATCTTCATCACTTATTTTTGTTGTCCATATATTTTCTTTTTCTCTACTTCTAACATTCTTTAGTTCTTCTTCAGGTGTTACATGAGAATAGCCTAAAAATATAACTTTTGTATCACTTAAATCTATTTTACTTATATCTTTAGGATAAATAAATGGTGTATCAAATAAATACTTCTCTATTCCTAAATTGCAATCTGTTTTATTATCAAGAATTATCCTATTTATAATTGTACACATAATTGGAGATACTTCCTCCCAATCATCGTACGTTAATTTATAAGCTTCACAGATTCCTCTTTTAATCGAGTCCATTTTATAGTGAGTAAAACCATATTCATTAAGTTTTAACGAAAGTGTTGTTTTACCACTTCTTGCAGCTCCTGCAACTATTAAATGCATTGTATCACCTACCTTATTTCTTACAAGCATCTATAAAACTGTTAAATATTTTATGTGATGGTTCATCATCAAGATTTTCTGGATGCCATTGAACCCCTACAATAAACTTCTTATCTTTATATTCTATAGATTCAACTATATTATCATCACTTAATGATGTAACAACATATTTATCACTAGGAACTAGATGAAATTGATGTCTACTATTAACCATAAATCTTTCTTGTCCTATTATTTTATATAACATACTTTCTTTATCTAAAGTTACATAGTGAACATACTCTTCTTCACTCTTATGATTAGCCCCTTCTGGATTTGGTTCATTAGTTAAAGCTTCAGCTCCATAACTTCCAAGTATTTGCATACCTAAACATATACCTAATGTTGGCTTATCATTTTGAATTACATAATCAAGAATATATTTTTCTCCCTTTGAAGTAGTAAATCCTCCTGGAAATAATACTCCATCGCAGAAGTCTATTTGTTTTCTTATCATTTCTTTTTCTTCATCAGTTAATTCTGGTTGATCAGCATATTTTGTTTTAGTATATTCAATATTCTGTGGTAATAGAATACAAAAAGGATTCCCTCCATGTGCAACTATTGCTCTTCTAACTGGCTCATTAACTGCCATCTTTCCTGTTTCACCTGGATATTCTACTCTTGCTACTATACCTATTACTGGTTTCATAATATCACCACCAATTTAAATTATATTATAAAATTCATCAAAAAAGAATTACTAAATAGTAATTCTATACATTAAATCTAAAATAGCATACATCTCCGTCTTGCATTAAATAGTCTTTTCCTTCAAGACGAGTCTTTCCTGCTTCTTTAACTTTTAATTCGCTTCCATACTTGTCAAGGTCTTCATAAGACATGATTTCTGCTTTGATAAAACCTTTTTCGAAATCTGTGTGAATAATTCCAGCACATTCTTTAGCATTCATTCCTTTTCTAAAAGTCCATGCTCTTACTTCATCTGGACCTCCAGTGAAATATGTAGCTAATCCAAGTAAATCATAAGTAGCTCTAATTAATTGATCTAATCCACTTTCTTTAACTCCAATAGATTCAAGCATTTCTTGCTTCTCTTCATCAGTTAAATCACATAGATCTTCTTCCATCTTTGCACATACTTTAACTACTTTAGATCCTTCTTTTTCTGCATATTCTCTTACTTTCTTAACAAATTCATTATCTTCTGCTAAATCATCTTCTTTAACATTAGCAAGATAAATAATAGGTTTTATAGTTAAGAAACTAAATGCTTTTAAGAAAGGCATTTCTTCTTTAGTAAATTCAACATTACGAAGAGCTATTCCATCTTCTAATGCTTTCTTTGCTTTAACTAATACATTGTATTCTTCTACTGCATCTTTTTCTCTATTAGTTTCAGCTTTCTTTTTGATCTTATCTATTCTAGCGTTTAGTAACTCTAAGTCTGATATAGATAACTCTAAATTTATAACTTCGATATCACTAACTGGATCAATTTTACTTTCTACATGGATTATATTACCATCTTCAAAACATCTTACTACTTCAACAATAGCATCTGTTTCTCTTATATGAGATAAGAATTTATTACCTAATCCTTCACCTTTAGATGCACCTTTAACTAAACCTGCTATATCAGTAAATTCATATGCAGTTGGTGTAGTCTTTTTAGGATTATATATTTCTGTTAATCTATCTAATCTTTTATCTTTTACTACAACTACTCCAACATTTGGTTCAATTGTTGCAAAAGGATAGTTTGCAGCAAGAATATTTTGTTTTGTTATTGCGTTAAATAAAGTTGATTTCCCAACATTAGGAAGTCCAACTATTCCAGCTTTTAAACTCATAATATCACTCCTTATAATACTGGTGAAATTCCTGGACCGATTGGTATTCCAATAACATATATAAATATAGATATTAGAATCCATACAAGGCTTATTAATAAACAATATGGTGAGATAAACGACATGGCCTTTCTAATTGATATCGGTTCTTTCTCAGTATTATACACATTTAAGTAACCCAAGTAAATAACAAAGTATGCAAGAAGTGGTGTTAATCCTTTAGTCATTGAATCTCCTGCTCTAAATAAGAATTGAGCAAATTGTGGAGACATATTCTTTTGCATTAATAATGGAACAACAGTTGTTGATAATGTTGACCATTCAAATGTAGTACTATAAGGAATAAACATACTTGCTATTGCTATTAGTATTAGTACAACAATTATAAGTGGTATTCCACCAAACGGAATATTTCTTATAATACTTGATATAAACGCTACTACAAGAGTTCCTATGTTTGATTCTTTAAACATTGCTATAAATTGAGCAGCAAAGAATATAATTGCACATAAGTAACCAACATCTTTTAAATATACAGAAGCTTTTTCAATTATTTCTTTATCACTCTTAATTGTTTTAGCACCAATTCCATATGCTAGACCTACTACTAAGAACATAATAGATATTAAGTAAGTAAATCCATCTTGGAAATATGCATTAGCACCAAATAACTTATTAATATAAGCACTCTCTTTCATATCTAGTAGTAATCCACTAAATGGAAGTCCAGGTATTAACCAATAAGTTATTAATGCTACAAAGACAAGAAGTGCAATTAATGCATATCTTAATCCTCGTTTTTCTTTTATTTCTTCTTCTAATCTTTTCTTTTGTTCTTCTTCTACATCTCTGATGATAATTTCTTTAGTAATACTATTTTCATCATCTCTATTAGATAAATGATATTTACCAATCTTTTTAATAACTACATTTTCAATTATAAATGTTCCTGCTATAGATATAACTATTGAAGATATTATAATTGCAAATAAGTTTGATAATAAACTAACGTGATATCCTGTATCAATTAGTCTTGCTGCAGATTCAGTATAATTTACTAATGATATTTCCATACTTCCTGCAAACAATGTTACTCCATACCCAAATGCTACACCACAGAAGGCAGCTGTTATTCCGAGCAACGGACTTCGACCATTTGCCAAAAATATGAGAGCAGATAATGGTATTAATATAACATATCCTACTTCATTAATAATTGATGATATTGCAGCTACAAATATAATTATAAATGTTAATGTTTTGTTATTAATCTTTAATGTAACATTCTTAATAAATGTATCTATAAGACCACTTGATTTTGCTACTGATAGACCAATTAAGGCAATTAGCAATGTACTTAATGGAGTAAAAGATGCAAAGTTTCTTGCAGCATTACTTATCAATAACTTAAATCCTTCAAAGTTCAATAAACTATTAGTAGATACAACTACATTTTCAAGTTCATTAGACTTATTAACTGTTGAATAAGATAATTGCACTCCCAACCAAGATAATACTGAACTTAAAAGCATTACTAAAAATGTTAATATAATAAACGCTGTTATAGGATGTAATGATATTTTCTTTAATACTTTTTTTCTTTTTAACTTCATAGTTCACCTACTTAACTATCTTTTTAAATTTCTTGTTGAATTCAACTCTAGGCATCATAACTATTCTAGAACAATTAGTACACTTTAATTTCATATCAGCACCTATTCTTATTACTTCCCAAAGGTTTTCTCCACATGGATGACCTTTCTTCATAATAACTTTAGTACCAACTTCTATCTTTTCTTCTTCCATAATTACTCACTTATTCTTAATAATTCTAATATTCTATTTAAGTCATCATCATTATGGAAAGCTATACTAATTTTATGTGTTCCTATTTTTACTTTTGTTCCTAACTTTTCACATAATATATTTTCAACATATTCATATTGATTATTATGTTTAACGTTTATTTTATGTGTCTTTTGTATTTCATCATTTTTAGATAAATCTTCTATATCTCTAACATTTAATCCTTCATTAACTATTCTATTAGCAAGTTCGATTACTTCATCTTTGTTTTCCATCTTACTTAGTACTCTAGCATGACTCATAGATATTTTATTATCTACAATCATATCTTTTACTTCTTCAGGTAAACTTAATAATCCGATCATATTAGTAACATGGCTTCTACTTTTACCTAATCTAGTTGCTAATTCTTCTTGAGTTATATTCATGGCTTCAATTAAATTTTTATATGCCATAGCTTCTTCTATTGAATTTAAGTTTTCTCTTTGTAGATTTTCTAGTAAAGCAATCTCCATCATTTGTTGATCAGAGAAATCTTTAATAATTGCAGGGATTTTATCAAGTCCAGCTATTCTACAAGCTTTAACTCTTCTTTCTCCTGCTACTATTTCATATCCTTTTATAGAACTCTTTTTAACTATAATAGGTTGAAATACACCATGCTCTTGTATTGATGTAGCAAGTTCTTGTAACTTTTCTTCATCAAATACTTTTCTTGGCTGATATGGATTTGGTCTTAACTCATCAAGTGGTAATTCTACTATTTCACTTGCTGATGTTGAGTCCAATATTTTTTCTTCAATTTGATCAAAGTTAATTTGTTCATTGTTAAATAATTCTTCAAGTCCTTTTCCTAGGGCTCTTCTTTTGTAATTGTTATTATTGGAATTGTCCATTTCTTTCAATCACTTCCTTTGCTAAATTTATGTAGGCATCAGTTGCTCTACATTTTGGATCATAGGCAATAATTGGTTTTCCATGTGATGGACATTCAGCTAATCTTACCAATCTTGGTATGATCGTGTTATATACTCTTTCTTTAAAATATTTTCTAATCTCTTCAACTACTTCAAATCCTAAGTTTGCTCTTGAATCTAACATTGTTAGAAGAACTCCCTCTATTTCTAATCCTGGATTTAAATTCTTTTGTGCCATCATTATAGTATTAAGTAATTGCATTATTCCTTCAAGTGCTAAGAACTCACATTGAACTGGAATTATAACTGAATTTGATGCAGTTAAAGCATTTATCGTAATAATACTTAATGTTGGTGGACAATCAACAATTATATAATCATATAGATCTCTAATTCTATCTATTTTATTCTTTAATTGTGCTCCTTTAACAAAGTTAGGTTCTTCTTTAGACTTTTCAAAAAACTCAGTTTCTAATCCGCTAAGATTAACTGTAGCTGCAAGTAAATCTAATCTCTTATAATCTGTGTGTATTATTGCTTCTTCTATATCACATTTACCTACAAGTACATCATATATTGTCTTATCTATATCACCCTTGTTGATACCAATACCTGTTGTAGAATTCCCTTGAGGGTCTAAATCTAAAAGCAAAACTTTTTTACCTAAATATGCTAAAGATGCAGATAAATTAATACTAGTAGTAGTTTTTCCAACTCCACCTTTTTGATTTACTAATGAAATCATTTTACCCATCTACATCACCTTCTTTATAACTCATAATATATTTTACCAAAAATTAAATAATTAATAAATATACTTTTAGAAAAAAAAGAAAGCATAACGCTTTCTAACATGGCATTATTTTTGTATAGTAATAGTTATTTTATATTCTTGTGGGCCATCATTTTCATCAAATGTTACTGCATAACCGCTATTTGATAAATTAGTTATAGTATTTAATATATTTGTAATCGCAGTAGATACATCAGGTCCTGTTGGAGCAACTGTTATACCAACTGGATTAATTGAACTAGCTATGTTATCGTTTGCAACAGCTTCTATTGGAGGTGTTACTGCAGGAGTTACACTATTATTTCCAAAATCTGCTAAAGCAAGATTAACTGCAGGAGCTGCTGGTGCTGCTGGAGCAACTGGTGCTGGTGCAGCAGGTGCCGCTGGAGCTGCAGGTGCAGCAACTGGTAATGTTGGTGGAACTGGTGCAGCTGGTGCTGCTGGTCCACTAACACCTAAACCAGGATTAACTCCTACATTAGCAGCTGGTGCTGGAGTTCCAAGAGCTGGAGCTGCTGGGGCTGCTGGAGCATTATTTCCAATTGCAGAAAGTCCAACTGCTGGGTTTATTCCAAATCCATCATCAACAATTTGACTAGCATTTAATTCTTGTCCAACCACTGGTGCAATTTCTGGAGTTGTACTTGGTGCAGCTGGATTAACATTAGTATCAAAATATTTTCCAAACGCATTATCTGTTCCACTTGCTACAGGAGTATTACTTAATGCTGCAGCTATACTGTTTGTAGGACTAGGAGTTGTTCCTGGAGCTGCATTATTTGGACCAAAAGTAAATGATGGAACAAACTTAAAGTCATCTTTTGGTTCTTCTGGTTTGCTCATTAAATCACTTACTGGCATAGTTGGTTTTTCTCCACCTATGTCTACTGAATTTTCTCTTATTTTATCAACATCTACTGATGTTGGATCATTTACATCATACATACTATCACCATCCACTTGTTTATTCTCATCAGCATCTACTATATCATTTGCTGATAGACCATTTTCTTGCTTATCATTTATCATTGCTTTAATCTCTTTATCAACTTCTCTAACAGTCATCTTATCTGTTATGATTCGATCAAGCATTTTAATTTGGTCTATTTTATCTTTCAAGTTCAACAAGCTTCTTGCGTGACGTTCAGATATCTTATTCTTTAAAAGAGCATCTTGTACTTCATCAGGAAGAGATAACAATCTAAGTTTATTTGAAACTGAAGATTGAGTTTTACCAATTGTTGTTGCCAACTCATCTTGTGTCATCTCACCTTCTAGCTCCAATATCTTTTGATATGTTCTAGCTTCTTCTATAGGAGTTAAGTCTCTTCTTTGAAGGTTTTCTATTAATGCTACTTTAGAGCTTTCTTTATCGTCTAAATTCTTAACGATTGCGGGTATTTTAGTTAACCCTGCCATAGTAGCAGCTTTATATCTTCTTTCACCGGCGATTATCTCATATTTATTTTCAACCTTTCTAACTATAATTGGTTGAATTACTCCATGTTCCTTAATAGATACTGCTAACTCTTTTAATGCTTGTTCATCAAAATATTCTCTAGGCTGAAATCTATTTGGAATAATATCATCTAAATATAAAGATACAACTTCACTATTATTGTTATCCACTATAACACCCTCTTTATTTTTTCTCTATGATAACATTATAGATTAAAAAGAGCAAAAATGAAAGGATTTTTATTAAAAATAACTAAAAAAAACTATAATTCATATTATAGTTTTTAAGTATATTTTTTAGAATTATTTACAACTAATTTGTTCACTTTGTCCTTGAGCGTAAGTAATGAACTCATCCTTAGTCATTCCTTTTAGATTTTGTTCATCAGTATCTTGAACATTTTTAATAGTTACTGAGTTACCATCACATTCAAAATCTAATTTCTTATCATCAGATTCAGCGAAAGAATTAGCGAATTCAAGAAGACCACAAGTTTGTTTAGCAGTATTACTATCGCTAAATGTCATTGTTTGATCAACTTTATCAACTTTTCCATCTTTTAATGTAGCAGTGATTTTAACTTCAGCTTTTTGTCCGTTTTCTTCAGCAGTTCCTGAACAAACAACTTTGTCTCCACTTGATCCACAAGCAGTTAATAATAATCCTGCTATTCCTAATCCTAATAGAAAATTCTTTTTCATTAATATACTCCTTTCTAAAAATCATTATATCATACACATAAAAAAAGAAAAATAATTTTTCTTTTTTAATACCATACATTACTTAGGTTAACGTTTTGTGAACTAGGCATTGGATTTGGCAAATCTACATATAAAGATATAGGTACTTTAAATGCGTTTCCGAAACAAATACAATTACCTGGTTTTAAGTTCTTTAATTGAGCCATAACATCACTAGTCATTGCTGGAATCATATCCTTAATATATGTTAAGTCTTTTGGATGCAATACTCTCATTACTATAAAGTTAGAACACTGAGAGATACATGTGTCTGATAGTTCACTTGGTCTTTGTGTTATTAATCCAAGGAATAAACCATATTTTCTTCCTTCTTTAGCAATTCTATCAAAGATATTATATCCGATAACCGCATCATCTTGGTCATCATTACGAATATATCTGTGTGCTTCTTCTATTATTAAATGATAAGCACTTTGTCCTCTATTAGAGGCATTTCCTTGAATTGAGAAAAACATGTTAGATAAAGTTTTAATCATAACACATGCAAATCTATCATCTACACCATTCATGTTTAAACTAACTAACTGACATGGTGCTCCTGATAAAGTTAAGAATAGTGATTGAACATATTCTTCTCTAGTTACTTTAACTGGATAGCTAAAGTATAATGCTTTATCACTATTAGCAAGTGTGTGAATATTAACACTTAATTGGTTTAATTCATCAAATGCTTTCTTACTATTTAATACTCCTGAACTAACAAGTGCTAATTCAATAGCAGACTCTAAGTCAGAAATTGAATAACAATCATTAGCTTCTATTTCAACATCTTCTTCAGTTACCATATATTCATTTAAGAAGTTCATTAATAACTCAAGAGCTTGAATTTTACCATTTTGGTCTATATTTAAACATTGTTTTATTGTTAAAGTATAACCTGGTTGAAATATTTCAGTTTCTAGATTTAATAATGGTGTATTAAATTTAGTTAATATGGCAGTAACTTGGTCATGCATCTCAATTGGTGCAACTCCAGATACCATTATATTAATAAGCGCTCTTGCAATAATATCATTCTTTCTATTAATAACACTTTCAGATTCACTAGTAAGTATTTTTACTAAATCTAAAGCCTTACTAATAACTGATAATTGTGCTTTTGATGTAGCACCTAATAATAATGCTATATCATCTACAGTTAAAAGCCAGAATGGTATTGCAAACAATCTTGCTGTTCCATCTTCTCTATTTGTTGTTAAACATTGGTAGTTAACTGTTCCAGTTGAATTAGTTACTCCCTGGAATGCACTAGTATATTCTCCAAAAGTATCTATGAACAATATATGTGAATTAACTGGTGCATTTTCTTGTCTAAATAATTTTTGGAATAGAGAAGCTACTGTACAACTTTTTCCTGAACCTGAATTTCCTAAAATAGAAAAGTGATTACTGAAAAAGTCATTTATATTAACATTAATTTTATAATTCTTATAAACATTACTTGTACCAAAGTTACTATATCCATGTGTTAATACTTGAGATCCATACATTAAAGCTAATTCATCTATTGTAATTAATCTAACAACTGATGAGAAACTAGGTCTTGCAAGTGTTCCAGAAGAGAACTGTCCATTAGCAATTTCTCCAACTATATCTACAATAACTTCTGTTTGTGTAGCACTAGATATTTTTCCAACAATCTTACTAACTTGATCCTCAAAAATGACATGGAAATTTAAAGGAATTACTTGTGTATCCCCGTTGTTTATTAACTTAACTGTTACTACATTTTCTTCAATACTTAAAATGCTTCCTATCATACAATCCCTCTATTCTATATATATGATAGCATGTTTTTAGCTAATTGTGTAAAAAAATAAAAACAAATTAATTTGTTTTTATTGTATTCTTATAAAAATCTTTTAGTATTTCATTTTTTCTTGGATACTTATTATTTGTTTTATTAATCTTTTCAAAATTAATTAGTGATCTATTACTTTCTTCATATGGAAGTATAAACTTATTAACATTAATTAACTTTAATCCTAAGTTATCACTATATTTTAGAAATGTTTCTAACTCTTCTTCAACATTTCCTTTCATAAATACTAAATGTCCATTTACTTTAAGAGCTCTTACAGATATTTCTGAAATAACTCCTAAGTTTGCTACTGCTCTTGCTGTTATATAATCAAATTCTTCTTCATGTTCTTTAGAATAATCTTCCATTCTAGAATGTATTGCTTCAATATTAGATAGATCTAATTCTTTAATAACTATATTTAAATAGTTAACTCTTTTTTGAAGAGAATCAACAAGAACTAGTTTTAATTGTGGAAAGAATAATTTAATAACTATTCCTGGGAAACCTGCTCCACTACCAACATCACATATTTTTATATCTTTAGTTAAATCTATTTCTTTTATTAATGTTAAAGAATCATAAAAGTGCTTTAAATAAACATCTTTCTCTTCAGTAATAGCAGTTAGATTAATCTTTTCGTTCCATTCAATTAATAAATTATAGTACTTATCTAACTTAGTTAATTTATCTTCAGTTACATCTATTCCTAGTTCTTTAACTTTTTCTATAAACTCTTCTTTATTCATGTTTGTTCCTCTTTAAATATAAAAGTAACATTGTAATATCAGCAGGATTAACTCCACTTATTCTTATTGCTTGACCTATAGATATTGGTTTAATTTGATTTAGTTTTTGTGAAGCTTCTTTAGCAAGATTTGGTACTTTAGTATAATCTATATCATCACTTAATTTAATATTTTCGTATTCAATCATTTTTTCAGCTTCTTTATTAGCTTTTGATATATATCCTTCATATTTAGTATTAATTACTACTTGTTCAATTACTTCATCACTAAATTCTTCATCTATATATTGTTTAATATTTTCATAGTTTATTTCTGGTCTCTTTAATAGATTTAATAATGAAATAGAATCAAGTAACTTAGCACTTCCTAAACTTTCTAGATATTCATTTACTTCTTTTTTTGGTGTTAATTTAATGCTCTTTAATAGATTAGTTAACTTTTCTATATCTTCTTTCTTCTTAGTAAAATCTTTATACTCTTCTTCACTTATTAATCCAATATCATGACCATAATCCATTAATCTTAAATCAGCATTATCATGTCTTAATAGTAATCTATATTCAGCACGAGAAGTAAGTAATCTATAAGGATCAATTACTCCCTTAGTAACTAAATCATCTATTAATACTCCAATATATGCTTCATTTCTTTTAAGAATTAATGGTTCTTTTTTATCTAATTTACGAGATGCATTTATTCCTGCGATTAATCCTTGCCCTGCTGCTTCTTCATATCCACTTGTTCCGTTTATTTGTCCAGCAGTATATAAGTTTTCAACTATCTTGCTTTCAAGACTTGGTTTTAATTGTAATGAATCAATTGCATCGTATTCAATAGCATAAGCATATTTAACTATTTCAGCATGTTCCATACCTGGTAAACTGTGAACCATTTCATCTTGAACATCATGAGGCATGCTTGTAGAAAATCCTTGTAGATATATATCATCATAATATATACTTTCTGGCTCTAAGAACAACTGATGTCTTTCTTTATCTGCAAATTTAACTATTTTATCTTCAATAGATGGACAATATCTTGGACCTACTCCTGTTACATATCCTCCATACATACTTGATTTATCTAGGTTATTTCTAATTATTTCATGTGTTTTAGGAGTAGTATAAATTAAATAACAAGGTATTTGTTCATCAGGATTATAATCTGGTTTTGTTAAATATGAAAATGAATGTAGTTCTTGATCTCCTGGTTGAATAGTAGCTTTTGAGTAATCAATACTACTCTTTTTAATTCTTTGAGGAGTTCCTGTTTTAAGTCTTTTAATTGTAAATCCAATTCTTTTTAAAGCATCACTTAAGAATAATGATGGTTCTTCTCCATGTGGTCCACCAGACTCTTTTTCTGCACCACATAATATCATACCTTTTAAATAAGTACCTGTAGTTATTATTAAACTTTTACATTTTATCTTCTTACCATCTCTAGTAACAATACCTGCTACTTTTCCTTTAGATACGATAATATCTTCAGCCATTGCTTCAAGCACTTCTAAGTTTTCTTGATTTAAAATTGTATTTTGCATTTCTTTTTGATATGTAACTTTGTCTGCTTGAGCACGAAGAGCTTGTACTGCAGGTCCCTTTTTAGTATTTAACATTTTCATTTGTAAGAAACTTTTATCGGTATTTTTACCCATTTCTCCACCTAAGGCATCTATTTCCCTAACTATAATTCCTTTAGCTGGTCCCCCAATAGATGGATTACAAGGCATATCAGCAATATTTTTGATTCTTCCAGTAACTAAAAGTGTCT
>JAEEGL013971683.1_pt1 | contig 17696 bp, 16 predicted proteins | sample 9134231 | NCBI WGS metagenome assembly JAEEGL01 (sample SAMN16246548, study PRJNA631951) | gut metagenome | biome: gut microbiome; feature: rumen; material: fiber-attached | host: Bos | place: Iran: Karaj | collected 2018-10 | reverse complement strand
AAATTGAAAAACATCATGAAGAAAGATATAGAAAATTACTTAAAAATATTGAGGATGAAGTTGTTTTCTCAAAAGATGAAGAAAAAATTTGGATTTGTAGAAACTGTGGTCATGTAGTTATTGGTAAAAAAGCACCAAACATTTGCCCAGTATGTGCTCATCCACAAAGTTATTTTGAAATTAAAGCTGAAAATTATTAAAAATCACAAATGTGATTTTTTTTAATATAATTGACATTAAAAAAATATATATGTTATAATCTAATTGTATGGTAGGTGAGTATATGGAAATATTAGACGGAGAAAAGTTAAGTAATAGAATTAAATCCGAATTAAAAACTGAAATAAAAGAATTAATGATTAAACCTTGTATAGCTGTTATACAAGTTGGTAGTAGTGATATTATTAAAAATAATATAGAAAGTAAAAGAAAAATTTGTAATGAAGTAGGTATGTATTTTAAACTTATTGATTTTGATGAATTTGTTACTGAAAAAGAAATAATAAACAAAATTATTGAATTAAATAATGATGAATATGTAGATGGTATTACTATACAATTACCACTCCCATTAAAATTTAATGAAAAAAAATTAGTTAATTTTATAACTAAAAATAAAGATATAGATGGATTAACTGATTCAAATAAAGCAAATTTAATCAAAAAAACACCTAATTTAATACCATGTGTACCTCAAGCTATTATTGAGTTATTAAAAGAATATAAAATTCAAATTGAAGGTAAGCATGTTGTTATAGTAGGTAGAAGTGATTTAGTTGGTATGCCTTTATTTTGTTTAATGAATATATATGATGCAACTATTACATTATGTAATTCTAAAACACCTAATTTATCTGATTATACAAAACAAGCTGATATATTAGTATCTGCAACTGGTTTTAAAAATTTAATTACTAAAGATATGGTTAAAAAAGATTCTGTTGTAATAGATGTTGGATATAATTTAGTTGATAATAATGTAGAAAGTGATGTTGATTTTGAAAGTGTTAAAAATGAAGTTAGTTTTATAACTCCACCTTCTAGTATTAACACTCTAAGTGCTGTTATGTTACTTAAAAATGCTTTAATAGCAAAAAACAAACGAACTACTAAACTATAATTATATCTTGGAGGATATATGATTAATATTGACAAAATAATAAAAAAAGATCTTAAGAAAAAGAATAAATCAAAATTATTTTTAAATAATCCATTATTTAATGTAACTCTTGATATGGAATTTGCTAAATGGTTAAGTTATGAAAATAATGATGAAAATGAAAGAAGAAAATATTTATTATCTTTAAATATAGAAGAATTAACTAAAGATCAAATAGAAGAATTAAAAATATATAATAATGAAAAAATATATTCTAGATTATTTAATAAATATGCTTATAATATAGAAGAACTAAGTGATGAAGAATATATTGAAGTATGTAATTATATGAATACTCATTCAATTGAAGATTTAATGAATTCAAAATTAAATAAAGATGAATTAATTATTTTAAGAGATAAAATAGTTGAATTATATGCAAGTTTAAATAAAAATGATTTATATAACTATTTAATTAATTACAATACACTTAATGATATTAATTCATATAAAAATATGAGTATTTATGATTCATTTATATTTCATTATTTAGCTAATGTTTATATTGAAAATAATATAACAAATATTAATCAAATAATGAATAATGATTCAAAAATATATGTATTTAATAATTTAAAATCTAAAGCAAATTAAAAGAACATTAAATGTTCTTTTTTAGTTTTCTTTCAATTCTTAATTGTTTTATTTCTTCTTTTTTTACTTCGTTATAATCTATTTTACTTGATAATATATTAACTAATCTTTGATGTAAATTATCTTCTTCAGGAGTATAAAATGTAGCAGCATTATTGTTTAAAGTTAAGATTAATTCTTGTATTGATATTGTATTAATAATATCGCTATAATTTATTTTATTAAAATAGTCAATATAACAATTTAAATCTTTTTTACCACCTGATTTAATATATTCATTCATAAATAATCTTAATCCTGGATCTGATATATCAATTGAATACATCATAGGAATATCAATATTTAAATTGAATTCTTTAGCAAACATAAAAGCTCTTCTTGGGCCAATTCTATTGCCACCTCTTTCAATTATTCTATACAAAATTGAATTTAAGAAACGTTCCTTTAAAATTGAACTTCTTTCATATTTTTTTATTTCTTTTTCAATATTGCTATCAGGTAATAATTCATTTTTTTCTTTAAATAATCTTAATACATCTTTAAGATGTAATCCTTTTAATTCTTCATCTTTTATTACATTATTAGTATATAAACCAATATTTTCTGCTTCTTTAACAAATCCTTTTTTAGTTAAATGAAAATGAACACTTGATATATTACTTCTTAAATATAATATATCTATATATTGTGGTTTAAAAAACATATTTTTTTCTTCAAAAGGTAATGAATTAATGAATGCATGTGTATTTAATAATTTATCCCATTCTAATAATCTTACATCTGAATTTTTATCAAAATTATCATTAATATATTGATTTTTTTCAAATATTTCTTCATCTATTTTAGTGAATTCTTCTCCCATACAATGATATAGACGATTTACCTCATAACTTGGATATCTTATTTCATACCAAACAGCAACTTTTTCAATTAAATTTCTTAATTCAATAGGGAAGTGATATTCTCCAATTTCAGTATAATTACCTTTTATATATTCTTCTTTATACCACTCAATAAATTCATCAATTTTTCTATTTAAATCAATTGATTTTTTAGTAATGATTTTATCATAATTGTATATTCTTTTTTTAAATAAAACCATAAAACCCTCCTTAAAACATTTAATATTATAACACATTTAATAATTATAAAACAAGTATTGATTTAATAAAAGAATATTAATATAATAACTATGTAAATGAGGTGAAGTTATGATATTATTTAGAGCTATTAATGAAAACGATTTGAATTATTTAAATAAAAATCAAAATATACCATGTAGTTTATTAACAAGTTATCAAAATAGATTTAATTCATATAATAAAGATATAATAGAGGATAGATATAATTTATATTTTAATTATAAAAGGGAATATTCATTAAATGGTATGGTTGGTCATGTAAGTGGAGCTAAATTTAAAATGAAAGATAGATTTTTTAGATCTCCATGGATTTCTACTTCAAAAAATTTTGATTATATTGCTAGTGAATATGCTATTCCTCAAAGTGGAAACTATAATTGGAATAATGTAAGAAAACCTATAATTTTAATAAATATTGATGATAATAAAATATTCAATACTTGTGATGGAGTTAATAATTTAAAAGAAACTTTTAGTACTGATTTTGGCGTTGATTTATCAAACAACAATTTATTTAACTTATTTGAAAATAATATAATTAGTAATGAATCATCTTTAAGTTTATGTTATGATCCTAAAGAAAAGAAATTAATAAATGCTACAAAAATACCTGGATTTTCTAATTTTGCTAAAGAATCATATGAAGTATTAATTTATAAAGAAATTAATAAAGATGATATTAAATTAGTTATTTATCCTGCTTTACAAGATATTTTATATTCATGTGGTGTTAGAGTAGGTAATTGTTATGAATATATTAAAGAGAATATTGATACTTTAAATAGAATTATAAAAGAAAATATTATGAAAGATACTTTTTTAAGATATTTATATCCTAGTTTAACAGATTCTAATAATTTAACTGATTTATTATACGAAAAATATAATTTAATTATTGGTAATAATATAGAAGAAAAATACGAAAACATAAAACATAATAAAAGAATAAAATTACAAAAAATTGTTGATGAAATAAATAAAGAATTAAAAAGTAATTTAAAAGTTCAAAGAATAGTTGATGATAGAATATTAGTTAAAACCATTGAAAATAAATATAGATTTAAAAATGAAATAAAAAGAAAAATAAATGATATAATTTTAGTAGAAATAGATAAAGAAATTTATAAATATAATCATGCTAATTACAATTATATAAATTCAAAAAATAATTCAGTTTCTAAAGAAAAAGTAAAAGAATTATTAGTTAGAAAATAAAATAGCAAATTATTGCTATTTTTTTTAATATTCAATTCATTTATGATATAATAAAATTATAAGATAGATGAGGTGTATTATAAATGGATAATTATAGTGGAGAAAAATTTTTAAATAGACTTTATTCTGATTTACATATGAGTGATGAAGTTATGCATACATCTTCTAAAAGTGATAATAAAGAAGAAAAAGTAAGAAAATATTTAGATAGATTAGAAAAAGTAGAAAATTTAGCTTTAACAAGTAGACATAATGGTTTAGATTTATTAAAAGAATTATATTATAAAAAATATGTAATTAAAGAAGAAGATATACCTGAATCATATTTTGAACTTCAAAAAAAGATAGCTTTAGATAGAGGATTTGGACATGTAGAAATCAATGAAAAAATAAAAAAAATAATGTCTAAGTCTTTAATAGATGACCAAAAAAAATCATTGGATATATGGTTAGAATATTTAATTGATAAAAACTCAACATATCCAGAATGGTTTAAGTATTATGCTTTTCAAGGAATGATTAAATTAGGTAGTTATGATAAAGAAAAGGAAAGTTTTAATAGAAGAACAAATAAAACAACAAATATCTTTATTGAATTAAATAGAGAAGCATTAGCTATAACATATGATAATATTGAGTTAGTATTAAATGGTAGGGTTATAAATGATGAAGAATTAAAACAACTAATAGATAATGGATCATTTGGAAAAATATATTCATATATATTAAAAAAACTTGAAAAAAATAGAAAAGATATAAATGATAATAAAGGTATTTGGATTAAATATAATCAAGGAGACGATCCTAAAAAGTTAGTTGATAGCTTACAAGGAAGAGGAACTGGATGGTGTACAGCTGGATATGAAATGGCTAGAACTCAATTAAGCAATGGAGATTTTTATGTTTACTATACAAAAGATTCTAGTGCTGAATATAAACAACCAAGAATAGCAATAAGGATGAATGGAAAAGATAAAATTGGTGAGATAAGAGGAATAGCTGAACATCAAAACTTAGAATCGGAAATGGAAAATATATTAAAAGAAAAATTAAAAGAATTTCCGGATAGAGATAAATACTTTAAAAAAGAAAAAGATATGGAAATACTAACAAAAATATATAAAGAACATAAAACTCGAAAACTAACTATAGAAGAAATGAAGTTCCTATATGAAGTAGATGAAGAAATAGAAGGATTTGGATATAGTAAAGATCCAAGAATAGAAGAAATACTTAAAGAAAGAAGCTTAAAAAAAGATTTATCTCAAGTATTTAATTGTAGTGAAGATGAAATATCTAATAATAAACAAGATGTATTAGATGGTAAAAAAATAGTATTTTTTTATGGTTCATTAAATTTATCAAATTTAAAAAAAATAAATGGCTTAACACTTCCAAAAATAATAAATGGAAATTTAGAATTAAAAAAATTAGAAAAAGCAGAAGAATTAGTATTACCAGAAAAAGTAGGAGGTTTTTTAGATTTAAGTGCTTTAAAACATGTTGATGAACTAACATTACCTAAAGAAATAGGCGGATATTTAGATTTATATTATTTACAAAATGCAAAAAAATTAGTATTACCTGAAAAAATAGGAGATTTTTTAAACTTAAATTCTTTAGAATATATTGATAATCTAACGTTTCCCAAAGAAATAGGCGGTTCATTACTTCTTGAATCGTTAGAAAAAATAGAAAAAGTGATTTTACCACAATGTATAGGTGGATCATTGGATATGTCTTGGTTAAAAGAGGCTAAGGGATTAACATTTCCAAATAAAATAAAAGGAAGTTTACAATTACAAAGTTTAACAAGTGCGGAAGGCCTAGTATTACCTAAAGAAATAGGCGGATATTTAGATTTAGGAAGTCTAAAAAGTGCGGAAGGATTAGTATTACCTAAAAAAATAGGAGGACAATTGAATTTAGAATATTTAGAAAACGCAAAAGGATTAAAACTTCCAGATGAAATTGGAACAGCAATAATTTTATCAAGCTTAAAAAGTGCGAAAGGTTTAAATTTGCCTCAAAATATAAGTGGAAGTTTAGATTTAAAAGGGTTAATAAGTGCAGAAGGATTAGTATTACCTAAGGAAATAGGCGGATTTTTAGATTTATCAAGTTTAACAAGTGCAAAAGGATTAATACTTCCAAAAGAAATAGGCGAATGTTTAGATTTATCCAGTTTGACAAGTGCAGAAGGTTTAGTTTTACCTGAAAAAATTGGCGGATATTTAAATTTAGGAAGTCTAAAAAGTATTGAAAATTTAATTTTACCTCAAAATATAGATGGTGATTTATATTTATCAAACTTAAAGAGTGCTAAAGGTTTAAATTTATCTCAAAGTATAAATGGAGATTTGGATTTATCAAGTTTAACTAGTGCTGAAGATTTAATTTTACCTCAAAGTATAAATAGTGATTTATATTTATCAAGCTTAAAGAGTGCCAAAGATCTAAATTTACCAGAATATATAGGAGGACAATTGAATTTAGAACATTTAGAAAATGCTGAAGGATTAAATCTTCCAAATAGAATTAGAAAAGCAATAATTTTATCAAGCTTAAAAAGTGCTAAAGGTTTAAATTTACCTCAAAGTATGAATGGAGATTTGAATTTATCAAGTTTAACTAGTTCTGAAGATTTAATATTACCTCAAAGTATAGATGGTAATTTATATTTATCAAGCTTAAAGAGTGCCAAAGGTCTAAATTTGCCTCAATTTATAGGAGGAAGTTTAAATTTAAGAGGTCTAACAAGTGCTAAAGGATTAAAACTTCCAGATAAGATAAAAGAAGGAATAATTTTATCAAGCTTAAAAAGTGCTAAAGGTTTAAATTTACCTCAAAGTATGAATGGAGATTTAAATTTATCAGGTTTAACTAGTTCTGAAGATTTAATTTTACCTCAAAGTATAGATGGTAATTTATATTTAAACAGTTTAACAAATTCTAATGAATTAATTTTGCCTAAAAAAATAACAATAAGTCTACATATGGAAAATTTAATATATGCTAAAGGTTTAATTTTTCCAGAACGAATTGGTGGAAATTTATATTTATCTAATTTAGCAAGTGCAGAAGGCATATGTTTTCCTAAAAGCATAGGCGGAAAAATATATTCAAAAATTAAAATGTCTGATTTGCCATATGAATTAAGAATTGGTTTTGATGATAGTGATGACTTTAATTATTATGAAGATTATTATGAAGATGATGATTTTATAGATGATAAAAAAATTTAAAAAATGACTAATTAAAGTCATTTTTTTATAAAAAAAATAACTATTTCTAGTTAGTAATTATCAAATGGTACGGAGATATAGTATATCCAAAACCTGAGGAATAGTCATAAACAACTAATCATTAAATACATTCTACCAAATATTAGAAAAAAGTAGTAATAATTTTGTGCTACTTTGTTTTATTTTAAAATTTAGGTCTTTTTATAGTTTTTACGGCTACTTCTTCCATTTCATAAGCATATTCTCTTTTACCACATTTTTTACAAATTCTGCTCCAACGATTTACATTTACAAACCTTCCTGTGCCAACTTGTTTATAATATGAATCTGAACCTAAATCAACAAATTCTCTAGTAGTAATTTCTTTTCTTTCTGGATCGTATTCAGCATCTGCCCATTCATGACTACAATGTGCTTGTTTTTGTTTAAGTTCTCTAACTTTTTCTTCTAAAATCTCTAATTCTGTTTTCATAATTAAACTTCCCCCTTTAAACGGTTTATATAATAGCATATAATGCCATATTTGTCAAAATCAGAGCCCCAAATCATCCTTTTTACCAAATCTAATTCTTCAATGTTGGTATCATCTAAAACATTATCAATATATTTATCATCTTTATCATACTAACTATGTAGTTTTCTATTTAAAAACTCGAACCATTATAGGTTCGAGTAAATTACATAATGGTAGCGACGGGGAGATTCGAACTCTCGACCTGCCGGGTATGAACCGGATGCTCTAGCCAACTGAGCTACATCGCCATACAACGATATGATTATATCAAAAAAATATTTTAAAATCAAGTATAATTGATAAAATATTTTAAATATGTTAAAATATCACAAGAGGGGATAATATGAATTATCAATTAGAATTAGAAAAAATAATAGAAAAAAATGAAGGAAAAACATTATTATTGCATAGTTGTTGTGCTCCATGTTCAAGTTATGTTTTAGAATATTTAAGTAATTATTTTAAAATAACAGTTTTTTATTATAATCCAAATATTTCTCCATATGAAGAATACTTAAAAAGAAAAGAAGAACAAATAAGATTAATCAATACAATGAAAACTAAATATCCAGTAGATATAATAGATTCAGATTATGATAACGATTTATATGAAAAAAAAATAAAGGGTTTAGAAAATGAACCAGAAAGAGGTAGCAGATGTCATGTTTGTTATAGATTAAGACTAGAAAAAACATGTATAAAAGCAAAAGAGTTAAATTACGATTTTTTTGGAACTACATTAACACTATCTCCATATAAAGATTCAAAAGTATTAAATGAAATAGGTAAAGAATTAATGGATAAATACAATATTAATTATTTATTTTCAGATTTTAAGAAAAAAGAAGGATATAAAAGATCTATTGAACTATCAAAAATATATAATTTATATAGACAAAATTATTGTGGATGTAAATATTCAAAAAATGTTTTAAAAAAAGAAATATAATGATATAATGTTATAGGTGATAAAAATGGATTTCTTATTAGCAATGTTATATGGTATTATTGAAGGAATAACAGAATGGTTACCTGTATCAAGTACAGGACACTTAATTTTATTAGAAAAATTCTTACCAATGAATGTAAGTCAAGAATTTTGGGATTTATTCTTAGTTATAATACAATTAGGAGCTATATTAGCAGTAATAGTATTATTCTTTAATAAATTATTTCCATTCAAAATTAAAGAAAAATTTAAACCAGATAAAGATATATTTATAATGTGGTTTAAAATATTAGTAGCATGTCTTCCATGTATATTAGTAGTACTATTAAAACTAGATGAAAAAGCAGAAGAAATATTTTATAATCCTTTATCTGTTTCAATAGCGTTAATTGTAGTTGGAATAATATTTATAATAATTGAATCAATAAACAAAAAAACTACAATTGAAGATATCAAAGAATTAACATTTAAACACGCTATAATAATTGGATTATTTCAAGTAATAGCTGCAATATTCCCTGGAGTATCAAGATCAGGAATAACAATAATAGGAGCTTTATTATTAGGAGTTTCAAGAAAAACTGCAGCAGAATTTACATTCTTCCTAGCAATCCCAGCTATGCTTGGAGCAAGTCTATTAAAATTAGTAAAAATAGGACTTAACTTTACAAATAATGAATTTATAATTTTAGGTATAGGTACATTAATCGCATTTATCACTTCAATAATAGTAATTAAATTCTTAATGAGTTATATTAAAAAACACAACTTTAAAGTATTTGGATTTTATAGAATAATATTAGGCATAATTATAATACTAACATTATTCATCTAACACTTTAAAGTGTTTTTTTTATAAAAAAATGTTTGAATTAATTAATAATATGTTATAATACACTTAGGGGGAATATGAATGGAAGCATATGTTAGATTAGGCAAAAAAATTAAAATTGCTGATGATATTTACGTAATATTAAAGAAAGAAGTATTAAAAGGAACAATTGATCCAAATAATTGTTTTGTATATAAAAAAGATGATGGAAATATAGAAAAATTACCATGTTATGATGATTCTAAATTTATATTATCTACAAAACAAGAATATTGTTATTGTGATGATATGGATGTATATGAATTAATGAGACAATATTCAACTTCAAAAACAGAATCAGAATTAAGTAAAAAATTTATTAAACAAACAGATACAACAGCTTATTTAATGTATTATGATAGAAATGAAAGAACAATTGAACCACTTTCATTAGATGCTTGTACGATTGGAAAAATATTAAAAGTAAGTGAAGCTATTGATGATGCTGATAATATGTCAGAATGGAATGATGGATTGTGTGCTAGTTTCGTTGATGATTATGTTTTAACAACTATAGATACTGTTGATCTTTTAAGAGAGAAAATGGAAAATGGCGAAGAAGAAGATGTTTGTATAAATTTACAAAAAGTTTGTGAAAATTTTGATTTATTAAATAATATTGATAAAGTTGTACAAGCCGGAATTAATAGCGGTGAAAATGATATTACAATTACCTATGGCGAAGATGATAAAGAAAAAAAAGAAGAAAAAATAGAGAGTAATAAATCATTAGAAGAAATAATTAATGATTTGAATTCACTAATAGGAATGGATAAAGTAAAAAAACAAATCAACAAATTATCACTATATTTAAAATTTTTAGAAAACTCAAAAGAACTAGGTATAAAATTAAAGCAACCTAATTTAAATATGGTTTTCTTAGGAAATCCTGGAACAGGTAAAACAACTGTAGCTAGAATTATATCTCAAATATTGAATAAATTAGGATATGCTAATGGAAAATTTAAAGAAGTTTCAGCCCAAGACTTTATAGCAGGTTATGTAGGCCAAACAGCCTTAAAAACAGAGAAATTATTAAAAGAAATACAAGGCGGAGTTTTATTTGTAGATGAAGCTTATTCATTAACATTACTTGGAGATGATGCTTCATATGGGTCAGAAGCAATAGCTGTTTTATTAAAAGAAATGGAAAAAAATGAAACAATATTTATATTCTCAGGTTATAAAAAAGAAATGGAAAAATTTATTAAATCTAATTCAGGATTAACATCAAGAATTGGAAATAACTTTGATTTTAAAGATTATAAAACAGATGAATTATTTCAAATGTTTATAAATAAGATTAATAAAACTAGTTTAATACTTGGTGAAGGTGTAGAAGAAGAAATTAAAAAATTATTAAACGAAGTAACAAAACAAGAAGATTTTGGAAACGGAAGATATATAGATAAATTATTTGATTCAATTATCTTAGAACACGGTTATAACAATGCTTATTCTAAAAATATAAATGAATTAAAAACCATATCTTTAAACGATATAAATAGAGAAGATATTGATCAATTAACTTATAAGAAAAATAATCAAAATAAATTAGGTTTCTAATTTATTTTTGTTTGAAATAAAACATAATTTATTATATAATTAATATGGTGGTAGTATGGTATATTTACTATATGGAAATAACGAATATTTAATAAATAAAGAGATAGAAAAAATAAATAAACAAACCAATGAATTAAGTATTAATACTTATGATTTAGAAGATACATTACTAAATCAAATAATAGATGATGCTTCATTTGTTGATTTATTTAGTGAATACAAAAATATTATAGTTGATAATTCATATATTTTTACTGGAACAACAAATAAAAAACTAAAAGAACAAGATACAACTATATTAGAAGAATACTTAAACAATCAAAATCCAAATACAAATTTAATATTTATAGTTAATAAGGATAAATTAGATGAAAGAAAAAAAATAACAAAATTAATTAAAGAAAAAGGTAAAGTATTAGAATTTAATAAGGATTTAGATAATAAATCAATAATTAAAAGTTTATTTGAAGATTATAAAATAGATAATGAAAGTATTAATTTATTAATAGATAGAGTAGGTAATGATATATATTTATTAGAAAATGAAATAGATAAAATAAAATTATATAAAGATAATAATAAAAATATAACTAAAGACGATATTTTATTATTAACAAACAAAAATATAAATACAGATATATTTAATTTAATAGAAAACATAATTAATAAAGATATAAATAATGCATATTATGAATATAAAGAAATAATTAAATTTGAAGAACCAATAAAAATATTAATAATGTTAGCTAATCAATTTAGAATAATATATCAATCAAAAGAATTATATAAAAAAGGATTAACTGAAGGAGAAATAGCATCTTATATAGGTATTCATCCTTATAGAATAAAACTAGCTTTAAATAAAAGTAGAAACTATGAAAGTAAAACAATATTAAATTATCTATATGAATTAGCTAATATTGATATAAATATAAAAACAGGTAAAATAGATCCTAATTTAGCCTTAGAATTATTTATATTAAATTTAAAAGATGTCTAAGACATCTTTTTTAATTTATCAATTATATTTTTATATATTATTTCATTCTTATTATTTTTAGGTTCATAATAAACTTTATTTTTTATTTTATCAGGTAAATATTGTTGTTTAACATAACTATTAGGATAATCATGAGGATATTTATATGTTTTTGATGTTGTCTTGATATGATCAGGAACATTACCTGTATTACCACTTTCAATATCACTCATTGCTTTATCTAAAGCTAAATAAGCACTATTAGATTTAGGAGATAAAGCAAGTTCAATTATAGTTTGAGCTAAAGGAATTCTACATTCAGGAAAACCAATTCTTTCACAAGCATTAATACAAGCATCAACTTTAACTCCCATAATAGGATTTGCTAAACCAATATCTTCATATGCTATTACTGTCATTCTTCTATAAATAGCCTCAAAATCACCAGCTTCGATTAGCCTAGCTAAATAATGTAATGCAGCATTTACATCACTACCTCTAATTGATTTTTGAAATGCAGATAAAACATCATAATAACCGTCTTCGTTTTTATCATGAAAGAAAACGGGATTACTATTAATATTTTTTAAAATATCTAAATTTATTTTAAAATCTTCGGTAGAGTAGTATGCTACTTCAAGTAATGTATATGCATGTCTTAAATCGCCACTAGAGGACGAAACTATAAAATCGATACATTTATCGTCAATTTCAATATCTTTCAAAAATTGGCTATTAATAGCGTTATTTAAAGCATTTTTAATATCAGTATCATCTAATTCTTTTAATTCAAATAATTGACATCTACTTCTAATAGCAGGATTAATAGAATGATATGGATTTGAAGTTGTAAGACCAATCAAAGTTATAATACCACTTTCTAAATATGGAAGTAATAAATCTTGTTTATCTTTATTTAATCTATGTATTTCATCCATTATTACAACTAAACCATTATTCATTTTTGCTTCATCAACTACAATATCAAAATCTTTTTTATTATTTATAACAGCATTTAAACATCTATATTTTAATTTTAAATCATTTACTATTGCTAACGCTATTGTTGTTTTACCAATACCTGGTTTGCCATATAAAATCATAGAAAATAACTTATTATTTTTAACTAAATTACTTAATATCTTGTTTTTACCAATTAAATGTTTTTGACCAACAACTTCACTTAAAGATTTGGGTCTTAATAAATATGCAAGTGGTTCCATATTTTCACATCCTTAACACTATTTTAACATATATTATTTTATTTTTCACTAAAAAATAGTATAATTATTATAGTGATAGATATGGAATATGATATATTATTAGATAAATTTAAGCAGTATTTATTAATCGATAAAAACTATAGTAATAATACAATTGATTCATATAATAATGATTTAGAAAAATACTTCTTTTTTATGAAAAAAAAGAATATTAAAATAAGAAATATTACCAAAGAAGATATTATTGATTATATTAATAATTTAAAAAATAATAATATTAATGAAAAATCAATAGCGCATAATTTATCAGTTATAAGAAGTTTTTATAAATTTTTAATACTAGAAAAATATATAGAAAAAACTCCAACTGAATTCATTGATTTACCTAAAATAAAAAAAACACTACCTAATGTTTTATCTATTGAAGAAGTAGATAAATTATTAGATATAACTTTAAAAGATAATTTTAGTTATAGAAATAAAGCAATGTTAGAACTTTTATATGCAACTGGTCTTAGAGTTAGTGAACTTGTTAATTTAAAATTAGAAGATATTGATCTAGAAGAATGTTTTATTAGAACAATAGGAAAAGGTAATAAAGAAAGAATAATACCTATTGGAGAAATCGCACTAAATTATTTAAAAGAATATATTATATATTATAGAAGTTCATTATTAAAAAAAGAAAAAAATGATTACTTATTTTTAAATAATCATGGAAAAAGAATGACAAGACAAGGCTTCTTTATAATTATTAAAAAAATAGCTGATGAAAAGAAAATAAATAAAGATATTTCACCACATACACTAAGACATAGCTTTGCTACTCATTTGTTAGAACATGGTGCTGATTTAAGAAGTATTGGTGAATTATTAGGCCATTCATCTGTTCAAACAACTGAAATATATACTCATATTTCAAATGAAAAATTAAAAAAAGATTATATGTCACACCCACATAATTAGGAGGAATAAAATGAAATTTAATAGAATATTTTTAATTGTACTTGATTCACTAGGAATTGGAGAAGCATCAGATGCTGATAAATTTAATGATTTAGGATCTAATACATTAGGTCATATTTTAGAAAAAACAGGTTTAGAATATCCAAATTTATCAAAATTAGGTTTTTTAAATTTAATTGGAAAAAACTATGAAACAAATGCGGTTTATGCTAAAGCAAAACCATTAAGTAATGGTAAAGATACATTAACAGGCCATTTAGAAATGATGGGAGTACATACTGTAAAACCATTTAAAACATTTATGAATGATGGATGTTTTCCAAAGGATTTAATTGATGAATTAGAAAAGCAAACAGGAAGAAAAATAATAGGTAATTGTGTAGCAAGTGGAACAGAAATTATTAAAGAATTAGGTGAAGAACACATGAAAACTGGATCAATAATTGTCTACACATCTGCTGATTCTGTATTACAAATAGCAGCACATGAAGATATTGTACCATTAGATGAGTTATATAGTATTTGTGAAAAAGCACGTAATATAACATTAAAAGATGAATGGAAAGTAGGAAGAATTATCGCTCGACCATTTATTGGAACAAATAAAGATAATTTTGTAAGAGTTCAAGGTCATAGACATGATTATGCTTTAAATCCAGCTCATGAAACAGTTCTAGACAAATTAAAAAATAAAGGTTATGATGTAATATCAATAGGTAAAATATCTGATATATTTAATAATTGTGGAGTTACATCAATTAATAAAACGAATGATAATTTAGATGGAATAAATAAGATATTAGATACTTTAGATAAAGAATTTACAGGTTTATGTTTTGCTAATTTAAATGATTTTGATTCAAAATATGGTCATAGAAGAGATGTAGTAGGGTATGGTAATGCAATTAAAGAATTTGATAATTACCTACCAAAAATAATTGAAAAAATGAAAGAAAATGATTTATTAATTATAACTGCAGATCATGGTAATGATCCTACATATAGAGGTACTGATCACACAAGAGAAAATGTTGCTGTATTAAACTATCATAAAAACATAAATAATAAACATTTAAGCGATTTTAATACTTTTGGATGTATTGGTAAAACAATAGCAGATAACTTTAATATCGATATAGAAATAGATGAAGCAAATAGTTATTTAAGTGAACTTTAATTTGCTTTTTTTATTTTTTTATGTTAAAATTAAAACGTTGTTTGTTTTATGGGGGAGGAATAACAATGAATGGAGCAGTTGCTGTAAAATCAAAACCTAATTATATAGAATCTACAAAATCAATAATAGTAACAATCAAAAAAAATTCTAAAGAAGAAGCTTTAAATCGAGACCTTGAATTAATCGATAAAGAAATTAAAAGACTAGAACAAAAATATGTAACAGCTGTTATTTGGAAAGACGAAAAAGAAGAAAAAGAAAAATCAAAACTTATCTTAGAACATTACAAACTTAAGACTAACAAAAATACAAAAAGTTTAGAAGCAAATTTAGAATTATATAATCATCAAGGGAAAATTTATTACTATGGTCTAGCGGATTTTATTGAATTTTGTAACACATGGGGATATTTCTTTAATAAAATTGAAAAATTATATCTTGATAAATTATATTTATATGCATTAAAAAAAGGAAGACTAAATGAATTAAAACAAATTGAAGAGATATTTGCTAACAATAATTTTGAAAACATATTAATTCAAAAATCACTTAATAAATCTCAAATAGCTTTAAATGTTAAAAGAATCTATATTCAAGATTTAGTTGAATCAATAAGAAAAAATAATTATGATGAAGCAATTAATAAAGTAATTTATTATTCAAATAATTTTATTGAAAAATATCTTACAAATAACGAAAAAGAAAAACAATATTTCTTAAATTAAAAAAGACACATTAAAGTGTCTTTTTAAGTTGATTATAATAATTTGAATTAATATTTTCTTCCAAAATATCAGGTACCTTTTTTAATACATTTCTTAAGAATTCTTTATGGTATCTTTTATCTTTTAAATCTAATTTAATTATTGAAATAATACACCAATCACCAATATTGATATTTTTAGAATTAATTGGTTTAATTGGTTTTAAATCTTTAACATCATAATAAAGATAATTATTATTTTTATCTAAATCTAAGTAAGCAAAAGTATATTTAAATTCATTATTACAATGAATAGATTTTCTATTATTTGTATTATCAATTTGATTAACTTGAGCTAATGTACAATAATAAAAATTTTCAGTTGATATTTTTGACATAATATCACCCCTTCAGTAAGTGATATTTTATCATATAATTAAATTAATGTCAAAAATAGAGAAGAGTAGTTAGTTAATTATTTTATTTTTAAATATAAATGTGTTATAATCTAAATGGTGATAAAATGAATTATAGTTATAAACCAAGTGGTGTTTGTTCAATTAAAATGGAGTTTCTCATTGAAGATAATATTATTAAAGATATGAATGTAATAGGTGGATGTAATGGAAATTTAAAGGGAATTAAGTCCTTAATATTAAATCAAAATATAGATTATGTTATATCTAAATTACAAGGTATTAAATGTAATTCTAAAAGTACATCATGTCCAGATCAAATTGCACAAGCATTAATAGAATATAAAAAGAGATAAAATATCTCTTTTTATTTTGTCTTAGAAGAATTGCTTTTTGAATTCTTACTTCTTGAAGAATTATTTTTGCAATCTTTTGAAGATTTATTTGTTTTTTTCTTCATAACATCACCCAATATTATTATTAACTAAAAGTGGGGGAATATACATCACAAAAATTAAAATATAGAACTTAACATAATATATATTATAGGTAATTGTTTGTATGAGGATATTTTTATTAAAATTCGACTTAAAACATATAATTATCCATCTTTTAATTACTCGATTCCTATTTTTAAAACGTAATATATAAATGATTATATTATATATATAATTTACTATATTTTCTTAAAATTAAATTTGAATTGAGATGTATAATTATATTACTTATTATTTCTCGATGCTTAATTTTGCATTTAAAAATAAGGCTAAATCAGTATTCGAGATATATAATTGTATTACTTATCAGATCTCGATTCCGATTTTCACATGCATGATTATATTACTTTTTAAATCTCGATTCCTAATTTTAAATCTACAATTAATTGCAAAATCTTTTATCGATGACGATTTCAAATTATCAATGATTTTAATTTATTATATTAATTTTAAATCTAATAATTATTTATATTGTTATTT
>JAEEGL012377740.1_pt1 | contig 17696 bp, 14 predicted proteins | sample 9134231 | NCBI WGS metagenome assembly JAEEGL01 (sample SAMN16246548, study PRJNA631951) | gut metagenome | biome: gut microbiome; feature: rumen; material: fiber-attached | host: Bos | place: Iran: Karaj | collected 2018-10 | reverse complement strand
GGAAACAGCCGCTTCGGTGGAGAGTATGACCGCCATGATTACCAAACATGTGGAAGAGGGGATCATCCCCCTGAAGGAGTATTTCGGGCTGGAACTGACGCTCAAGGAAATCCGGATATTGCCCGCGTTGAACGCGTGATGCGATGAAACGGGAGAAGCAAGATAAATTGTCGGGATCAGAAGGAGGAAAGAAAATGGGTATTATCGACAAAATCAAGGGCCAACTGATTGACGTTATCGAATGGTCGGACAGCTCCAGCAAGACCATGGTTCACAAGTATGATATGAACGGCAAGGAAATCATGAACGGCGCGCAGCTGACCGTCCGTGAAAGCCAGGTTGCCATCTTTGTCAGCGAAGGCCAGCTGGCTGATGTCTTCGAACCGGGCCGTTATGAGCTGAAGACCAGCAACCTGCCGATCCTGACTGCCCTGAAGAGCTGGAAATACGGATTCAACAGCCCGTTCAAATCCGACGTCTATTTCGTGAACACCAAGCAGTTCCTGGATATGAAGTGGGGCACCAGCAATCCCGTGATGATGCGGGACGCCGAGTTCGGAATGATCCGGCTGCGGGCTTTCGGTATCTACAGCTTTAAAGTTTCTGATCCGGAAACCTTCCTGAAGGAAGTATTCGGCAGCTCCGCCCTGTATACTGTGGACGGCGTGGAGGGACAGATCAAGCGGACGCTGGTCAGCGGACTGAGCGACGCCATTGCGGAAAGCAAGATTCCGGCGCTGGACCTGGCGGCCAACTATGAAGAACTGGCGGATTACGCCATGAAGGCGATCAATCCGAAGATTGCTTCCCTGGGCCTGACCCTGTGCAGCTTCGTGATTGAGAACATTTCCCTTCCCGAAGAAGTCGAAAAATCCATGGACAAGCGGACCTCCATGGGTGTTCTGGGCAATCTGGACCAGTATGCCAAATACCAGGCCGCGGAAGCCATGCGCGAAGCCGCAAACAACAACGGCGGCGGCGGAATGGCCGGGATGGGTGTCGGCATGGGCGCCGGCGCAGCCATGGGCCAGATGTTTGCCCAGAGCATGAACGCGACTGCCCAGGCTCCTGCCGCACAGCCTGCCGCTCCGGCAGCGGCCGGCGCCGTCTGTGTTGCCTGCGGAAAAGCGATTCCCGCCGGCGTCAAGTTCTGCCCTGAATGCGGCGCAAAGCAGAACGCTTCCGCTTTCTGCTCCAACTGCGGCCAGGAAATCCCCGCCGGTACGAAATTCTGCCCTGAGTGCGGAGCGAAACAGTAATCGTTTCCTGTACTGCGCGGAGAACGTAACCATGAAAAGAATCGCCATTCTGCTTCTGCTCTTTTCTTTGGCAGTATTTCCGTTTGCGGTGACAGCAGAAGAAACGCAGGGCGCAGAGATTCCGGATACGGAAACCGAGAATCCGACGGCCACACTGTTTGATATCCGATACTATTTTGAGCATCGGCTGCTGCCGCGGGAGTTTTACCAGGCACCGGAAGGCATGATGGAAACACTCCGGGAAAACGGACTCTACGATCGATGGACCCGTTATGAAACGGAGAACGGCTTTGACACGTCCTATTCCGCCGCGGAATTCGATACGCGTGAAATAATGCAGGACAGCGGTATCCGGATGATGCTGCTGACATTGCCGAGACCCGAAAGCACGCTGCTTTGCTACCGGATCTATCTGTGTTATGACCCGGAAACCGAAACGGCCGCGTTCTTTACCGCAGAGTTTGACAAGTATGAGGGATTCTTTGATGAAGGCTGCCTGATCTGCGGGTGGAAACCGGACGGAACGCATGAATACTATACGGAAGGAAAGATCCTGCCGGAGAAAGATGATCCGGATTATGAAAAAGCGCTGACGGAAGAAGCAACCGCCATCCTGGAACTCATGCGGGAACAGATTGAGGCGGATCATCCGGGGCTTTTAATCCGGCTGAACTGATAACAGCGGCAATTCAAATAGGAGCGGGAATGGAATCAGCAAGACCGCTCCTTTTCATTTGACCCGGGGAAGCAAAGGGGGATCATGATGCCCTGGTACTGGATTCTGGTTATCATTTCCGCTATTGTCGGACCGTTTGAGGCGATGCATGCCCTGAACAAAGCCCGGCAGAAACGGGAAGAGGCGTTGCGGAAACAGCGCAGGGCAAAGGCGGAGAACCCGGCGGAAAAGACGGTCCAGATTTCGTCCTATATATGGGATCTGGACGGGACACTGCTGGACTCATACGAATGCATCGTTTCAAGCCTTGCCGACCTGGCCGGAGAATTCCACGCGCAGGATTCGCCCGCGGAGATCATGACCATTGTAAAACAGGAATCGGTGACCGCGTATGTGCGCAGGTTGTCCGAACGGACCGGCGTTGATTACAGGACACTCTTCCGGCGGTACCATGAGCTCAGCCACGCGCGGACAGATATGATTACCCTGATTCCCGGCGCGGCGGAGACGCTGCGGGTATTGAAAGCCGGCGGAGCGGAACACTTCGTCTATACGCACAGGGGAAGGACTACGGGACCGCTCCTGGAAAGGCTGAATATCGGGCCGCTTTTCACTGAAATTGTTACGGCGGAAAACGGCTTTCAATCCAAGCCGTCCGGAGAGGGAGTCGAATACCTGGTTGACAAGTACAGACTGAGGCGGGAGAATACGGCCTACGTCGGGGACAGGACGCTGGATATGGACTGCGCGAAGGACGCGGGTGTAAAAGCGATCCTTTTCCTGCCGGAGGGGTCATGCGTAAAGCCGACGGGCAGGGAAGACCGCATTATCAGGAGACTGGAAGAACTGACTGAATAAAGCGAACAGAAAAGGACTGCTTTCGAACAACGAAGGCAGTCCTTTTCTATGATTATGCGGGGACCGGGAAGCCCCCAACCATTTATACTTCGGAGAAGAGGAAATCGTGATCCTCGGCGTACTGTTTGGCATAGGATTCCGGATAAACGAACATCATCAGATGGCGACAGTCGAAGAACGCGTCCGCCGCAATTTCGGAAACGGATTCGGGCAGCTGCAGCGAAAGCAGGTTCTCGCAGTTTTCAAATGCTTCGGAGCAGATCTCTTCCAGCCCTTCCGGGATCTCCACGTGATTCAGGTTCTGGCAGCGGGCAAAGGTCTGCGGGGCAATGGATTTGAGCTTGGGCCCCAGGGTAATGCTGTCCAGCATGATACAGGAACCGAACGCATGGGCGCCCAGCGATTCGAGGGAATCGGGGAGCTCCACGGTTTCCAGCGAACGACATCCCTCAAAGGCAGAATCGCCGATGTCAATCAGGCCTTCCGGCAGATGAATGGAAGTCAAACTGCCGCAGCCGCTGAAAGCGCAGGGAGCGATAATCCGGATGGAATCCGGCAGATGTACGGCCGCTAGCGAAGAACAGGCATAGAAAACAGAATATTCCACCGCGTTCAGGCTATCCGGAAGCGTAATTTCACCCAGCAGGGAGCAGCCGTGGAAAGCGTTGTTCCAGATCCGTGTCAGCGATGCCGAGAGACGGATGGACTGCAGGTTTTTACAGCAATAGAAGGCTTTCTGTTCGATGGTGATGACTGAATCCGGCAGCGTGATTTCATTCAGGTGAACCCGGTTCGCGAAGGCTTCCTCCGCAATAATCCGGATACCATCCGGCACCTGATAGACATGATCCCGTTTATTGAAGGGATAGAAAATCAGCCGATGTTCGGATCTGTTCAGAAGCACGCCGTCCAGGTCCTGGAAGACCGGATGTTCGGGCGATACATTGAAGGAAGAAAGCGAAACGCATCCGGAAAAGACATTGGAGCCGATTTCCACCAGTTTATTCGGCAGATTGAGGGACGTCAGGGATTCACAGGCCGCGAACGCATTATCTCCCAGCGTAGTCAGGTTTTTGGGCAGGGTGATTGATTCCAGGCTCCGGCATTCGGAAAATGCTTCCGGTCCGATGAACCGTACAGAATCCGGAAGTTCCACGCTGCGCAGCGAGGAACAGGACTGGAAGGTCGAGTAATTGATTTTCCGGACGGACGGCGGAATCACGACGGCTTTCAGGGAACTGCAGCCGATAAAACACCATTCACCGATGACCTTGACAGACTCCGGGATTGAAACCGCAATCAGCGATTCGCACCAGGAGAAGGCTGCCTCTCCCAATGTTGTGACGGTATCCGGGATGGTGACTGTCTGAAGGGACGACAGCCAGGAGAAGGCGTTGTCGGCAATGACGGTAACCGGATGACCTTCATAATCAGATGGGATTATGACGGCTGTTTCATTTCCTTCATACCCGTCCAGCTGGGCACTGCCGTCGCGGCGGACACTGAATAAGAAATCGGTCATTTATGGGGGACTCCTTTCAGGAGGTTGGTCAGGACAGCATGGCGGCACCGAGCATGCCCGCGCGGGCGCCGAGTACAGCAAGTTTGATTTCCGGCAGGGGCTGATCATTGAAAATAACGTATTTAGGATACTCACGGTGAAGCGGATCCAGCAGGAAATCACCGGCTTTGCTGACGCCGCCGCCGATGACGATTACTTCCGGATCCAGAAGATTGACCACGCTGGCAATTGCCTGGGACAGATAATCGATATATTCGCCGTAAACCTGTACAGCGACAGGATCGTTTGCGCGGGCGCTGTCAATGACTGTCCGGGCTTCGATTGCCTCCGGATCCCCTCCGGCCATGGACAGAATCATGGATTCGGGATGAGCCGCGACAGCTTCCCGTCCCATCCGGATCAGCGCGGTGGCGGAGCAGTAGCGTTCAAGGCATCCGCGGTTGCCGCAGGTGCAGGGGACACCGTTGAGGGCGAGAATGACATGGCCCAGTTCGCCGCCGATACCATGGAACCCGTTCCAGATTTTCCCGCCGATGATAATTCCGCTGCCGATACCGGTGCCGATCGTGATAAAGACGCTGGAGGAGGTTCCTTTGCTGACGCCGGCAACACTTTCAGCCAGCGCGGCCACATTGGCGTCGTTATCGATATGCACGGGTACATCCAAATAGCGCCGGAAGACACTCCGGAAGGGCACATGGAACCAGCCCATGTTGGTGCACTTGATGACTTCGCCGGCGGAATTGGCAATTCCGGGAATGCCGACGCCGACGGTTTCAATGTCCGCCGGACTGACGCCTGCGGCGGCCGCGGTATCCAGCACACACTGCGCGATGTGCTGTACCTGTTCTTCAAACGGAATATCCGTAAAGGTGTGAATCGTGCCTTCACCGACGATTTGATGCTGCGCATCAATGATGCCGACTTTAATACCGGTTCCGCCCACATCAATACCTACACGTACCATAGAATGCCCCTCCCAAAGTTATTCGTTACTGTTCCTGAAACGCCAGATTCAGTTCGTGAACGGCGTTATATCCGCTCCGCCGGAGGCTCAGGTTCCGGGCAGCGACTTCCACAATAATGGCCAGATTCCGACCGGGCTTGATCGGGATTGTCTGGCGTGGAATCGGAACGCCGAGGATTTCAATTTTACCTTCCTCGCCTCCGATCCGGTCATAAGGCTTGTTATCATCCCAGTGCTCCAGTTCGATCATCAGATCGATGGACGTGCTTACAGCCACCGCACCGATTCCGTACATAGCCCGGATGTCGATCACACCGATACCGCGTATTTCCATCAGATGGCGGACCTGTTCCGGGCAGGTGCCGATCAGCCGGTTTTCCGCAATACGGCAGATATCGACTACATCGTCCGCAATCAACTGATGGCCCCGCTTGATCAGCTCCAGCGCTGCCTCGCTTTTGCCGACGCCGCTTTTGCCGGTCAGCAGGATTCCCACGCCATAAACATCCAGCAGAACCCCATGGCGCGTAACATGCGGCGCCAGGCACCGGTTCAGGTAGTGTATGGCGGAAACGGTAAAGCGGGTCGTGACCAGCGTGCTGCGGAACAGGTGAACATGATGCTTTTCCGCAGCCTCGATCAACTCGGGGGGCGGCGTCATATTCCGGCAGATGATGACGCATGGAATCCGGTACGAAAAGAACTGATCCAGAATCTGACGGCGTTCTTCGGGAGAACGCTTTTCCAGGTATGCCATTTCCACCTTGCCGATGACCTGCGGGCGCTCAAAGGCAAAAAACTCATAAAAGCCGCAGAACTGCATCCCGGGACGGTTCAGATCGGGAGACCGGATATCCCAGGATTCATTCGGCGAGGAAACAAGGCATTCCAGCCCCAGCGCGGACTGAAAATCAGATGCCTGAATCACAGTAAAACCTCCCCGGCGAGAAAATGATCCGACAGGTACCGGGCAACGCCGTCTTCCTGGTTGCTCAGACAGATCTCATCACACAGCACCTGTACGTCGGGACGTCCGTTCGCGACGACGACGGAGCGGCCGGCAGCCTGCAGCATCGGGAGATCGTTCAGACTGTCCCCGAAAGCGACGATCTCATCCGTCCGGATGCCCAGATGCCGGGCAGCGAACGAAAGGGCGATTCCCTTTGTAGCCTGCGGCGGATTGAACTCGAGGAAATACGGCTTGGAACAGGTCACCGACGCGCGGCCCCCAAAACGCTGCCGGGCTTCCTGCAGCATCCGGCTGATCTGGTCTTCATCCGCCATCATCAGGATTTTGGAACGCGGTTCGCGGATGAATTCCCGGAGATTTCCGACATAAACGCCTTTCAGCATGGATGCCCGGGCATACCGGGTCGCGTATTCGGAATACTGGTTGAAGTAAAACTTGTCTCCTGCGTATGTCTGCGCATAGCAGTTGTATTCCGCGCCGAAATCACAGATTTCCCAGGCCAGTTCCTTCGGGAAGGATTCGGCGTGCAGCAGGGATCCCGTCGGGCCGTCGTAAATCTCCGCTCCGTTGCAGGCAATATACAGGCATATGCAACCCAGCTGCTCCACGAAGGGCAAGATGCTCATTCTGGACCGGCCGCTGGCGGCAATCAGCAGGAAACCGTCGGCATGCAGGCGGTGAAAAACACGCTTCGTATACGCGGAGATCGAAAGATCATCCCGCAGGAGCGTATCATCCAGATCAAAAGCCGCGGCTTTCATGACGACATTTTTCTTCAGTGTTTCCATCAGATTTTCAGGCCGTCCACCGCTGCCTGCTGGGCGGGAATACAGGCCATGAACTTCTCCATATACCGGTCAAAGCCTGCTTCGTCCTCCGGATCGGGGGAGACCGTCAGCTGTTTCATTCCGGCAAAGACCTTGTTCTGCAGATAATCTTCAAGCGACTCGCCGCTGCCCTTTGCGACCATATAGGCAGCCAGCAGAGCGATGCCCCACGCGCCGCCCTCGCCCGCGGTTTCCATGACGGTTACAGGCGCATGGATGGCCGCGGCCAGCAGATTCTGGGCGACGCCTTCCGTCTTGAACAGCCCGCCGTGACCGTATACGCGGTCAATCGCGACATGCTCGCGGTTCATGATTTCCATACCGGCCTTCAGGGTTTCCATGCTGGCGTAAATCTGCGCGCGCATAAAATTAGCCATATTCATCTTCGCATCCGGGGTACGGATCAGCATGGGGCGGCCTTCGGAAAGCCCGGTGACCGGTTCTCCGGCAAAATAGTTGAAGCTGACAATACCGCCGCAGTCTTTCGCGCCTTCCATAGCCTTTTTGAACAGGCGTGTATAGACTTCGCCGCCGGAGGTTTCAAAGCCCATGATTTCGGCAAACTCACGGAACAGGGAGACCCAGGCGTTAATATCCGAAGTGCAGCTGTTGCAGTGCACCATACCGACCTGACGGCCGGAGGGCGTTGTCACCACGTCGATCTCCGGATACACCGCGGACAGCGGCTTTTCCAGCACGATCATACTGAAAATCGAGGTGCCGGCGCTGACGTTGCCGGTTCTTTCCCGGACACTGTTGGTGGCAGCCATTCCGGTGCCGGCATCGCCTTCGGGCGGACAGAGGGGACAACCGGGCTCCAGGTCACCGCCGTCATCCAGCAGACGGGCGCCTTCCGCGGTCAGGGTACCGGCATCCTCACCGGCGGAAAGCACCTTCGGCATGATATCCCGCAGTTTCCAGGGAAAAGCGCGGGAAGCGATCAGCTGATCAAAGATCCGGACCATTTTCTCATCATAATCACAGGTTTCGCTGTCGATCGGCATCATACCGCTCGCGTCGCCGACACCGAGGACTTTCCGCCCGGTCAGCAGATAATGGACCCAGCCGGCCAGCGTTGTCAGGAAGCGGATATCGGGCACATGGGTTTCGCCGTTCAGGATCGCCTGGTACAGATGGCTCAGGCTCCAGCGCTGCGGCATATTGAAAGAGAAGGCTTCCGTCAGCTTTGCAGCGGCTTCGCCCGTGATTGTGTTCCGCCAGGTACGGAAGGGCGCCAGCAGTTTCATGTCGGCGTCAAAGGGCAGATAGCCGTGCATCATGGCGCTGATACCGATGGCAGCGAACTTCTTCGGCACCACGCCGTATTTTTCGGCAATGTCTTTTTTCAGGTCGGCGTAGCTGCTCTTCAGCCCGGACAGGATCGCCTGCTCACTGTATGTCCAGACGCCGTCGACAAAATCGTTTTCCCATTCGTGGCTGCCGGAGGCGATGACGCTGTGATCCGGGGCGATCAGGACACTCTTGATCCGTGTGGAACCGAATTCAATACCGAGGATGGCTTCACCGTTGACGATATGCTCTCCGCTCATGACTGTTTCCTCCAGATTGTTTATACAAGGATTATACCACAGGGAAGGGGGAAAATGAAGTGTTTCTTCAACCAATATGGACCGACCGCCTATTTCACGTAACGGTTTGCCGGCCGGGGAGCCCGGAGCCCGGACGACCGGTGCTTTTTCCGCAGGATGATGATGACAATCACAAATGCCAGAACCAGCAGCACGGGGGACATCAATACCAGGGCCAGCTCAAAGGAGAAGGGCGGGAGAACGCTGGTATCCGCGTCTACTTCGTTATAGATTTCTTCCAGCGTTTTCGGCACATTATCCCGCTGTTCGACGGAACGGGAGGCAACCAACGGATAGACCACCGGATCGCTGTAGGCCGGGAAATAGGTCATTGTCGCGATCTGCTCACCGACCTCGATCGGCGCGGTCAGATCCCGGGTGTAGGTGATCAGCACCGTATCGGTCAGTTTCCATGCCATCCGTTTAACCGTTTCCTTTGTTGCCACGATCCGCGGTTCGACGACGCCCTGGGGCGCTTTGCAGACGAGGAGCAGATTGCCGCTGTCGGGATCGGTTGTAGCATAATTGCTGGTGACGATTGTAAGCGGATTCATGCGGTACAGTTCCATCGGGGTAACGCTGGTATACTGGCTGAAACCATAGTTCATCAGTTTGATGGTATCCGCCCATCGCGCCCTGTTGCCGGTGAAAAGGACAACAGAGATCAGTTCGACGCCATCCCGTTCTGCGGAGCCGACAAAGCAGTAGCCCGCTCCGGAAGTGGTACCGGTTTTCACGCCGATCGAATCCGGGTAATAGTATTTTTTCAGGTTTTCCGAATCGTCTTCCCGCAGATAGGGGTTCCGGACCCGGATGGTCCTGGCCCGCTGTTTATTGGTCCGGGAGATCTGGTATTCGACGGTGCCGACGATCTTGCGGAAGGTTTCATTCTTCATGGCCTCCCGGGTGATGAGCGCCAGTTCCCGCGCGGTGGAATAGTGATAACTGTCGTCCAGTCCGTGGGGATTCGCAAAATGGGTGTTTTCGCAGCCATAGGACTGAACAGTCCGGTTCATGAGGTCCACAAAGGCGGGAACGGAACCGGACACGGTTTCCGCGATGACGTTTGCGCCGTCGTTGCCTGAAAGGAGGATTGTGCCGTAGAGCACGTCGATAAAAGGAATCTCTTCGCCGGCCTGCAGGCCCATGGTGGAGGAATCATCCGGCAGATTTACCGCGTAATCGGAGACGGTCACAACCTGATCCAGGTCCTCCACATTCTGGATAGCCAGGAGTACGGTCAGAATCTTGGTAATGGAAGCCGGCGCACGCAGCTCGTCCGCGTTCTTCTCAAAGATCACTTCGCCGGTATCGGAAGAGATCAGGATGGCTGACACCGCATACAGCTGATCCGCCGAAAGATCCTCCGGCTTTGTTTCGTCATACGGCAAGGCGTTCGGGGAAAGGGTGGGCTCCGGAATCTGGAGTTCTTCCGCCGGAGCAGCGGCGGCCGCTGCCAGGAAAAGGAAAAGAAGCGCAAGAAGCAAGGATACACGCTTTCTCACGGGCTTCATCTCCTTTCCGGTTTTACCAAACGTATTAACGCAAGATTCGTATATTTATCCGGATGCAACTCAATCAGCTTTTCAGCCAGCCAAGCCTCCCCAGCGTATCGTCGGGAGTTTCCCGGGGCTGTGAGGGATCTGCCGGAGCCTGATCATCCTGCGGCTGAGATGGATCAGCAGGAGCCTGGTCATCCCGCGGCAGACCGTCCTCTGAGTCTTCGGACGGTTCCGTGTTTTCATGAAGCGCCGCGTCATGAACCTGCTCCACAATTTTCTGATCAGCTTTCGAAGCGGAAGGCACTTCAAAGGCCGGGACAGGCGACGGGACGGACAACTGCAGGAGCAGGAAGAAGATGCCGATGACCGCGACATAGAGGGAGAACCAGCTGAGGGAAATCCGGCTGATGATCCGCAGCATAAAGCGGATCGCGAGGAAGCCGGTGACCGCGGCCACCACGATGCCCACCAGGGAAGGGAACAGTTCGATGCCGTCAAAACTCCCGTCTTCCAGCGCGTCCTTTCCTTCCATCAGCAGCGAACCGAGGATGGCCGGAGCGCTCATCAGGAAGGAAAACCTGGCTGCCCGGGTTTTGTTCAGGCCGGTGGACACGCCGCCCAGGATGGTCGAACCGCTGCGGGATACGCCGGGAATCATGCCGATTCCCTGGAAACACCCCATCACAATGGCGGAGAAAAACCGGACGCCTTTCCCGGAAGGGTTTTTCTGCTGACGCAGGGCGATCCGGTCGCAGAGCAGCAGGAACAATGCGGTAATCAGGAAGGAAACGCCGAGGAACCAGCCGTTATCGAAGATCGCAAAACCCTGCAGCCCGTTGACATTCACCAGCTTTTTCGCCAGCAGGTAGATCGCCAGCGTCGGCAGGGACGCAACGACCAGCAGCAGGAACGTTTTATTCCGGACGGGATGGAGGATCATATCCACCCAGTCTTTCCAGAATATAAACACGACCGGGATCAGCGTACCCACATGAAGCAGAATGCTCAGCATCTTCATCGCCGAACTGTCCGCGTCGATTTTCATCAGCATTTGCGCCAGCAGCAGATGACCGCTGGAAGAAATCGGCAGAAATTCACCGATTCCCTGAATCAGCCCAAGCAACGCGCCCTGCGGAACCGTCATCCGAAACCGCCTCCCCGTCAGAATACATACCTAATTATTTTATCACAGGGGAACCGATTTGGAAAGCTTGACGCAAAAGTAAAGCTACCTTATAATAACTCTTCAGGAATATCAGAATTTCCGGAAGATCGGAAGGAGCGCTGTTTCAAAGATGAAACTGGGAGTAGTTGGTTTGCCCAATGTCGGGAAAAGCACCCTGTTCAACGCGATTACCAATGCCGGCGCGCAGGCGGAAAACTATCCGTTCTGCACCATTGAACCGAATACCGGCGTGGTGATGGTGCCCGACGCACGGCTGAACGTGCTGGCGGAAATGTACCATCCCAAAAAGGTGACGCCGACAACGATTGAATTTGTGGATATTGCCGGCCTGGTCAAAGGCGCAAGCCGGGGCGAAGGCCTGGGCAATAAATTTTTGAGCCATATCCGGGAGGTGGACGCCATCGTCCATGTCGTCCGGTGCTTTGAGAATGAGAATATTATCCATGTGGACGGGTCCGTGGACCCGGTGCGGGATATCGAAACCATCAACCTGGAACTGATCTTTGCCGATATGGACACGGTACAGCGCCGGAAGGACAAGGCGGAAAAAAGCTTCCGGGGCGGCGACAAGAAGAGCGGCGCTGAAGCGGAACTGGCGGAAAAGCTTTACGCGCACCTGGAAAGCGGAAAGCCGGCCCGTACCTATGACGCGGACGATGAAGAACGGGAGATTATGAGCGGCTGGTTCCTGCTGACCACCAAGCCGGTGATCTATGCCGCGAACATTTCGGAAGACGATATCGGCAAGCCGGAAAACGAGATCCGGCACCTGGCGGCGGTACGGGAAACCGCGAAAGCCGAGAATGCGGAGATGATCGTTATTTCCGCGGCGATCGAGGAAGAAATTGCCTCAATGAATCCGGAAGAGAAGGCGGAGTTCCTGGAAGACCTCGGTATCGGCGAGAGCGGCCTGGACCGCCTGATTACGGCATGCTATCGCCTGCTCGGGCTGATCAGCTTCCTGACGGTGGGTGAGGACGAATGCCGCGCCTGGACGATTACACGGGGGACAAAAGCGCCCCAGGCGGCAGGCAAGATCCATACCGATTTTGAAAAAGGCTTTATCCGGGCGGAAGTCGTACCCTATGAGACGCTGGTGGAAAACGGCAGCATGGCTGCCTGCAAGGAAAAGGGCCTGGTCCGGAGTGAAGGCAAGGATTATGTGATGAAGGACGGGGACGTTACCCTGTTCCGATTCAACGTGTAGGTGTCAGTGATCAGTGGTCAGTGATCAGTGATCAGTGGCCACTGATCAGGGTTACCGGCTGGGTTTGAAATGACAGAGGATTCGGAAAGGACTATTACGAGATGTCGCGTTTGCAATATTTCTGGCAAAGGCTGGTCCGGATGGACTGGAAAGCCATGTGGAAGACTACGGGGCTTCTGAAAAAGAGAAGCGGAAAAGGCCGGCTGTGGCTGATGGCCGATATGCTGAAATGCGCGGTGAAATATAACGCCGGCTATATCGACTATAAAATCGCCCAAATGTATAAGCTCAATGACGAGCAGCGGAAAACCGTGATTACCCGGGGAATCTCCAACGAGATTGTCCGCCGGATGAACCCGAAGGAATACTGGCACTGGTTTGATGACAAGGCGCAGTTCAACGAGCTGTTCAAGGAATGGATTCCCCGGAAATGGCTGCTGATCGGCGAGGACACCGACCCGCAGGAGTTGTTTGCCCTGTGCCGGAACAACACCCAGCTGATCGGGAAACCGCTGGAGGGATCCAGCGGCCAGGGAATCCAGAAGTATGTGGCAGACGACTGGAAGGACGGGCCGGAAGCGTTCCTGCAGAAGCTGAAGGACGACGGGATCGGCATCCTGGAGGAAATCGTGATCCAGCATCCGAAGATGGCCAGCCTGTGCCCGACGTCCGTCAACACCTGCCGGATCGCCACGCTGTTCGGCGACAAGCAGCAGGGGATCGTATACGCGTTCCTGCGGATCGGCAACGGCAAGGTCATGGACAACGTGGACTGCGGCGGCATGGCGGCCCGGATCGACCTGGACTCCGGAAAGCTGCTGACCGTCGGCGCCGATAAGCAGGGCAACACATTCATCAAGCATCCGATGACAAATACCAGTATCATCGGCTTTGAGATTCCCTTCTGGGAAGAGGCTAAAGCCATGTGCATGAAGGCGGCGGAGAAGGTGCCGCAGATGCGGTTTATCGCCTGGGACGTGGCGATCACGGAAAACGGGCCGACATTTATCGAGGGAAACAGTTTCCCGTCGCATGCCATTCCCCAATTCGCCGCCCATTATCCCGACGGGATCGGCATCATGCCGGAGTTCCGGAAGTTTATTGACATCTGATTTCGAAAACGGGTACCGGGTGAAACGAGAAAGCCGAGGTGATCCATCATTATGAATCCGGTTTTCAGCGGCTCCAGGGAGGAAAAACGCAGGTTTACTTTTCTTATGTGCGTTGCCTGTCTTGCAATCAACATCATCGGGGCAAAAATCTCCGAATGGCTGGGTCTGCCGCTTTACCTGGACGCCATCGGCACCGTCCTTTCCGCGACACTGGGCGGACTGATTCCCGGGATTATCGTCGGATTCGTCACCAACCTGTTCTTCGGCGCCCTTGAATTGATTCGGTTCGGGGAAGGATATACCTGGTATTACGGGTGCATTAACGTACTGATTGCGATCTGCTCCTCGGCTTTCGCCCGGAAGGATTTCTTCCGGAAACCGAAAACGTGGCCGATCATGATCCTGGTGTACACCCTGATCGGCGGCGCCCTGGGATCCGCCCTGACGTATTTCCTGTATTACAGCTACGAAGAAGTCCGGCAGGTGGCGGACGTAGCGAAAGTATTCTGGGGTATTAAGGCCGACGAACTGACTGACTTCATCCGTGGATTCGGGATCGGTACGGTGATTGACCTGGCTGATAAAACAATTACCGTCCTGGCTGTTGCCATGCTCCTTCGCTTGCTTCCGGAAGAGCTCCGGAAACAGTTCTATTTCAGCGGGTGGCGCCAGGCACCGGTGTCCGCCAAAGTGGTGGCAAAGGAGAACCGGGGATTCCGGAGGAATTCCCTCCGGTTCAAGGTCATCCTGGTCGTGGCGCTGGCGACCCTGGTCACCGGGATGTCGGTGACGACGATCAGTTTTATCCATTTCCGGAAATCAGCGATAGAACAGCAGCAGAAACTGGCCCAGGGTACCGTAAATGTTGTCGCCGATTCCTTCCTTCCGGAACATGTGGATGATTACATCCAATGTTTCAACGGAAACGAGGAGTCTAAGTACCTGGATGAATACCTCCATGCCGAGGAGGTGATGCGGAGCCTGATGGAAAGCTCCGAATACATCGATTACTGTTATGTCTACCGGATTACCCCGGAGGGATGCGTCGTTGTGTTTGATCCGGATATTACAGGAAGATACGAGGATGCTGTTTACATCGCAACGGTGGCCGCCGGCTTGGAAAACGAGGAAGAACGGCAGAAACTGGTGAACAACGCGCAGGCATATTTTGAAGAACTCGACGATTACCGGAACAGCGCGGAACGGGCGGTGAATCCGGTGCCGCCGGATGGGGCGGATATCGCGGGTGTCGGAAGCGAACCATATACAGAAGCGTTTGACGAGGATTTCCTGGATAAAGTGCCGGCCCTGCTGGCAGGAGAAAAAATCGATCCGAGGGATGTGCGAAGCAGGTACGGCTGGTATATGACGTTTTACGAGCCGGTATACGACGAAAACGGCGTATGCCAGTGCTATGCCGGCGTGGACGTCAGTATGGACCATATCGCGCAGGACGGACACCGGTTCCTGGCACGGGTGATCAGCCTGTTTTTCGGATTCTTCGTGATTATCCTGGCGGTCGCTATCTGGCTGGCGGAATATAACGTGATCCTGCCGATCAACAGCATGGCGGCGGAAGCCAACCGTTCCTCCTACGAAACGGAGGAAGACCGGACGGCCGCAATCGCCAATATCGAAAAGCTGGATATCCGGACCCGGGATGAAATCGAAAACCTGTATACCGCAATGGTCCGGACGACAAAGGACATGGCGCAGATCACCGACTCCATGGCCAAAGCGATTGCCGAAACGCAGCGCCAGCATGCCCTGATCGGGAAGATGCAGAACGGCCTGATCCTGGTGTTGGCGGACATGGTGGAAAGCCGGGACCAGAACACCGGCGAACATGTCCGCAAGACAGCGGCGTATACAGGCGTGATCATGCGGGAGCTGCGCCGGGAACATATCTATGAGGATCAGCTGACGGACGCGTTTATCCAGGACGTGATGAATTCCGCGCCGCTGCACGACGTGGGCAAGATCCAGGTGCCGGACCAGATCCTGAATAAACCCGGCAAGCTGGACGACAATGAGTTCGCGACCATGAAGACCCATACGACGGCCGGCTCGGAGATTATTACCAGCGCTATGGATATGGTTTCCGAAGGCGGCAGCGGCTACCTGAAAGAAGCTAGGAACCTGGCAAAATATCACCATGAAAAGTGGAACGGAATGGGATATCCGGAGGGCCTGAAAGGTGAGGAGATCCCGCTGTCCGCACGGATCATGGCGGTGGCGGACGTGTTCGACGCGCTGGTCAGCAAGCGCAGCTACAAGGATGGATTCCCCTTTGAAAAGGCCATGGCGATCATCGAGGAAGGCAGCGGGAGCCACTTCGACCCGAACGTGGCCGGGGCCTTCATCCGGGCTTCCGACGAGGTGCGGGAGATTATGAACAGCCAGATGATGGGCCGCGATAATATCGGCCCGCTGGAATCTGAGGGTTGATTTTCAAAAAAAATAGTGATATACTCGCCATAATCTTTTCGGATGAAGGGAAACACGCGGTCAGAAATCCGGCTCACAGAGAGCGGGGGGTGCTGGGAACCCCGCAGCGGGACCTGATACGATACCATTCCCGGACGGAAGGCGGCCGCTGTCCGATATCGCAGCGCAAATGAGTGGTTGAAACAACAAGCAGGGTGGAACCGCGAATGCTGATCCAGCATCCGTCCCGGCAGTACCGAGGGCGGATGCTTTTGTATTGGGGGGCTTTCCGATCGCCCCATCCGCATCCTCAATGGTCGTGACTCCCCACTGGGGAGCTCACTCCCTTTCGGATGAATTCAGATTCGAAGAGAATTCCGCCACCGGCGGTCATCGAATCTTCATCCAAACCCCTTCGGTAAAAAATCGGAAGCAGATTTATCAACGGAAATGATGAAGGAGGGACAGGACCATGAAAATCATCTACAACGACGGCCATGTCGGGGAATGCCCGGCGGAAGAGGAACTGGAAGTACTGCGGCACTCGGCGGCGCATATCATGGCGCAGGCGGTGAAACGGCTGTATCCGGACGCGCATTTCGCATACGGCCCAGCTACTGAAAAGGGATTCCACTATGATATCGACCTGGGCGACATCAAACTGACGGAGGAAGACCTGCCGGCGATCGAAGCGGAAATGCAGAAGATCGTGAAGGAGAACCTGCCCTTCAAGGTCTACCCGCTGCCCCGGGACGAAGCGGTTCAGCTGATGAAGGACCGCGGCGAGATCTACAAGGTCGAGCATATCGCCGACCTGGCCGAGGACGCGGTGATCACCTTCTATCAGCAGGGCGAATACATCGACATGTGCGTCGGCCCGCACCTGTGCTACACAAAGGCCCTGAAGGCGTTCAGGCTGACAGCCCTTTCCGGCGCCTACTGGAAGAACGACCAGAAGAACAAGATGCTGACGCGGCTGAACGGCGTGGCGTTCCGCAACGCGGACGAGCTGAAAGCCTATGAGATCCAGGTGGCAGAGGCCAAGGCCCGGGATCACCGCCGGATCGGTAAGGACATGCGCCTGTTCATGACGGACGACCTGGTCGGCAAGGGACTGCCCATGTTCCTGCCGAAGGGCTACACGATCTGGATGGAACTGGAAAACTATATCAAACAGAAGGAAAGACTGCTGGGTTACCAGCACGTGATGACGCCCTGCGTCGGTTCTGTGGAACTGTATAAGACGAGCGGCCACTGGGACCATTATAAAGAGAACATGTTCCCGGCTATGGAGGTCGAAGGCGAGAGTTTCGTGCTGCGGCCGATGAACTGCCCGCACCATATGATGATCTACGCCAACCGGCTGCATTCCTACCGGGACCTGCCGATCCGGATCGGCGAGGTCGCGCATGATTTCCGCTTTGAGCCCAGCGGCACCCTGAAGGGAATCGAGCGCGCACGGCACTTCTGCCAGAACGACGCGCATCTGTTCGTGACTCCCGACCAGATCAAGGACGCGGTCAGCAAGGGCTGCGACCCGATTTTCGAGGCCTACAAGGACTCCGGCATCACCGATTACCGCTGCGTGCTCTCG
>JAEEGL012802768.1_pt1 | contig 17697 bp, 14 predicted proteins | sample 9134231 | NCBI WGS metagenome assembly JAEEGL01 (sample SAMN16246548, study PRJNA631951) | gut metagenome | biome: gut microbiome; feature: rumen; material: fiber-attached | host: Bos | place: Iran: Karaj | collected 2018-10 | reverse complement strand
CGCCGTAGCCGAAAAGGAAATATTCGGGATGCTCCTGAGCAACGTTGAGTGCTCGGTCATCTATAAAGCTCTGAAGCACTGACTTGTGACCGCTGAGCTTGTTGGAGAGACGGAAGTGATCCCAGTCGATATGGATAACATCAAGCATGATAAGAACTATTACCGCTCCGATACCAAGTATGGTAAGGAATATAACGCTGTAGCTTATGCCGCCGTTATCCATTGCCCTTTTGAGCATTATCATACAGTCAAGAGATACCAGTATTCCAAGCGCTATGAGCATACCGCTTGATGAAGTCTGTATGATGAGGAAAAGAGCTATAAGAGCAAAAAGATACTTCCATTTGTCCTTTAAGAGGAAGAGTATAGCTAATGTAGAAATTATAGCAAATCCCAGCTGATTAGGGTCGGTATAAGTTCCCATATATCTGTATGTGCCTTCCCAGTAGCTTCCCTTGTGAAGCAGGAAAATAGCAAGCTGTATCAAGAGATTGAATTTACAAACCATACCGAGAGCGTTCAGCCATCTTTTGTTATACATAAAATGCCTGAAGCACAGGATAACGATATAGTTGAAAATATAGTATAGACAGGATTTTACGAAGAATGTAGAATGATAAATAGAGAAATATATAAAGTTTATGGTTATGATACAGATCAGAAACACTCCGAATATGTAATCATCATTTTTAAGACCGCTTTTCTTTCTTTCATACACAAGAAATGCGAATGCGATCAGCAGGAAAAAGTCTCCGGGCTGAAGTGTACCGCTGGCAAAAAGATAAAACGGCTTTAACAGGAAATATATCAGAAAGCAAACTGATGATATGCTGAATGATACATTTTTATCCGCTCTGGTCATAATAACATTTCCTTACAATAAAACATCTTTATAGATCTTTTCCCATTCAGCAATTACAACGCTGATATCGTATTCTTTTACAGACTGCATATTTAATGCGCCCATAGCTTTTCTGTCTGATGAAAGGCATTTCCTGAGCGCATCTGCAAACTCTGATGATGAATACGGTGAGCAAAGGCAGCCGCCGCCTTTTTTGACAAGGTCGGTATTGCCTCTTATCTTTGAGACAACGCATGGAAGTCCGCAGGCCATAGCCTCCATAAGCGAACGTGACAATCCCTCTCTGAATGAAGGCATCACAAAGATGTCGCAGGCTGATAAAAGCTCCTTGATATCGTTTCTGAAGCCGAGAAAATGGATATTTTTTTCGATCCCATGCTCAGAAGCATATCGCTTTATGTTTTCCTTTTCATTTCCTACGCCGCAAAGATAATAGTGCAGATGCTCGTTTTTGACCTCTGCCATAGCCTGTACAATGGTGATATTGTTCTTATTCCTGTTAAGTTCGCCCACAGAGATAACAGCAACATCGTCCTGCCCCAGACCAAGCTCTTCGCGCTTCTTCATGCGCTGTTCCGTTACTCCCTCATATACCGAAAGATCAATGCCCACTCCATGAACATATCTGAGACTTCCGCCCTTTTTAAGACTGAAAGCCTTAGCCGCTTCAAGATCTTCGCTGTTGATAGTAACAAGAACATCGGTATCCTTTGCAAAATGCTTTTCTATGTTATAGAAAAGTGTTCTGTTTATAAACGGCGCTCCCTTATAAAAGTGAAATCCGTGCGCCTGATATATAACTTTGTTTACCCCACATTTTTTTGCGGCAGCTCTGCCGACTATACCGCCAATAGGCGTATTGCAGTGTATCAGGTCGATTTTTTCCCGCTCAATGATCTTCTTGATCTGACGATAAGCCTTATAGTTGCGGGGATCGTATGGAGTACGAATAAAATCGACCTGATAAATCTTTATACCGTATTTTTTTTCATCTGCTTCTCTTGCGGCATCATCGGGATAACCCCAATTTCCTGCTATTGAAAAATCTATCCCGAGCTTTTGCGCAGCTATCATGGCAGAATAAGAAAAATTATTCACCTTTTCCGCAAGATTGAGAATATATAGCATTTTTACTGACATATCATCCTCCGAACCTGTATTCGTTCATCTTTCGCCCCTCAGCGGAGGAATAGCTTCTTGCCAGTTTGAACCCGTTTTTCACATAAAACCTGTTTACTGCATCATTATTGACAGCATCTGTCTCAAGGTTTATATATGCGTATTTATTAAAATCCACCATTTCCTTAAGACGATCGATGAGCTGTGAACCTATTCCCTTTTTGCCCATTTTCGGCTCAACGCATATAGATGCAAGCTCAACGTATTTTTCGCTTTTGACTACTGAATCGCTTTTTTTGAAAGCTCCGAGCAGTCTCTTTATAAACGAAGGATGTCTCAAAGCCGCCCCCATAGAGCAGAAAGCAAATCTGAACAGGTGGTGCTTGATAAGTCCCTTATAAAAATTCGGGTAATCGTTGGAATAAGCGATAAATCCTGCAAGCCTGCCGTTGTCCTCGGCAACTATTATACCCGACCTCTCATCGCTGAGATATCCTTTATACAGAGCATCAAGAAATCCCACACCAAGCTGTGTGAGGAAAAAATCAGGGAAAGCGCGTGTGTGGAGCTTTGAAAGCTTACGAATGTTTCCCTGTTCTGATGCCGACATATTTCTAATGGTGATCATCCGAAAAACTCCTCAATCATATTCTTTTCCCAAAACAGCCAGAACTGTTCTGACCATAGTCAGAAGCTCGCGGAAAAATGAAAAACGCTCAATGGAATTGAGATTCCACACCATTTTTCCCGGGAGCACCTGCTCTATATAAGTTTTGTCAACGTCCTCAGAAGCGCTCAGAAGCTTGTATTCATCCTTGTATCTGATAGACGCTTCACTTGTTATTCCCGCAGGAAGAAGAAGCGTAGCAAAAAATTCAGGGCGATACTTCTTTACGTATTTCGATGCTTCGGGACGTGTGCCTACAAAGCTCATAGTTCCCTCAAGAACATCTATGAGCTGAGGAAGCTCGTCAAGGCGCAGTCCGCGCAGTAAAGCGCCGACGCGTGTTATCCTGTTGTCATTGCTGACAGTAACAGCTGTTCCCACACGATCCGCATTTGCGATCATTGTGCGGAATTTGTGTATACGGAAGCGCTTTCCGTATGTAGTTACTCTTTCCTGACGATACATCACAGGTCCTTTTGAATCAAGCTTTATCATTACAGCTATCACTATCATCGGAACTGCAGCTATCAGGAGCAGAATCAGTGCAGTGACTATGTCAAAGAGTCTCTTCACAGCAAGATGTCTGCGTTTTTTCCATAATATCTCCCAATATGGTCTTACCTCATCCGTTTTCATAAACGAAGGGAGATCTTCCCAGCGGCGCAGTATCAAAGGTAATCCTTTACGATATTGACGTAATTGCTTATCACATAGTTTTCCATTTCACCGGTAAGACTTGTGTGAAGCGGAAGTGTGATCTCATTCTCGAAATGAGCATAAGCATTTGGATAATCCTTTATGTCAAATCCAAGATTCTTGTACGCTGTGAGCATTGGAAGAGGCTTATAGTGGACATTAGTTGCTATGCCCTGCTCTGCCATGCGGCAGATTATCTCGTTTCTCTCATCACAGGAAATACCCGGAACTCTTGTGATATAGAGATGACCTGATGATGAATACTCGTTTGTGTAATGCGGAAGGGTCTCAACACCGATCTCATGGAGAGCCTTATCGTAAAACTCGATTATCTCTCGTCTCATTTCAAGCATACGAGGATATCTCTCAAGCTGCTTTATTCCGATAGCAGCAGCTATATCGGTCATGTTGCATTTGTACCATGGACCTACAACGTCATACTCCCATGCACCGAGCTGTGTCTTTGCAAGAGCATCCTTGCTCTGACCGTGAAGACTGAAGAGCTGAAGCTGATGATATATCTCCTCGTCACTGATGCCCTCAATAGTACGCCATGTAAGTGCGCCGCCCTCAGCAGTTGTAAGATTCTTGACAGCATGGAAGCTGAAGCTTGAGAAATCAGCAATATTTCCAACGTACATATTACGCCATCTTGCACCGAAAGCATGAGCTGTATCAGCATTGATAGAAACTCGTCCCATAGCCTCCTGAAGCTTGTTTTTAGGCTTGAAGAGAGACTTTTTGTTCTCTACGATCTGAAAAAGTCTCGCATAATTGCATGGTACGCCGCCGAGATCAACAGGTATGATCACCTTTGTCTTGTCAGTTATAGCCTTTTCGACCTCATCGTAATTGATCTCAAAGCTGTTCGGCATAGTATCGACCATTACCAGTTTTGCGCCTACGTGGCAGGCAACCGCAGCAGTAGCTGTGTATGTATAAGCTGTGGTTATGACCTCGTCACCCTCGCCCACTCCAAGCAATCTTAATGCCATTTCCGCACAAGCAGTCTGAGAGTTGAGACAGCAAGCCTTTTCTACGCCGATCATTTTCGCAATATCTCTTTCAAATCGTTTTGTCATCGGTCCTGTTGTTATCCAGCCTGATTTCAACGCTTCACATACCTCTCGTATCTCCAGGATAGAAATATCAGGCGGTGAGAATGAAATTTTCATATATATTCCTCCCAAAAAATATTTGAATATTTCATATACTTGTTAAATTTATTTCTGAAGCGTAATTATATAACGATTAGTAGATTTTGTATAGTTAGTTACTGTTTGTAATTTTCGTGTTATTATATCATATTTATATGGGGATGTCAAGTGCTGATAAGACTCTTTGTAATATTACATAATTCTTTCACAAAAGGTATAGTTTCCAGTATTCAAAATGTTGAAATGAAAAATTTCAAAATGACCAAATATTGTGAATTAAACTGCTTCAATGTCAATAATTGTTAAATCCAAGCCAATCGCTTCTTCCCAAAATTATCCTCCTTGTAATTTTTATTGATTATGCAAAAACGAGAAATTCTATTAATTATTTAACAGTTAGTTACATATATTTTTTTAATACTTTCACATCTGCTCATTTTTTACTTTGATAATTCAACGTATTCAACAGGAAAAGTCATCTCCTACTAAGCTCAATAAAAAGAATACAAAAGATTATTCACAAGCTATTTTTTACAATCTGTAGATTTTTGTGATTTTTCTATTTATCCGTTTTCTACAATCAGCGACAGTTTTTTTATGTATTATTCCATTTTTTATTAAATTATAATAGTTTTTGTTGATTTTTAAGAATATGTGTGGTATAATATCGATATAAAGTTCAAGTAGATTTATGTTTTCAAAATATTCCCATTTGTATTATCCAGGCGTTTTTTACACTTTGTTACATTCGGAATTTTTTTGAAAATTCTCTCTTCAGAGCATGATGAAAACATTAACTCTTGAGCAAGTCCGCACACCAAAAGCTATATTTATTTCAACATTTTTTGTTTGATTATGTCTATCAATACATCTTCGCTTTCGCCTTAACTTCAGCTGAAAACAATGAATAAACGTCATAATTCAGCCATTTCTGCACTTGCTCATATCGTTTGCTTCATCTTTATCCGAACAATTGAAAAATCTCTTGAGCTGCAGCCATAATGCACGTATCTGCGTTGATTTCCTTATACTATATTATGTGTAAGGCATCGATTGCACAGACGGCATTAATTTTCCATACTTCTATTCTTACAATCATAGAAGAAACAATATTTTCATGATGAGGTGATACTATATGAACGATAATAACAAAATAAGGGAATTCCTTGCTCACTTACGTAAATTCCTCCCCGAAAAGACCATATATATGGCATTTTCTGTTCTTCCTGAGGATATGTTTGATATTGAAGATTATATCAGTATCCCAAGCTTTGAAAGCGATGAAGAGATCAGGAAATTTATCGAAAACAACGGTTTTGAAGATCCTGATAATATCATCAAATTCTTCATGGATCAGTACATGGAAAACCTTAACAGTATGCTTGAAGAGTTTTTTGATGAACTTGAAAACAGAGACGAAAATGCCATCTGCTTTACTGATAATTTAAATTACAGCTGGCTTTACGCTGAATAAAAAAATTACAGCTTCCTTTTTTCAAATGAAAGGAAGCTGTTTTATTTGTCGTCTGTATTTTCCGTGTATATCCGCTTCGCAAGCCTGCAGCCTATCACTGCTCCCGCAAGCGCACCCAGTGTATTATGGAATATATCATCTATCTCAAAATATCCGCGCGTTGTAATAAGCTGAACTATCTCAATGGAAAGCGATACAAAAAGCGCCGTGAGTGCCGTTTTTTTCGGTGTATCCAGCTTTCTGAACCACAGCGGCAAAAATATGCCCAAAGGGAAAAGCATTATTATATTTGCGATTATATCAAAAAGGAGTTGTCCATTTCCCTTTATAAGCTGAGTTATTTCCCAGAACGGCGGCTTGATATTATGAGAATGTGTGGGAATTCTGTAAAGCAGTGTAACCATCAATACTGCATACGCATATGGTATTGAAAGAACTCTGAGCAATATCAGCAGTATTTTCTTTATGATACATTCCTCCCGAAAAAAGCCTTTTTCGCTAAACAGTCGTGTTTGCTTAGATATTATACACTGTAAGACAGTCTTTTGTCAAGTCTCACACAGCTTATGGTAAAAAACAGGAGCACTCCCAAAATACGAGGGGTACTCCTGTTTTGCGTTTTTATCTGTTCTTCATAAAGTCTTCCAGCTTAGCCGGTTCTTTTGAAAACGTAGAAAGATAAGCATAGTAAGCGAGGATATCAGATGCATCAACAGAATTTATCTTTCCGTCACCGTTTACATCTGCCGCTTTCTGCTGACCTTCATCAAAGTCTCCCTGCTGCTCAGTAGATATCTTTGAATAGTAAAGCAGTATAGCTGATGCATCGACTGAGTTTACATTGCCGTCGTTGTTTACATCACCGAGGTCATACTCCAGATCTATAGGCGGAATAAGATCGCTGCTAAGCTTGTTGACCTCCATCATTCTTTCAAGCATAGTTTTAAGCTCTGTTTTTGTAGCCTTGCCCTTAGGGTCTAATCGGCGCTCCTCCTTTGGAGCATTAGGGTCACCCTTACCCTCCATGATGTGCCATGTACAAGCCCAGCAGATAGCTTCCCAATGGTCAAAATCCACCTCAAAGTAGTCCATAAAGTCATCGCTTCTGCCGAAGTCTATCTCACGCTTATACTTCATAAATTCTGTAAATCTCATGAGCATGAGCGCAACATCTTCTCTTGTTATCCATTTTCCGACACCGAATTTATCCGAAAGAACATAAGGATATCCGAGACAGAGCGCATTTGCTTCGCCCCATATAATCGCGTCCTCATACTTCGAACCCTTCTCAACGTCTGTAAATCTTGTTTTCAGACCGCTGACGCTCGGCTTGCCTGCCATTTCGTACAAAAGCTGTACAACAGCTTCACGGGTAATGAGATTTGTCGTGTTTGTTACTTCCTCTTCTTCATTTTCATCAGGAAGAGCTGCTTTTGGCTCTTTATTCAGCGTCACCTTATTATCAAAGGCGATAAAGAATATGTTATCCTTACCTGTGGAAGTGTCTCCGCCGTAATCTATTCTCCATGCGCCGAATTTTCCATAGTTCCAGATATCTTCTTTCTCCGACTCTTCATAGGTCTTTATGAGGAAAGGATTATAGCCTATATCCAGCTCTGTGAAATCATTTATAAACGCCTGTAAAAAGCGTAAATTCGGGTTGTGTGAAAGGTCTAATCCTTTAAGATGATTTTGCATACAATCCAGATAAGCAAGCTTGGGATTGTGTGAAACATCAATGGATTCAAGCTCATTATATGAGCAGATAAGCTTGTTAAGCTCGGGATTGTGGCTTACGTCAATGCTTGTGGCTTCATTATTTGAGCAGTTATAGGACTGCAGTCCCGGGCAATTGCTTACATCAACGCTTCCGAGCCCCGGATTATCCCAGATGTCGAGTCGCTTCAACTTAGGACAGCAGGTAACATCAAGCTCTTTGAACTTGTTTCTGAAAGCGTCAAGATGCTGCATTTTAGGATTATGGCTCAGGTCAAGTGTAGTCAGACCGCAGTCACCACACATGAGGTGCTCAAGCTCAGGATTATGACTTACATCTATTTTTCCGAGAGGGTTTGAGTTACACTCGATATACGACATTTTCGGATTATTTGCCACATTCAGTGATGTGAGCTGACAGTCAAAGCAGTAAACCCATTCAAGATTTGGATTAGGCGTAAAATCAAGTGATTTAAAGAGATTTCCCGAACACCATACACCTGTGAGCTGCTTGTTGTTGCTGATATCCATAGTGGCTATCTGATTATCCATGCAATAGAGTCCGCGCAATTCAACAAGATACTCTATTCCCTTCAGCGATTTGATATTCTTGTTGTTGCACCATACATTCCTTGCATAGATTATCTCATCAACGTCAAGATTCTTGTTTTTGTCTTTGTCAAAAGCCTCAGAAACATACGCCCTGAAATTGGCATCAGGGAAAGTATTGGCGTTGATATCTACAGGATGGATATGCGAGGTATCTCCCCAGTCAGCATTTGCATGAAGTGTAGATGTCTCAAAAATATCCGTTCCCACAGACGAAAATGGAACAAAAGCAGTTATTGCCGCTATTATTGCAGCTGTTATTTTATTTAGTTTCATCATATTCACCTACCATTAATATTTTATTAATAAATTACTGCTTAATTCATTATATCACGGCGAATTTACAATTTCAAGACAAAGCTGAAAAAATTCCCCCTTACACCCCCTACCATCGCCCGAAACCCTGTTCAGCCCGTACTTTCGGGAGAAAAAATATTTTTCAGAGCAAATAAAAGCTCCCTGTACTCAAACAAATACAGGGAGCATTTTTTAATTGTTATATCCGTTAGGATTGTTTTTCTGCCAGTTCCATGAATCACGGCACATATCTTCAAGCGATTTTTCCGTCTTCCAGCCAAGCACTTTGAGAGCCTTATCGGCATTTGCATAGCACTCAGCAAGGTCGCCTGCTCTTCTTGCACCATATACATGATTTACCTTGATATTATTGACTCTCTCGAAAGTATCAACTATCTCAGTAACGCTGTAAGGTGTACCTGTACCGAGGTTGAATATCTCACAGCACTTATCTTTTTTAAGGATATAGTCGATAGCCTTTACGTGACCCTTTGCAAGGTCAACAACGTGGATATAGTCACGGGTGCAAGTACCGTCAGCTGTTGGGTAATCATTACCGAATATTGTAAGGCATTCTCGCTTTCCTACTGCAACCTGTGAAACATAAGGCATAAGGTTATTTGGTATGCCCTGCGGGTCTTCGCCTATCATGCCCGACTCATGCGCACCGATAGGATTGAAGTAACGGAGAAGTATAACAGAAAGCTTTTCATCAGCCTTTGCTGCGTCCTCAAATATCTGCTCCATCATGGACTTAGTCCAGCCATAAGGATTTGTACAAGCACCGCGCGGCATTGTTTCAAGATAAGGAACAGGATTTGCTTCGCCGTATACAGTTGCAGACGAACTGAAAATAATATTCTTTACATCAAACTGCGCCATTGTTTCAAGAAGCGCAAGTGTAGTATCTATATTATTGCGATAATACATTACAGGCTTCTGTACAGACTCGCCTACTGCTTTGAGTCCTGCAAAATGGATAACAGCATCTATCTTGTTTTCCCTGAATACCTCTGCAAGCTTTGCGTTGTCCTTGATATCAAGCTCATATGTTTTTACTGACTTGCCTGTTATCTTTTCAACTCTCTTTATTGACTCCGGTGAGCTGTTTGAGTAATTATCAGCTACTACAACATCATAGCCTGCATTTAAAAGTTCAACAGCAGTGTGAGAACCTATATAGCCTGCTCCGCCTGCCAAAAAAATTACTGACATATTTTTTCCTCCGCCATTTATTTTATTGCTGATGAAGATATCATCTTTTTATTATTTAAGCTGTATCAGGCTTTTCAATATAAGCAAAGCCTGTATGTTTCAATTATACCTACTGTCATAAAAAAAAGCAAGCCAAAAAACAGCAGATTTCCAAACATACAGCTTTTTTGTCACTTCTCACAAAAACAGTTATCAGTTTGACGTTAAAATAGCAATCTCAAATTACGCACAAAAAGCTTTTTTCAGGTCATTCGCTGTATTTATTAAGCATAAAGAGCAGCCACAGAGTTCAGATCTGCCAAAACTTATGACTTTCAAAAAACAAACACCCTCCTGACTGACCTGTCTTCGGCGGGCGTTTATTTCCTATGAATAATTTTGAGGGATAAAATTATTATAAGCGTTTCATGTATTTGCTGCAACATATGTATCAATATCAACTATCTCAGGCTTGAATAAAAATCCCGGCTTGAAAACAAGTGAAACATATACAGTATAAGGTGTTCCATCTATAGTTACCCTCTGCGACAGACCATTGCCGAATTTATCCGTGGGATAAACATTGTTCCAGCTGCCGTCACACTCAAAATCATAATCAAGATCCTTGAATTTATTGCAGAATGTGAAAGTCTCATCATTATCCGAAAACTTGAAATCACTCTTTGGGATATATTTTTTCAGATCACTGCTCAGCATATCATAGTCAATATAATCACTGAGCGCACTTACGCCGTTGCAGTCAGCAGTAAGACCTTCCACATAGTCGTAGTAATGTCTCTTATTCACATCATGGCATAAAACTGTAAGCAATACAGTAATTACAGAAATTATTACCCCTTTAAATATGATCTTCATGTTGTTCCCTCCGCATATGATCGCTTGAATGTTTGCATTATGACTGTTGTTAAGCTGTGATATCACCCTTCACTTTAACAAACGCATCAATATTAAAAAGTGTGACAATTCCCGTAAAAAAATCATCTCTGCATAATTACCAAAATTTCAAGCCGCAGTTAGTGCGATATGCTATAGAGCAGGCGGACAAAATGTAAATATTTATCCTCATTTCTTGATTTGTTTAGCACAATATGCTATAATACAAGTATGCAGCTATGCTGCAAATATGACAAATGGTAGGTGAATACAATGAAATTAAAAAAACTTCTGGCTTTCCTTACTGCCACAGCCGCTGTGATACCATTTTCAGCTTACAGCTTTAACATGACCGCACCGCCTGCTGTGTACGCTGAGGACAGCACCGAAAGCACTCTCCCCGACTGGATACCAGATGACTTTGACTCAGCAGTGGAATTCTACAATACTTATGGCGAGACCCATATTGCTGACGGACTGCTCTGCGTTGTATTCAGAGAAGAGAAAAAGCGATTTCACGAAGATGAATACGAATGTTTTCCGCGCTACACTATCCGTACTTCATCAGCAGACGTTGCAAAGATAAAAAAGATGCAGCTTTGCAGCACAGATGACTGTGAAGAATGCTTCCAGGTGATCGTATATGCCCCAAATGGTGAGGGCGACTTAACGGTATCTCTTATCGACAGATGGCGTAATACCCAACAGACCAGTGATTCCAAAAACAACAGCACTGTCTCTGAATACACATTCCATGTTGACGATGATCTTAACTTTACCGAGACCGACATATACGGCTGGCTTCCCGACTGTATCACAGAATACAATGATTACGTAAGCAAAAACGGAAAAGTCTCTTCCAACGGAAATTACGTTGTATTCTGCCTTTCTTTCAGCGCAGGAACGCCTTACACATGGAAGATCCTTTCTGACAGCCTTGAATGTTTCAAGCCTGCACCTTCTTCCAACTGTACAGAGTTTGAAAAGATAGTCCGTGACGGCGGCACTGAATACTCCACTTTCGTATATCAGGCTGTAAAGGACGGTCACGAAAAGATAGAGTACGGCTTCGGACGTATTTACACGACAGGTGAGATCGAGGAGACTCTTACCGCAGACTGTGTGATACTTGACGATGCGCAGACCGTACTGCTTCCAAGCGACAAAAGGATATCTATTTTTGACTATGACACAGGTTTGCCCGTTGACGTAGTAAAAAGACCGGGATTTGCCGCGCAAAACATTGAGCTTTCACCGGGGGCTGAGCTCACATCTTTTGATATTACTTCAAATCCCTATGTTATCCACAATTTCACAAATGAACCAGATCCGTTTTTTGATATCCTGACACCATCTCCTTACATATTCCCTCTTGATCCCGAGACCTTATTTGTTGAAGAGGATTATCGTTCGATCAAAAAGTATGAAAACGGTGCTGAGGAGTTGATATTCCGACCAAGATTACAAGCTACAGGCGATATTGACAAAAACGGCGATCTCACCATTGCCGACCTCGTTCTCCTTCAGAAATGGCTTCTTTCCGAGAATGCCGAAATTCCCTTCGATCTGGAAACAGCCGATTTCAATAAGGACGGAATTGTTGACATTTTCGACCTGGTAAAAATGAAAAGAAATCTTCTCAACAAAGGCCATATTACTTCTTAAAACATAATAGCATAAAATAAAAGCAGCTGATCTCTCAGCTGCTTTTATCATGAACACACCTTTTTATATTTTCCTTCTCTCTTTATAACCCTAACAACATATCCATGGTCATCGGTATCTCCTGATATTCACCAAGGATATACTTTCTCAGAACTACCGCATCCGCAGATGTGATAACTCCGTCTTTAAGCAGATCAGCGCTTTCCTTCTGAAGATCGTTAAGCTCGGTCTCCTTAGCCAGATATCTGTTTATAGTGATGAGATCGAAAGAATTGATCTCGCTGTCACCATTGATATCGCCTGAGCCAACAGGGACTGTCTTCTGGCTTTCGGGAATATACTGATCGTTCAGCTCACCGTCAACAGTTACAAAGAACTGCTCCCAGTAGTATCTGAATTCGCTGTCTTTTTCGTGAGCAACGCCGACTCCGATATGAGTATAATCAGGATTCATTATTGCCTTCCAGTGAACAGGTGAATTTTTCCACTGATTAAAGGTATCCTGCGCATTGTCGAAACCTGCTGCGATATTCTCAGCTGCTCTTGTATAAGGGATAAGGCTGCTGTCGATTATTGTGATAAACAGATCGCCCACGCTGAACTTGATACCGGTTTCTTTCATCAGCTTTGTTACGGCTGTTTCGTACTTCTTATCAACGCTGAACGACTTGTTGTCTTCACTCCATGTAACATTGTATTCTTTTTCAGCAAGCAATTTGTCAAGACCTGTTGTAGTCACTGTATAGCTATAGCCTACGTCTTCGCCGATAAGCACCTCTTCCACAGCTTCTGTTTTTCTTTCATCGACTCTGAAAGAAGTCATATCCTCGTTCCATTCTGCAAAGCAGTTTCTTCCAACGAGCTCATTATAAACGTTCTGAGTTTTCTCATCGTCTGTACTCTCAAGAGTAAAAATGCTCTCTGCTGTCAGATAGTATACTCTTCTTCCGGGACGATAGTGGCTGAAGTCAAAGATAGTTTCTCTTGCACGCTCACGCGCCTTATCATTAAGGTAAGGAACAGCCTTTAAAGGCTTGAGACCTGCTTCTGTTCTTGCTTCATTGACCATGATGATTATTTCATCAGCCATAGCTCTCAGATCCTTGTCATCAGCAGCTGTAGTAATTCTGTGAGGGCGGTATGCTATAAAGCTAAACGCCATTATTACAGATAATACAGCAGACAAAGCCTTGAATGAAATCTTCTTGATCTTACTCATACCAACACCTCCATAACGTATTTATTCAGCTCATAAAACCAACTTCTTTGTTGATTTTAGTTTAGCACAAATAAATATAAATTTAAAGAGGTTTTAGTGTGTTTTGTCAGATTTCACAATGAAATTCTACGTTTTGTACAACATTTTCTATACAAAACGTAATAACGATTTTGCTTTATCCGAAAAATAATTCGTTCATTTGCCTATTTTACGTTAATTATTTTCGTTATTATCAATTTTTTCTATTATTTTTCCATAATATTTATTGATAGCCAAAATAGAAATGTTGAGATAATCCTCTATCTGGCTGCGTCCGTCATCACCTGAAATGATAGCGTTGACAAGAACGATGAACTCGCTATTGATATCCAGGAATGCCTTACAGCCAAAGCACTCAGCATCTGCATTGAACTCATTTACGACCTGATACACATCTATTGCAGGCTGGTCAAAACGTACCATCTGGCTAAGTGCGAGTGAAAGCGCACGGTTAGATGTATTGTAATGTATGAAAACCAGCGGTGTAGAATCGTGATCTGGCAGTTTTGTGCGAAATCTTATCATATTAGGATCGTTCTCATTTGTTTCAAAAGGAACGTTTCTCTCCTTGAGAAGCTCACAAAAATCTGCAAGTACTGCACTCATTTCTTTTTTATTTTCCATTATTTTTCCTCCATTAAGGTATTTTTTCAGTGAATTTGCTGTAAAATCATTATAACACACCATTGAGAATTTGTCAATATTGATAAGTATATTTTTTACAGAAAAAGCGCCCGTTTCCGAGCGCTTTCCCTTATTGGGTGGTTTATATGAAAAATGAAGCTGTCATATCCATATCAGGCTCTCACCGGAAAGCCCGCAGCTGCGTCAGAGATATCTGTCTTTATATAGCAGCAATTCCCCTTGTTTGTTTCTTTCTATGATAGTATTATATCCTGCGGATATGTGTATTCTGTGACAAAAAACTGAATGAAAGAAAAAATCCTCACGTAAAAATCGTGAGGATTTGTGTTTTTTACTTATCAAGGCCGGAAACTGTAAACTCGACCTCTACCTTTGTCCACTCATCAAATGCGCCTGTATCCACAAGCTGAGCGGAATAGCTTCCGTCATTTACATCTGTAGGAGAATCACTGCTGAAGTTATTGAAAAGTGCTCCCTTGTCGCTTCTTGCATCTCCGGGGAGTCCGTCATCGCTTACCCACTCGTTGAAGATATTAGAGCGTATTGAGCCTGACTCAGTATTGGTATATCCGTGCTTTTTGAGCTCGACATCCTTGCCGTCTACCTTTACCTTCTTCACGGTAATAACTGCATTCGGAAGCTCTTTCTCTCCCTCATGTATGATAACAGCAGCAAAGCCGAGTCCATTTGGCTTATACTCAGTATCAGGGCTTCCTGTAGCTCTGAATCTGAATCCCTTTGTGTCAGCATTTACGCTTACCTTATAATCGCCGTTTCCGTCGATGTGGACTACTCCTGCATCGAATGTGAGCTGATTATTCTCGTCATTTCCGCCGAGATACTGCATTTTGAAGTCCTTATCGGCAATAGCAAGGTATGCATCGCCGTTTCCTGCAACAACAGTATCCTCAAAATCTACGCCTGCAAGGTCAGCAGGTGCTGATTTACTGATCTTATCATCTACGGCAGGATCTGTTTTCACCTTTTTATTGCATGATGCAAATGCACACAGCATAGATGAAGCAGCAAAAACGGCAAATATTTTTTTGATTTTCATATCTTATCCTCTTTCTGTTACATACTTGTCGTACATAAATATCACTATTACTATAATACACGATAAATGCCGCAGGTTCAAGTTGCTTAATAGACAAACTTTTTTCTGCGGCAAAAAAATGAATTGTGTAAAATAACTTACGACAGCTCGAACATTCCCGTATAGAGCTGATAATACTTTCCTCTCTGTCCGATAAGTTCGCTGTGGCTGCCTCTTTCGATTATCTTTCCGTGCTCAAGCACCATTATAGCATGAGAATTCCTTACGGTCGAAAGTCTGTGTGCGATAACGAATACAGTTCTGCCCTCCATAAGAGAGTCCATACCCTTTTCGATAAGAGCTTCTGTACGTGTATCGATAGAGCTTGTAGCCTCGTCAAGAATGAGTACAGGCGGATCTGCAACAGCAGCACGGGCAATTGCAAGGAGCTGACGCTGTCCTTGTGAAAGATTTGCTCCGTCAGCTGTGAGCATGGTGTCATAGCCGTTTTCGAGATGAGTTATAAAGCTGTCGGCATTTGCAAGCTTAGCAGCCGCATATACCTCATCATCTGTTGCATCAAGTCTTCCGTAGCGTATATTTTCCATGACAGTACCTGTGAAAAGGTGTGTATCCTGAAGAACTATAGACTGCGAACGTCTAAGGTCATCTTTCTTTATCTTGTTGATGTTTATTCCGTCATAGCGTATCTTGCCCTCGGGTACATCGTAGAAGCGATTGATAAGATTTATGATAGTGGTCTTGCCTGCTCCGGTTGAACCTACAAAAGCTATCTTCTGTCCGGGCTTTGCGTAAAGTGAGATACCGTTGAGTACCGTCTTATTCGGCTCATAACCGAACATAACATCGTCAAACTCAACATTTCCGCGCACCTCTGTATATGTAACTGTTCCGTCAGCCTTGTGCGGGTGTTTCCATGCCCATCTGCCTGTACGCTCAGAAGCTTCGGTGATAGTGCCGTCCTCGGCGATATCAGCATTTACAAGGGTAACATATCCCTCGTCAGCCTCAGGCTCTTCATCAATGACACGGAAGATACGCTCTGCACCTGCAAGAGCTGTAAGCACTGAGTTGAGCTGCTGTGACACCTGTGTTATAGGCTGTGAGAATGAACGTGTGAACTGGAGATAGGATATGACCGTACCTACAGTCATGCCGCCTATACCTTTTACAGCCATGATACCGCCTGCAATAGCAGTTGCGGCATAGTGGATATAGGAAAGATTGTTCATTATCGGCATAAGGACGTTTGCAAAGGTATTGGCGTGAGATGCGGCTTTGTAAAGTTCTTCATTGAGCGCATCGAACTCCTCGCTCGCCTTGTCCTCATGGCAGAATACCTTTACTACCTTCTGTCCGTCTATCATTTCCTCGATATAGCCGTTTACTCTGCCGAGTGCCATCTGCTGAGCCGCAAAGCCTTTACCGCTTCGCGAGCCGACAAAGCCTATTACCTTTACTACGATGAACAGCATAGCTACCACGAGTATGGTAAGTCTCCAGCTGTATATGACCATCGCGATGAAAACGCCTATGACAGTTATTGCAGAGCTGATGAACTGAGCAATACTGTTGCTGAGCATTTCACGTATAGCGTCCGTATCGTTTGTATAAAGGCTCAAAAGCTCGCCGTGAGTGTGTTTGTCAAAGAAGCGTATGGGCAGCATCTCCATTTTGCAGAAGAGGTCATTTCTTATACGCATGAGAGTGGTTGTGGATATTTTCATCATCATGCGCTGATATAAAAGCGATGAAAGAGCACCTACGGCATAGATAACTATCATTACCGTAAGTATACCGATGAATTTTCCGTATTTCCAGTGCCCTGTCTTGATAGCATCTTCGATATTATCAATAACAGGCTTTAACAGATAGTTTCCTGCGATACCTGCAAAGGCGCTGAAAAGTATACCGATGAGCACCAGAATGAATTGCAGTTTAAATCCGTGCATATAGCTGAAGATACGCTTGAGAGTAGCAAAGGCATTTTCAGGCTTTGCCACTGGTCCCTGTGGTCTTGGCGGCATTATTCATCAGCTCCTTTCTGCTGTGAGTCATATACCTCGCGGTATATCTCACTCTTCTGCATAAGCTCATCGTGTGTACCGATATCGGTTATCTTTCCGCCGTCCATGACGATTATGCGGTCAGCGTCCATTACTGAGGTTATGCGCTGTGCGATTATTATGGTAGTAGTATCTGAAAGCTTTTCACTGAAAGCCTTGCGGATACTGCTGTCGGTAGCTGTATCAACTGCGCTTGTGGAGTAGTCAAGTATGATTATCTTCGGCTTTTTGAGGAGAGCTCTTGCGATACAGAGCCTCTGCTTCTGTCCGCCCGAAACATTTACGCCGCCCTGTCCGAGGTCGGTATCGTAGCCGTCGGGG